>ENA-OREN01001051-OREN01001051.1-marine-metagenome-genome-assembly--contig:-NODE-1051-length-34380-cov-5.777104_pt1 | contig 34380 bp, 45 predicted proteins | sample MGYA00248624_ERZ508555 | MGnify/ENA primary metagenome ERZ508555 (study PRJEB26222, sample SAMN06267773) | marine metagenome | isolation source: Saanich Inlet, British Columbia, Canada | place...
AAGAAGCAACCGTTGAAGAAGAAGCACCAGCTGAAGAAGAAGCAACCGTTGAAGAAGAAGCACCAGCTGAAGAAGAAGCAACCGTTGAAGAAGAAGCACCAGCTGAAGAAGAAGCAACCGTTGAAGAAGAAGCACCAGCTGAAGAAGAAGCAACCGTTGAAGAAGAAGCACCAGCTGAAGAAGAATAAATGGACTTATTAGGATGGGAAATTTATTTCTCGAAAATATTGGAAAGAAGTTGGTTCTGTGGATGAATGAATAACCACATCACATTATTTACATCAAGCCCCACATTCGTGGGGTTTTTTGTTTGTTTACACGACTTCTGTCCTAAAATAGTCAAAAATACTTAATTAGTATTTTTCATCTAACTCTGTAACCTTACTGCTTGAATGACCTAACCACTTAGAAACTCTGTAAAGGTCTTGGGTCTGTTTAAGCATTCTACAAGCGAAAGTATGTCTCAAAATATGAAAGGTAAACTTCCCTTCCACTTCCGAATCATTCTTGGTTCTTGTAATTGTCCATATATACACCATATATACAAAAAATAGGTACAAAATGGCATATTTTGGCATTTTGCAACAATTAGACAATACAAAAAAACCCCCTGAATAAAGGGGGTTTCTCATTGAGTACCCGGGGCCGGACTCGAACCGGCACGCCATTGCTGGCAATGGATTTTAAGTCCATAGTGTCTACCAATTCCACCACCCGGGCATTAAAATCTTTTTGAGGCGTCGGCCGGATTCGAACCGGCGAATAACGGTTTTGCAAACCGGCCCCTTAGACCGCTTGGGTACGACGCCAAAATTAATTTGTCGAAAAAAGCTGCGAAATTTACATTGCACCTTTCGATTGATCAATTGCTCGTTTCGCTATTTCACACTTTTCCCATTTTTTATAACATCTCGTATTAAAGATTCTTTTACATTATATGGTATTTCAACTGGATCTTCCACATTCCAAATGACAATATCAGCCTTTTTACCTTTTTCTAGGGAACCCACTCCGTTTTCTAATTCTAAAGCTTTAGCTCCGTTGATGGTACAAGCCTTAAATGCTTCTAATATATCCATTTTCAAATAGATACACGCCAATGATACAATAAAGGGCATGGATTGTATATAACAACTTCCAGGATTAAAATCTGTCGCAAGTGCAATATCAATCCCTGCTAGTTTTAATTTTTTATAAGGCGCATAAGATGATTTACCTAAAAAGAATGTTGTTCCAGGTAACAAAGTAGCAACAACCTGATTATCTTTTAATGACTGAATTCCGGCATCACTTATTGCCATTAAATGGTCCGCTGAACATGCTTTCATTTCTCCCGCTAATTCAGCCGCTCCAGAATCAACAAATTCATCTGCATGGAGACGAATTTTTAATTTATACTGTTTCGCAGTGTGTAAAATTTTCCTAGATTGTTCCACTGAAAAATAGCCTTTTTCACAAAAAACATCACAATATTCTGCTATCCCCTGCTCTGCAACTTTTGGAATCATATCTTGGCAAATATTTTCTACATAGGCATCTTTGTTTTCCAAATATTCTGGGGGAAATGCGTGTGCGCCCATAAATGTGGGGTGTATATCAATGTTATGTTGTTGATTTACTTTATCTAAAACATATAAAGATTTTAATTCTGACTCCAGATCTAATCCGTATCCACTTTTTGCTTCAACCGTGGTCGTTCCTAAAGATAAAAATGTATCCATCCTGTTTTGTACTTTGCCAATTAATTCATCTACTGTGGCTTCACGCACACCATTAATACTGGAAACAATGCCACCACCAGCAAGGGCAATTTCTTCATAAGTGGCTCCCTGAAGTCGCATTTGAAATTCTTCTTCCCGTCCATTCATAAATACAGGATGGGTGTGGGAATCAATAAATCCTGGAGATACCATATTTCCCTGACAATCAATGATGTGATCTGCATGGCCCAAATTCTGCCCAATTTTGATAATTAGACTATCTTCAATCATTATATCAGATTCTGAGTCAATAATCATACTTTGACGTTCTGATTGCCATGTAATAATTTTACCAATATTGGATAAAAGAGTATTCATTTTATTTGGGAGTCATGGGAATATCAATTCCCCAATTATTCGCATTTTGAATGGCATCTTCATATCCAGCATCTGCATGACGAATCACACCAGAACCCGGGTCATTTGTTAATACTCGCTTAAGACGAAGTTCCATTTCTGGAGTTCCATCAGCCACGATGACTTGTCCAGCATGAATGGCATATCCCATTCCAACACCTCCGCCGTGATGAATCGAAACCCAAGAAGCACCGCTAGCTGTATTGGTCAATGCATTCAATAACGGCCAATCAGCAACTGCATCTGTTCCATCTTTCATAGATTCTGTTTCTCTATAAGGTGAAGCAACTGATCCAGTATCTAAATGATCACGACCAATGACAATTGGCGCAGATATTTCTCCTGATGCTACTAATTGATTCATAGCCACACCTAACTTGGCTCTACCGCCATACCCAAGCCAACATATTCGCGACGGGAGTCCTTGGAATTGAACCATTTCTTGGGCCATATTTATCCAATTATGTAATGGTTTATCATCAGGGAATAATTCTAAAACCAAGTGATCTGTTCTATAGATATCTTCCGGATCTCCTGATAAGGCGACCCACCGAAATGGGCCTTTCCCTTCGCAAAATAAAGGGCGAATATATGCTGGGACAAATCCTGGATAATCATAAGCATTTTTTATGCCTGCTTTTTCAGCTTGAGCCCTAAGATTGTTACCATAATCAAAGGCAATTGACCCTTTGTCTTTCAAGTCAAGAATCCCTTGCACATGCTCTCCCATAGATCGAATACTTTCAGCAATGTATTTCTCAGAATGACTCTTTCTTAAAGATAATGCTTCATCCAATGTCATTTGGTTAGGCACATATCCATCTAATTCATCATGGGCAGATGTTTGATCTGTAACCATATCAGGAATCAGTTCATTATCAGCAAATAATGGGACTAAATCGGCTGCATTTCCCAATAACCCTATACTAAGTGGTTCTTTCTTAGATATGGCTGTTTTCGCCCATTGAATCGCTTCATGTAATGAATCTGTTGATTTATCTAGATATTTTGTATCCAATCTTCTTTGGATTCGATGTGGATCAATTTCAATATTAATGGAAACACCTCCCGCCATTTTTACGGACAGTGGTTGAGCGCCTCCCATTCCTCCCAAACCAGCAGTAAGAACTAATTTCCCAGATAAATTTTCCTGATTAAAATGTGTTTTAGCCGCAGCGATAAAAGTTTCGTACGTCCCTTGTAATATACCTTGCGTACCAATATAAATCCAACTCCCTGCTGTCATTTGGCCATACATCATGAGTCCGCGTTTTTCAAGCTCATTGAAGTGGTTCCAATTTGCCCAATTCGGGACCAAGTTTGAATTCGCTATTAACACACGTGGACTCCATTCATGTGTTTGTACAACACCAACCGGTTTCCCGGACTGAACTAAAAGTGTTTCATCTGGCTTAAGGCGTTTTAAAGTTTCCAGAATTGAGTCAAAACATTCCCAATTACGAGCTGCTTTTCCTTTTCCGCCATATACAATTAACTCATCAGGGTTTTCTGCTACATCTGGATCTAAATTATTTTGAATCATACGATATGCAGCTTCAATTTGCCAATTATTACATGTTAATTCAGTTCCTGTGGGAGCATGGATTGATCTCGGAGACATTCTATTGTTACCTTTCAATTATTGTTACGGAACGAGATGTTTTTTTATCCGATCGAAATACCCTGTAGTATCTCTAAATACGTTATAAGAAAATAAACATATACCGTTAAATCCACTATCCTTTGTGAATTGGATTTTTTCATTAACTTGGTTTGGATCTTGATTGTATGTGGCTAGTCCCATGATAATTTTTGATCGATGTTTTTTTGGTAAATTGTCTTCCATCACATTAATATTTGTAGAAAATATGTCTAACTCAGGTAGATAATTCATGGGAATAACCCAGTCTAAATAACCAGCCAATAGCCAAACATCCCATTCTTGTCCAAAATCATTTCTTGCTGAATATAAATTAGGTTTTACTGCTGCAGATAAAATACAATTGTCACGATTCGCTTTTATTACATTTGAAATACCTTTTACTAATTTTGTGACTGAATTTCTACGGAAAGATCCCCAGATTGGATCTTGTATTATTTGAGTAGAAAGAAATGGCACATTTGATTCTCCACGGTATTTCTTATAAAAAGAAAGCCCAACAGGGTTTAAACCATAATTTTCATTATAGAATCGAACATAGTCTAAATGGATTCCGTCTATATTATAATTTTGTACTACTTCTTCTACAACATCAATCAAATACCTTGATACTTCTGGATGCGTTGGTGCTAAAAATAATCCTTCATCATTATATGATTTATTTTTGATGTCTATTAATACTTGTTCAACATTTACATTTTTTTGAGAATCATTATCTAACCAATCGGGATTTGTATATAATAAATGATTTTGCTGATTTGGCATTGATGATGCAGACCATAGGTAATACATATTTAGCCATGCATGAATTTTGATATCGAGTGGTTTTGCTTTTGAAATAATGTACTCTAATGGATCAAAATCAGCATCTTTTAACCTAATAGAACGTGGGACTAGATTTGATTCATATAATGCATCCCCACGACCACGAACCTGTACTAATAAATGGTTAAATTTATTTTCGTCGGCAAATTCGATAAGTTCATCAATGGATTCTGTAGATGACATTGCATCTCGAACAACCCATAATAACCGCTTTTCAAATGGAGATTCTCCAATTAGTAAACTGGGTATAAAAAAAAGAAGGGTAACATACCATGCTACCCTTCTAATAACATATTCGAATATTATTTTATTCATATTCAAATGACCAATTTATTTTTCAGTATCTACTACTTGTGTCCCATCTTCATTTACGAGGTCAACAAATTCAATTTGTGAAACTGATGCACGATCATTATCTCTAAATCCGAGTTTAATAATACGTGTATATCCGCCTTCACGTTCTGAATAACTTGATGCAATTTGATCAAAAAGAATATTAACAATATTTTTTCTTGGAATCTTTCTTAGGACTTGGCGCCGTGCATGGACATCACCCCTTTTTGCAAAAGTAACAAGAGGTTCTATAAAACGTCTGAGTTCTTTCGCTTTAGCATCTGTTGTTTTGATTTTTTTATGTAAAATCAAATTGGATGCCAAATTAGATAGAGTTGCTCTTCTGTGAGCAGGTCCCCGTCCAAGTTTTCGGCCTGATACGCGATGTCTCATAGTTAGCCTTCTTCCACCATAATACTGTCAATATCCATTCCGAAATTAAGGCCCATAGTATCTAGTTTTTCAACTAATTCTGTTAAGGATTTCCGGCCGAAATTCTTGTACTTTAACATTTGGCTTTCTTCTTTGCTTACTAATTCATGGATATACTTAATACCCGCAGCTTGTAAACAATTGTAACTTCTTACAGAAAGTTCCATTTCATCAATAGTTTGATTCAATACTTTTCGTAATGCCATAGTTTCTTCAGAAACACCTTGAGTCAACTCTAACACTTCTGGTTGACTAATGGCTTCTATGTAACTTAGATGTTCACGTAAATACTGAGCTGAATAACTAGCAGCATCTTCTGGAGTAATAGCTCCATTTGTTTCAATTTCCATTGTTAAAATTTCAATAGGATCTTTTGCGCCTGGTACAGGTTTCACATCAAATGAAACTTTTGTTACAGGATTGAAAATACTATCAATTGCGTTTGTACCAAGTGTGGTATTTGGCAATACATTTTCTTCAGCTGGAACGTATCCTTTACCAATACCAATTCTGAGTTCCATTTCCAATACACCATTGGACTTTACTTCAGTAATGTAATGATCTGGATTCAATATCTCATACTGATCACTGGCATCTTGTAAATTTTTAGCAGTGAAAGATTTTTTCCCTTTAATCGTCAAATTGACTTTATCAGGATTATTGTCCATGAGTTTGAATTTGACACCTTTTAAATTCATTATAATGTCAGCCGCATCTTCCTGAACACCTTCAATCGTAGAGAATTCATGCTGAACTCCTTCGATTTTCACATGGGTAATTGCAGCGCCAGGAATACTAGTCATAATAACACGTCGCATTGCGTTACCTAGAGTAGTGCCATAACCACGTTCGAGTGGTTGCATTGTAAATTTCCCGTATGTTTCGGTTAATGTTTTATTTTCAAATGCAATTTTAATTTGATTTTCTTTTGCCATCTAAAGTTCAGCTCCTGATTTAATCTTATTTTGAATATAATTCTACAACCAACTGCTCATTCACAGTTAGATTCATTTCGTCCCTATCTGGGACAGCAGTAAATGTACCTCTCATTTTAGCTTTATCTAACTCAAGCCAACCAAGATCAACATCACCCTTAATACGACGCATCGCTTCTAGGATAATGTCCATTTTTCTACTTTTCTCACGGACTTCAATTACATCTCCTGGCTTAACTAGGAAAGAAGGGATATTTACTTTCTTCCCATTAACAAGAAAATGCGCATGACTTACTAATTGCCTCGCAGAAGGACGCGAAGGTGCAAACCCTATACGATATACAACATTGTCTAAACGACGTTCCAATAATTGCATCATATTTGTTCCAGTTTCGCCAACCATATTATCTGCTTTTGCAAAAAGATTTCTGAATTGTTTTTCCAACAAACCATACATGAATTTAATTTTTTGTTTTTCAGCTAACTGAATACCATAATTTGACAATTTACGTCTTCTAGCTTGCCCATGTTGTCCAGGTTGATAAGGTTTGCGATTTAGTAGTTTGTCATATTTCGGATTACCAAAAATATTTTCACCAAATTTTCGAACTAATTTACCTTTAGCTGTTTTTGTCTTAGCCATTTATCATAGTCTCCCTGTTACACTCGTCGACGTTTTGGTGGACGACAACCATTATGAGGCAATGGTGTAACGTCTCTAATTGAAGTAATTTGCAAACCAGCTACAGCTAATGCTCTAATGGCAGATTCACGACCTGAGCCTGGGCCTTTAACCCGAACCTCTAGATTTAGCAACCCCATTGAAAGTGCTTGTTCTGCAGCTTTTTCAGCTGCTTTTGTAGCAGCATATGCTGTACTCTTCCGAGATCCCTTGAAACCGGATGTACCTGCTTTTTCCCAAATAAGTACATTACCATATTTATCTGTTAATGTAACATGAGTATTATTGAAGGAAGATTTTATATGAGCGATCCCATTTGGATCCGTAACTCTTTTCTTCTTCTTTCTAGATTTGTTTTCAGCCAAAATATGTCCTTATTATTTTTTACCTAATCCAATCGTACGCTTTTTGCCTTTTCGTGTACGAGAATTAGTTTTTGTCCGCTGGCCATTAACAGGAAGTCCGCGACGATGGCGAAGTCCCTTATAAGAACCAATGTCTTTTAGTCTTTTTATGTTCATTGCAGTTTGTGACCGCAACTCACCTTCCACGCTTATACCTAAAGTACTAATTGCATCTCTCAACGCAATCGTATGTTCTTCCGTCATCTCCTGAACACGCATATCCGGATCGACTTTAGCTTCCACGCAAATATTATTTGCTGTATTTAAACCAATGCCATGAATATATCTCAGGGCAAAAGCTACTTTTTTATTTCGAGGTATATCTACACCGACAATACGCGCCACTCGAATCTCCTAACCTTGTCTTTGTTTGTGCTTTGGGTTCTCGCAAATGACCAAGACTTTACCTTTTCGCTTGATAATTTTGCATTTCGCACACATTTTTTTTACTGATGGGCGAACTTTCATTTCAATTTATGCCTTTTTATTCCGTTTTAGACTACGCTTAATTTGAAGTCAATTGACTTAAAATTACCGGTCCGTTATTAGTGATAGCAATTGTATGTTCATAATGGGCTGAATCTTGGCCATCTTTTGTAAAGATTGTCCATCCGTCTTGCCCAGTAAATATTTCTTTTTCACCCATATTAATCATGGGTTCGATGGCAATAACCATTCCTTCTTTTAATTGGTACCCTTGTTTTGGGTTTCCATAATTTGGTATTTGTGGTTCTTCATGCAATTCGGTACCAATTCCATGGCCTACTAATTCTCTAACAACAGAGAATCCGTTCTCTTCCGCATGCGATTGAACTGCATTCCCAATATCTCCAACATAATTACCTGGGATTGCTTGTTCAATACCTCTTTCTAGTGATTCACGTGTCACTCTCATTAATTTTTCTTTTTCTGGACCTATAGTGCCAACAGAAAACGTTCGAGCATGATCTCCATAATATCCGTCAAGTTCGGCACCACAGTCAATTCCAACTATTTGGCCTTTTTTCAATGTTTCGTCTGTAGGAATACCATGTACTACTACATCATTTACAGAGATACATAAGGTTGCAGGATAGCCCATATAACCTTTAAAAGCAGGTCTAGCACCACGATCAATAATGAAATCTTCAGCCATTCGGTCTAATGTCTTTAGAGCTACACCGGGTATTATATGCTTTGATAACATTTCTAAAGTGTCTGCTACTATTTGACAACTCTTAGAAATCAAATCAATTTCTCTGTCTGAACGAGTATGCACCATTTTACATTCTTCTCCGTCCACGAATTCTACCTTTAGATAAAAATCCATCATAATGACGCATCATTAGATGGCTCTCAATTTGTTGAAGTGTATCTAAGGCAACACCAACAATGATCAATAAACTTGTGCCACCAAAAAAGGAAGCTAAATCATATCCAACATCCATCGTCTGCATAAGGATGTAAGGAAATATCGCAACAAAGGCAAGTGAAATAGAGCCTGGAAGCGTTACACGTGTTAAAATATTATCAATATATTCAGCTGTTTTTTTACCGGGACGAACACCAGGAATAAATCCACCTTGTTGCTTCATATTAGAAGATACTTGTACAGGATCAAAAGCCATAGCTGTATAAAAATATGTAAAAAACACGATCATTAGCCCAAATACAAACCAATAAAAAGGATGTTCAAAACTAAACCATCCCATTACAGATTGCATAAATTCACTATCAGTAAAAAACATAGAAACTGTGCTTGGAATAAACATAATTGCTTGCGCAAAAATAATTGGCATCACACCAGCAGTATTTACTTTTAACGGAATATGTGTATTTTGCCCGCCATATACTTTTCTACCAACAACTCGTTTCGCATATGATACAGGGATTCGTCTCGTACCTTGTGTAAGTAGTACAACAAAAGCAACAATCAGAAACATAATTCCTATCAAAATAACTTCTGATAATAAACTTCTAACATCTTCTTGGATTAAAGATATTTCAGCTACAATTACATTCGGTAGACTTGCAACAATCCCAATCATAATAATCATTGATATACCATTACCAATACCACGTTCTGTTATTCTTTCTCCAAGCCACATTAGAAAGATGGTACCAGTAACCATACTTACAACTGTTGTGAACCTAAATACAAAGCCTGGGTCAATAACAACTTGTAATTCTTTTTCTAAAAATAAGGCCACACTATAGGATTGCATCACAGAAATCAATACCGTTCCGTATCGTGTTAACTGGGTGATTTTTTTCCGGCCAGCCTCACCTTCTTTTTGAAGGCGCTGAAAATAAGGAACAACTGAACCCATCAATTGGATTATGATAGAAGCTGAAATGTAAGGCATAATCCCTAATGAGAATAAAGATGCTTTTTGAAATGCTCCACCTACAAATGTATTAAATAAACCAAATAATGAGTTTTGTAAATTTTGGAAGGCGCTAGCCAGTGATTCTCCATCTACGCCAGGAACAGGAATATGTGCACCCATTCTAACAATGACTAGAAGTGCAACCGTAAATAAAATACGACGCTTTAAATCTGGAATAGTAAATATTGTTTTGATTTTATCTAGCATTATTGCTCCGTAGCAGTTCCACCAGCTTTTTCAATTTTTTCTTTTGCAGTAGCACTAAATGCACTTGCTGTAACATTCATTTTTCCTGTCACATCTCCAAATCCTAATACTTTAACAGGTTTTAAGGATGATTTCACTAATCCATTTTTAGACATGACTTCAGCATCTATTGAATCCATTTCAAGTGCACTTAAATCTTTTAGATTCACAATTTGAAATGATTTTCTAAATAAATGGTTTGAAAACCCGCGTTTTGGCAAACGACGGGCAAGAGACATTTGTCCTCCTTCGAACCAGGCGCGTTTTTTATTACCGCTCCGCTGTCCCGCACCTTTATGGCCTCTACCACCAGTCTTTCCTAATCCAGAACCAATGCCACGTCCTCGTCTTTTTGTATTTTTTACAGATCCACTAACAGGACTTAAATCTTCAATTCTCATGCTTCTTCCACTTTCAGCAAATAATCTATTACACGAATCATACCACGTATTTGCGGCGTATCGTTTTGTTCAACAGTTTGTTGCATTTTACGAAGCCCTAATGCTTTCAATGTTTTTTTTGCTTTGGGTTTATACCCAATAGAGCTTTTAATTTGAGTAATTAATAACTTTTTGCTAGTAGCCATTTTAGTTAAATACCTCTCCAATTGTCATACCACGTTTATTCGCAATAAAAACAGCATCTTTTGAATTAATTAATGCATCTAAAGTAGCATAAACCATATTTGTAATATTTTTAGAACCGTGTCGTTTTGTAAGGATATTATGAATACCTACTTGCTCCATAACAGATCGAACTGCTGCACCGGCAATAATACCAGTACCAGGAGAAGCCGGCTTTAACATGACTCGGCTTGAACCGTGTTTCCCAATAATCTTATGAGGAACAGTTCCATTTACAATTGATACTTTAACGATATTTCGCTTAGCAACATCTTTTCCTTTAGAAATAGCAGAAATAACTTCATTTGCTTTTCCAAGTCCGACACCAATGTGCCCTTTTCCGTCACCAACGACAACTAAAGCTGAAAATCTAAATCGTTTTCCGCGAGATGTTACTTTCGCAGTACGATTAATTTTCACAACTGCTTCTTCTAATAAATCTAATTCAGCTGGATTAATAATGGCCAAAAGGACCTCCCTTAAAATTCGAGGCCGGCTTTACGCGCTGCATCAGCAAATGCTTTAACACGTCCATGATAGGAATAGCCGTTACGATCGAATACTACACTTTTTATTTTTTGTTTTAATGCCTTATTAGCGATGGTTTCACCAACTAATTTGCTAACATCTGTTTTTGTTGATGCTTTCTTAATTTGAGCTTTCAAATCTTTTTCATAGGATGATGCAGATACAATGGTCGTTCCTTCAAAATCGTTAACGATTTGAGCCTCAATATTTTTATTACTTTTGAAAACAACTAGTCGAGAACGATTGGGATGCATAAAAGCAGTCTTTTTACTGCGATTTCGTCTTCTCTTGTTTCGTACTACTTGCTTTTTTAATTCACTCACTATTGTGCGCCCCCAACTGTTTTACCTTGCTTGGTTCTTACATATTCATCTTTATAACGAACACCTTTTCCTTTATATGGTTCAGGTTTTCTAAAAGATCTAATTTTTGCGGAGACAGCTCCTACTAATTGTTTGTCAATTCCTTCTACCTTAACAGTTGTTCTTTCAGCAGTAATAGTAATTCCATCTGGAATATCAAAAAAGATATCATGAGAGTATCCAAGTTGAAGTAATAATCTTTTTCCCTGCATAGTTGCTTGGTATCCAATACCTCTAATTTCCAATTCTTTTGAAAATCCTACATGAACACCTGCAACAGCATTATGGATGATTTGACGTGTTGTTCCATGCAATGAACGATGCAATTTATTATCACTTGGTCTTTCAACCATAATTTCAGCATCTTGAATATTAACAACCATATCCTGGTGTATTTTTACAGACTGTGAGCCTTTTGGTCCAGTTGCAGTTACTAATGAATCTTTGTAATCCACTTTCACATCTTTAGGAATAGCTATCGGATTTTTCCCAATTCGTGACATACCTTAAAAAACCTCGCAAATTAATTCGCCACCAATATTAAGCTTAGCAGCAGTCTTATTAGACAAAACACCTTTCGATGTTGATAAAATGGATACACCTAGGCCATCCAATACTCGAGGTACTTCTTCGGCACCTACATAGACTCTGTTACCTGGTGTACTAATTCTTTTAATGCTTTCTATAACTGGATTATCTTGATAATCGTATTTAAGAAAGATTCTAATTTTTTCTTTAGCTCCATTAGAAATGAAGAAAAAATCTTCGATATATTTTTCTTCTTTCAGGACAAGTGAAATTCGTTTTTTCAACTTAGAACTTGGAATATCAACCCAACGTTTGTGCGCTGATAAACCATTTCGAATATGTGTTAAAAAATCCGCTACTGGATCTGTCATCGTCATTAAATAATTCTCCTTACCAACTCGCTTTTGTTACGCCAGGGATTTCACCTTTTAATGCCATTTCCCTAAAACATATTCGGCAGAGGCCAAATCGACGAAGATATCCATGTGGACGCCCACATTTAAAACATCTATTCTTTTTTCGAGTTGAAAATTTTGGATTTCTTTTTGATTTATGTATTTGAGATTTTTTAGCCATTAAGCAGCCTCTTCAATATCTTTTTTAACTGGTTTTTCTCTCAATGGAAACCCAAACTCTTTGAGCAACCAGTATGCTTCATCATTTGTTTTTGCTGTTGTCGTAATAGTCACATTTAGTCCATTAATTTCTTGAATCTTATCATAGTCAATTTCAGTGAAAATAATCTGTTCTTTTACACCAAAATTATAGTTTCCACGTCCATCGAATGATTTCCAAGATAATCCGCGAAAATCACGAGATCTTGGTAATGCAACCGCAATTAAGCGTTCCAAGAATTCATACATCTTGTTTGCCCTTAATGTAACCTTACAACCTACAGGGTATCCGCGTCTAATTTTAAAATTTGAAATATCTCTTTTCGATAAAGTTGTGACTGGTTTTTGACCAGAAATAAGGGTTAATTCTTCTATAGCACTTTCTAAGTGTTTTGAATTCGTTTTTGCATCACCGATACCCATATTCAATGACACTGAAAGAAGTTTCGGCACTTCCATTACATTTTTGTATTTAAATCTTTTAACCAAACTAGGCGAAACTAATTCTTTATAGTCCGTCTTTAATTTAGGAACATAAGTTTGAATTTTTTTAGCAGCAGCTTTTTTTGGCGCAGCTTTCTTAGCGGGCGCTTTCTTTTTAGGTGCTGGTTTCTTTTTTTCTTCAGCCATGATTATGCTTCAATTTCTTCATTTGTTTTTTTTGAAATTCGGATTTTACTTCCGTCATCTAATTTTTTATACCCAACTCGTGATGCAGTACCACCATGAACAATCATCACATTAGAAACATGTATTGGTGCTTCTTTTTCTACCATACCACCACTCGGATTTTCCTGAGTTGGTCTCATGGCTTTTTTGATGAAATTAACACCTTCGATGAGGACTCTTTGTTTTTTAGGAAACACATGGAGGATTTTGCCTTCCATTCCTTTATGATTACCACTGATTACCTTCACAGTCATTCCTTTTTTTACGAACATACTAGATGACCTCCGGCGCCATTGAAATGATTCTCATAAATCCACCTTCTCGTAACTCGCGAGCAACTGGTCCAAATATACGTGTACCTCTTGGTTCACCATTCCCGTCTAATAATACAGCAGCATTTTCATCAAATCGTATAAAACTGCCATCTTTACGACCAATTTCTTTTCTAGTTCTGACAACAACAGCACGATGGACTTCACCTTTTTTAACCATACCGCCAGGGATAGCTTTTTTAACTGTAATTACGATTTGATCACCGATTGATGCATATTTTCTTTTAGACCCGCCCAACACTTTAAAACAAAGAATTTCCTTTGCTCCAGTATTGTCTGCGACTTTTAATCTTGTTTCTTGTTGTATCACTGCTATTAACCAACCTTCACTGATTCACGAATTATTTCACTTACTTGCCAACGTTTACGCTTACTCATAGGTCTCATAGAAGTTATTCTTACAATATCACCATCTTTAGGAACAATCGTAGCTACGTGAGCTAGGTATTTATTAAATCTTTTTACACGCTTGTTATAAGTAGGATGGGCAATTTCTCTCATTACACGGACATTTACTGTTTTATCCATTTTAGTACTAACAACTTCTCCAACGAGAGATTGTCTTTTTCGCTCATCAGTCATGATTAAGCATCTCCTTCTTTTCTTCTGATCCCAAGTTCAACTTCCCTAAGGATTGTTTTAATTTGAGCAATTTCTTTTTTAACTATTGGAATCTGAGTCCCATCTTCCAATTGTTGAAGAGCCTTCTGGAAACGTAAATTTTGTAGAGCATCTAAATTTTCGTTTAATCGAGCATTCAATTCAACAACACTCAATTCACCTAATTGATTCGCTTTCATTACATTTCTCTCCTAGCAACAATTTTTGTTTTGACTGGGAGTTTATGCCCTGCATTTCTAAATAATTCTTCAGCTACTTCACGAGTAACACCATCAACTTCAAATAAAATACGACCAGGCTTAACAACTGATACCCAGTATTCTGGGCTACCTTTACCTTTACCCATTCTAGTTTCAGCAGGTTTTGCAGTAATTGGTTTATCCGGAAAAATGCGAATCCACATTTTACCAACTTTACGTACACCACGTGAGATTGCAATCCTTGAAGACTCAATCTGCCTAGCGGTAATCCAACCTGGTTCAATCGCCTTAAGACCGAATGCACCAAATGCCACATGTGCTCCTCGTGTCGCTAATCCTCTTCTATTACCTCGATGGTGGCGTCTAAATTTTGTTTTCTTTGGTTCTAACATAATATTTCTTAGTTCTTTTTCTTACTGTGTTGTCCGTTACTAATCCAAACTTTAACCCCAATTATACCATAAGCAGTATTCGCTTCAGTTAAAGCATAATCGATATCCGCCCGTAAAGTGTGCAAAGGCACACTTCCACCAGAGAATTTTTCACTACGCGCAATTTCAACTCCACCTAAACGGCCTGCAACGTTAATTCTAATCCCATCTGCTCCCATGCGCAATGTAGACTGGATTGCTTTATTAACAACACGTCGATAGGATATTTTTTTCTTTAATTGGTGAGCGATATTTGCCCCAACAAGTGCAGCATCTAGTTCTGGGCGCTTTACTTCTGATATATTTACTTGTGCTTTTTTGTCAGTTAATTGACTTAATTCTTTTTTGAGACGTTGTACTTCTTCCCCACCTCGACCAATGACAATTCCTGGGCGGGCTGTGAAAATTGCAATAGTTACTGTTCTGGTAGTTCGACTGATTTCAACTTTTGAAATACCGGCATTTGGCAATCTGTGTTTAATATAATTTCTGATTCGAACATCTTCTTCCAGCTCTGCTGCGAAGTTATTCTTTGGTGCGAACCAATTAGACCGCCAATCTTTTCTAACTGAAAGTCTAAATCCAACTGGATGTGTTTTTTGACCCAAAATAATTTCCTTTTATTGATCGTCCGTAACGACGATTGTTAAATGACTTGTAGGACGACGTAATCGTGCGGCTCGTCCCATAGATGCAGCTCGGAATCTCTTCATGACTGGACCACCATTTACGAAGGCTTCATCAATTCCTAAAGTTTCCGGGTCTAAATGCGTATCATCCATTTTTTGCATCAAATTTGCCACTGCTGAACGAAGTGTTTTTTCAATAATTGATGCTGCTTTTTCTGGAGAGAAATGGAGCATATTCATTGCATCTCCAACTTTCAATCCCCTAATGCTATTTAAAGTTTTCCTCATTTTACGAGGAGATTGGTGAACATTTGTTGCTATTGCTTTTGCTTTCATGATTATTACTTTCTATCTCCTGAATGCATTCTAAAAGTCCTTGTCGGGGAAAATTCACCCAATTTATGCCCAACCATATTTTCATATATAAACACTGGTATAAACTTATTGCCATTATGTACTGCTAATGTATGTCCTACAAATTCCGGAGTTATCATACTTCTCCTAGACCAAGTTTTGATAACTTTTTTTTGTTTATTTTCATTCATAGCCCTAACTTTTTTCAAAAGTTTTGGATCGATAAATGGCCCCTTTTTCAAAGAACGTGGCATAAATTATTTTCTCCTCTTAACAATAAGATCATTAGACTTTTTATTTTTTTTGCGTGTTTTATAACCTTTGGTTGGGACACCCCAAGGAGAAACCGGATGCCTACCACCACTGGTTTTACCTTCACCACCACCATGTGGGTGGTCGACAGGATTCATAACTACTCCACGAACCTTTGGTCTTTTACCCAGCCACCTAGACCTTCCAGCTTTTCCTGAAACAATTTGCTCATGTGAACGATTTCCAACTTGGCCAATAGTAGCCATACAATTTTCAGGAACTAATCTAATTTCCCCTGATGGCAACTTTACTGATACATGACCACCATCTTTAGCCATAATTTGAGCATACGCACCAGCAGTACGTACCATTTGCCCACCTTTACCAGGAATAAGCTCAATATTATGAACATCCATTCCTGAAGGAATATTTTTAATTTTTAAAGCATTACCTATTTTCAAAGGAACTTCATCTCCTGAAATAATAGTATCTCCAACTTTTAAATCAAGAGGAGACAAGATATACCTTTTTTCTCCATCCGCATAATGGATGAGAGAAATAAATGCTGAGCGATTAGGATCGTACTCAATAGTAGCTACTTTTCCTGGGATATTAAATTTATTTCTCTTGAAATCAATCAAACGCAGTCTTCGCTTATGGCCACCACCACGCCTTCTAACTGTAATGCGACCAGTGTTATTCCTGCCACCTTTTTTACGAAGTGCTTTTGTTAGAGATTTTTCCGGTTTGTCAGTTGTGATTTCAGCAAAATCGGAACGTGACGCAAAACGACTTCCTGGCGTTGTTGGTTTTAAATATTTAACACCCATTTATGCACCTTCCACTGTTAATAGATCTATAGAAGAACCTTCAGCAAGCGTTACAATAGCTTTTTTCCAAGAAGAACGACTTCCTTGTGTACGAATCACTTTCCCACCACTACGAACTGACATTTGCTTTACTTTACCCGCTCTGTTTTGGGTAGCTACTTTCACCACAGTCACATCAAATTTCTTTTCAACTGCAGTTTTGATTTCTTTTTTATTCGCAGATGGAGCTACATGAAAAGCATATTTATTTTGGCTTTCTTCGAGAGCGCTCATTTTTTCGGTGAATATGGGTTTTAAAATTATTTTTTGATACATGACTATGCCGCCAATACTTCAGTTATAATCGCTAATCCCGCTTTATCTAAAAGAAGAAATTCGCAATCAATTAAATCATATGTGCTTGCACTTTTAGCATCCACGAGATATACTTTATACAAATTTTGAGATGCTAATACTAAGTTGCGATCTTCGCCACTGGAAAGAATAGTTACTTTTTTCCCGTCTAATCCAAGATCAGTTAAAGTTTTTACAAAATCGGCTGTCTTATGTGATTGCACTTGCAAATCATCAACTAAAATAATTTGACTATTCGCAGCCTTATCAGATAAAACACTTCTGCGAGCTAATTTACCAACTTTCTTTGGAAGTTTATGAGAGTAAGCATGCGGCTCAGGGCCAAATACAGTACCACCTCCACGCCAAATCGGTGAACGCGTTGTACCTGCTCTAGCAACACCACGCCCCTTTTGCTTAAATGGTTTTCTACCACCACCACGAACTAAAGCTCTATTCTTAGAAGCATGAGTTCCTTGACGCATGTTATTTAACTCTGCCAGCACTGCCTGTCTAACTACTGGCTTATTAGGTTCAATACCAAAGACCGCATCGTCTACAGACATTGCAGTACCTTTTGAACCATCGATTTTTAAAACTTTTAATTTCATTTTATTTACCGAGATATAATAACCATTCCATTCTTAGCACCAGGAACTGCACCTTTTACAAGAATTTGGTTTGTTTCTTTATCAATTTTTATAATTTCTAAATTTTCAACTGTATGTTTGCTATTTCCATACTGTCCAGCCATTTTCATCCCCTTAAATACGCGAGATGGATCTGATGCTTGCCCAATAGAACCTGGATGCCTTGTAGTATCACCTTGACCATGAGTTACAGGCTGCCTAGCAAAATTATGACGCTTAATAACACCTGAGAAACCTTTACCTTTTGACTTCCCAGAAACAGATACATATTCACCTGGATTAAATATCCCAACATGAAATACCTGTCCTTGCTTATACTCAAAACCAGGCACTTTTTCAAATTCAGCGATAATTTTCATAGGAGGAATACCAGCTTTATCAAAATGACCCATCATTGGCTTATTAGTATGTTTTTCTGCTCTTTCACCATAACCAACCTGAACAGATTCATATCCATCTTTATCAACTGTCTTTACTTGCGTAACAACACAAGGACCAGCCTGCAAAATAGTAACTGGGACCACATGGCCATTTTCATCAAACAACCGAGTCATTCCTATTTTTTTTCCAATTAAACCACGCATTAATTACACCTTAATTTCAATATCTACACCAGCAGGTAAATCTAATTTCATCAAAGACTCAACTGTCTTAGGCGTTGAATTAAGAATATCAACTAACCGTTTGTGTATTTTTGTTTGAAATTGCTCACGAGATTTTTTATTAACATGAGGTGATCTTAATACTGTATACACACTTCGCTTAGTAGGCAAAGGAATAGGGCCAGATAATATCGCACCTGTTGACTTTGCAGTTTTAACAATCTTCTCTGTTGACTTATCTAACAAAGTATGATCGTATGCTCTTAAACTAATTCGGATGGTTTGTTTAGCCATAAGACTATTCCTTATTCAACAATGTCAGTGACGACACCGGCACCAACTGTATGACCACCTTCACGAATAGCAAAACGAAGCTCTTTGTCCATCGCAATCGGAGTAATCAATTCAATTTCTAATTCAACATTATCTCCAGGCATAACCATTTCTGTTCCTGTAGGTAATGTCGCCACACCTGTCACGTCTGTTGTACGGAAGTAAAACTGAGGACGATACCCATTAAAAAATGGCGTATGACGACCTCCTTCATCTTTCTTCAATACATAAACACTTGCCTTAAACTTTGTGTGAGGTGTAATACTACCTGGAACCGCTAATACCATCCCACGACCCAAATCTTCCTTATCTACACCACGAAGTAACAATCCAGCATTATCACCCGCACGACCTTCATCAAGCAGTTTACGGAACATTTCTACACCCGTAACGGTTGTCTTACGTGTTTCGCCCATTCCAATGACTTCAATTTCATCACCCACATGAACAATACCACGCTCAATACGACCCGTACCAACAGTACCACGACCTGTAATAGAAAATACATCTTCAACAGGCATCAAGAAAGGACGATCTACATCTCTTTCAGGTTCAGGAATCCACGTGTCACATGCTTCCATTAATTCTGCAATACATTGCGTAGCTACTTCATCATCTGGTGCATTCAATGCTGTCAATGCACTTCCTTTAACAATTGGAGTATCATCACCAGGGAAATCATATTCACTTAACAAATCACGCAACTCCATCTCTACAAGCTCAATTAACTCCGGATCATCAACTTGATCTGTTTTATTCATAAATACAACCATACTTGGCACATTCACCTGACGCGCTAATAATACATGTTCACGTGTCTGGGGCATAGGACCATCCGCTGCACTTACCACTAATATAGCACCATCCATTTGGGCAGCACCTGTAATCATATTTTTAATATAGTCTGCGTGACCTGGGCAATCTACGTGCGCATAATGACGATTTGCTGTCTCATATTCTACGTGAGCTGTTTGAATCGTAATACCACGCTCACGCTCTTCAGGCGCATTATCAATACTATCAAAAGAACGAACTTCACTCATCCCCTTAGAAGACTGCGTCAACGTAATCGCTGCTGTCAAGGTTGTTTTACCATGATCCACGTGACCAATCGTTCCGATGTTCACGTGCGGTTTGGTTCTCTCAAATTTCTCTTTTGCCATTTTAAACTCCTACTTTAATATTCGTTTAGGAAACTTTCCCATGTACTTTTTCTAAAATTTCTTTTTCTATACTTGCAGGGACTTGATTGTAGTGCGAAAACTCCATATGGAAGACTGCACGACCCTGAGTAATTGATCGCAAATCAGTCACATATCCAAACATACTGCTTAAAGGAACATTTGCATTAATAACATGCGCATCTTTTCTCTGATTCATACCTTCGACTTTACCGCGACGAGAATTAATGTCTCCCATCACATCCCCTAAATATTCTTCAGGGACAATAACTTCAACCTTCATTATAGGCTCCATCAATTTTGGATTTGCTTCTTTACAAGCCTTCTGAATAGCCATTGAACCAGCAATTTTAAAAGCCATCTCTGATGAATCAACATCGTGATATGAACCAAAAACTAGCTCAACCCTAACATCTTCTAGAGGATAACCAGCAATAATTCCATTAGCAATAGCTTCCTTCATACCTTTGTCAACTGATGGGATGTATTCTCTCGGGATAACACCACCTACAATTTTATTTTCAAAATGATATCCTTTACCCGCTTCATTAGGTTCAACATTAATCACAACATGACCATATTGACCCTTACCACCAGACTGGCGAACAAACTTAACATCAACGCCACTTACTGATTTTGTAATAGCTTCTCGATAAGAGACTTGAGGTCGCCCAACATTTGCATCAACTTTAAATTCACGCAATAATCGATCCACGAGAATCTCTAAGTGCAATTCACCCATTCCAGCAATAATTGTTTGTCCCGTTTCTTCATCAATTGATAATTTAAAAGTTGGATCTTCTTCACCCAACTTCGCCAATCCTTTTGACAAAGAATCTTCATCGCCTTTACTTACCGGCTCAACCGAAACAGATACTACAGGCTCCGGGAAGTCCATTGATTCAAGAACAATAGTTTTTTTCTCATCACATAGCGTATGGCCTGTCTGAGCATTTTTCAATCCAATTACTGCAACAATTTCCCCCGCCGAAACATAATCTCTTTCTTCTCTCTTATTTGAATGCATAAGAAGAATTCTACTAATTCTTTCTCTTTTCCCGGTATTTGGATTGAAAACATAAGTTCCAGCATCAATTGAACCTGAATAAACGCGCATATATGTTAGTCGACCAACATAAGGATCTGTCATGACCTTGAACGCTAAGGCAGAAAATGGCTCAGAGTTATCAGGATTTCTAGACAATTGAATATCAGTATCACCAGGTTCAAAACCTGAAATAGACCCAACATCAATTGGAGATGGTAAAAAGTCAATTATAGCATCTAAAAGTCGCTGGACGCCCTTATTTTTAAAAGCTGACCCGCAAAGAGTTGGTACAAAGGTATTATCGATGCACCCCTTACGGATTGCGTTTTTAATTTCATCGACCGTAATTTCTTCTTCTTCTAAATATTTCTCCATTAAATGCTCATCATATGTAGCAGTTTCTTCAATTAAGTGATGACGCCATTTTTCAGCTTCTTCAACCATATCTGCAGGTATATCACCAATCTCGAAATGAGCCCCTAACGAAGTTTCATTGTACAAAATAGCCTTCATGGAAAGCAAATCTGTTATTCCAGTGAACATTTCACCAGCACCAATCGGCAATACTAACGGAAGCGGATTTGCCCCCAACCGATCTTTAATCATCTCCAAAACATTTAAAAAATCTGCACCGACACGATCCATCTTATTAACAAAGCCGATTCGAGGCACACCATACTTATCAGCTTGCCTCCAAACAGTTTCACTCTGAGGCTCGACGCCACCCACCGCACAAAAAACGGCCACGGAACCATCTAGCACTCTCAAAGAGCGTTCAACTTCTACCGTGAAGTCAACGTGACCCGGTGTATCAATAATATTAATTCGATGGTCGTCCCACTCGCATGTTGTTGCAGCAGATGTTATAGTAATACCACGTTCCTGCTCCTGCTCCATCCAATCCATAGTAGCAGCACCATCGTGAACCTCACCAATGCGATGCGTCTTACCCGTATAATACAATACGCGTTCGGTTAATGTCGTTTTACCGGCATCAATATGAGCCATGATGCCAATATTACGAAAATGATCTAATTTAGATTTCTTCAATTCTTCTTTCCGATCTATCTAAAGTGCGCAAAAGCTTTGTTTGCTTCGGCCATTCTATGCGTATCTTCTTTTTTCTTAATCGCCCCACCTTCGCTGTTAGCTGCTGAAATTAATTCTCCAGCTAAACTATCGGGCATTGGACGACCAGATTTGCTACGTGCCGATTTGATTATCCATTGCGACGCTAAATAAAATTTTCTATTCCTAGGAACTTCGATAGGTACTTGATATGTGGCGCCACCAATTCTTCTAGACTTTACCTCAACAGAAGGAGAAACATTTTCGATTGCTTTTTGAAATATTTTCAAACCTTCAGTTTTTGTTTTCTTCTTGATAATATCCATTGCCCCATAGAAGATATTTTCAGCAATACCTTTCTTGCCACGAGTCATGATATAATTCATAAACTTAGCCACGGACAAATCATTATAAATTGGATCCGGTAAAATTTCCCTACGCTCTGGTCTTCTTCGTCTCATTATTTAATCCTATTAATTCTTTGGCTTTTTCGCACCATAGCGAGAACGACTAGTTCTCCTATCGGAAACACCTGCTGTGTCAAACGCCCCCCGGACGACATGATAACGAACACCCGGTAAATCTTTCACACGCCCACCTTCCAACAACACAATAGAGTGTTCTTGAAGATTGTGCCCTTCTCCAGGAATGTAAGCCGTAACCTCCATTCCATTAGTCAACCTTACACGCGCTACTTTTCTGAGCGCTGAATTAGGCTTCTTAGGTGTAGTTGTATACACTCGCGTGCACACACCGCGTTTTTGAGGATTACTCATTAATGCAGGAGTCGAAGTTTTTTTACGAACTTTCTTCCGGCCTTTTCTTATTAATTGGTTTATTGTCGGCATATCACTTTATCCAAAGCCTATCAAGTTACGAATAATTACGAAATTTAGTCAACAACAGATCGCATTTTTTTTCATTATTATGCATCTGCATCTTCTACTTCATTTTCAGGGCTTTCACTATCAGAATCTGCTACATTTACCATGATTCCTTTTATCCCTGGTGTCCCTGTTCCAGCGGGAATTAAGCGCCCGACTGCAACGTTTTCTTTTAGTCCTAATAAATAATCAGTTTGACCGGCTGTAGCTGCATTTGTAAGAACGCGTGTTGTTTCTTGAAATGATGCTGCAGAAATGAAACTATCGGTATTTAAAGATGCTCGAGTAATACCCATCAAAATAGGTTCAAATGTAGCTGGTTTTGTTTTCCTGTACTTAGGAGCTACCTTACCATCAGACTTTAACTCTTTAACAATATCATTAAATTCTGTTTTTTCAAGCATGAATCCTTCTTCTAAATCGGATTCACCCGGGTCAGTCACAACAACATTATTTGCAATTCGATCATTTTCTAAAAATAGATCTTTTTTACTTACGCGGTCCTGTATTAAGAATCGAGTATCACCTGTATCTGAAACACTGACTTTAAGCATCATTTGATTTACAATTATTTCAATGTGCTTATCATTAATCTTCACGCCCTGAAGCCTGTAGACCTCTTGAATTTCATTTACCAAATATTCACGAACTGCTGCAGGACCCATCACATGTAAAATGTCATCAGGTGAAATCGCACCTTCACATAAATGTGTACCAGCATTAATAAAGTCACCTTCATGAACAATAACATGTTTACCGTATGGAATTTTATACTTTCTTACTTCGCCATCAGAATTTTCGACAAGAATTGTCCTAATCCCTCTTTTTGTTTCACCAAATTTTACAATTCCATTGATTTCTGTCATAACAGCTGGATTTGAAGGTTTTCTGGATTCGAAAAGCTCAGCTACACGCGGCAAACCGCCAGTAATATCCCGTGTTTTTCCTACTTCTTTTGGTATTTTAACAAGTGATTGACCTCGTTGCACTTTTTGACCATCTGTCACAACCAAAGATGCTTTTACCGGAAGAATGGTACCACCAGCTAAAATTTTGCCGGTTTTATCCACAATTTCAATATGAGGACTTAATTTACGATCTCTAGCTTCAATGATAACCATCTGCTTCTTTCCACCTTCAACGGCTTCCACAGAGAATGTTTCACCCTCAACAAAATCTTTTGTACTTACAAATCCCGTCTCACGCGCTAGAATTATATCTGTATATGGATCCCATTGTATTAACGTATCACCAGGCTCTACAACATCACCTTCAGTAACAAAAATAGTTGAACCATAAGGAACATTAAATTTAGATATTTCTTCACCATCTTTATTCACGATAAACATTTTTGCGTGTCGAACCATACAACGACGAACAGTTGTTCCATCTTCATCTACAGTATCAGCATAGTCATAATCATCAGTGAAAGAAACTTTACCGTTACGCTTGGAGACCATCTCTGATTGTTCAATAATACGAGTTGCTGTTCCGCCAACATGGAAAGTACGCAGTGTAAGCTGAGTGCCAGGCTCACCAATACTTTGAGCAGCTCTAATACCAACAGCTGTTCCAATATCAACTAATTTGTGAGTTGACAAATCCCAACCGTAACATTTCGCGCATGTACCACGCTTTGAATCACATGATAGAACAGATCGAATTCTTACGTTTTCAACTCCACTATCACTGATAATTTCTGCTTCATTTTCAGTGATTAATTGACCTGCTTTAACAACAGACTCACCTTTCACAATAAAGTCATCAAGGATTGTTCGGCCGAGAATCCTATCAGATAATGGCTCAATAATTTCTTCCCCTTCTTTCAGGTCTGAGATCACAATTCCATTTATGGTACCACAATCTGTTTCATAAACAACCACATCTTGCGCAACGTCTACTAATCTACGTGTTAAATAACCAGCATCAGCTGTTTTAAGCGCAGTGTCAGCCAAACCCTTACGAGCACCGTGAGTAGATATAAAATATTCAAATACTGATAAACCTTCTTTGAAGTTCGACATAATGGGTGACTCGATAATTTCACCAACGCCACCTTTCATAGATTTTTGCGGTTTAGCCATCAATCCACGCATACCAGCAAGCTGCTTGATTTGGTCTTGACTACCACGAGCACCAGAATCCGCCATCATAAATACGGGATTAAATCCTTCGCGGTCATTTTCAAGGCCATTCATCATACTTGCGGCAACATTATTTGTCGCATGAGTCCAAATATCAATAACCTTATTATACCGTTCTCCTTCCGTGAGTACATGACGATCAAATTTACGCTTAATATCATTAACTTCATTTGAAGCTTTATCTAGGATACCATCCTTTGCATCTGGTATAATAACATCACTTATAGCAATTGAGCTACCACTCCTAGTAGCCATATCAAAACCAAGTTTTTTTAGATTGTCTAAGAAAACAACAGTCTTGTAATTGCCAGCAATTAAGTAGGTATTATTTACTATACTCGTTAAAACTTTCTTATTAATTAGAGAGTCAATATATTCCATTTCTTCAGGGAGAATTCCATTGAAAATCGTACGGCCTACCGTAGTATTTTTATACCATTGACCGTTATGGCGCACATTAATAATTGCATGAAGATCCACAGCACTATTTTCATAAGCAATTCTAACTTCGTCTAATGAACTGAAAGATTTTCCATGACCTTTTGCATTGCTTTTAGGACGCGTTAAATAGTAACAACCTAAAACCATATCCTGTGATGGAACAGCAATTGGCTGACCATTTGCTGGATGAAGAATATTATGGCTAGACAGCATTAACATTCTTGCTTCCATTTGCGCTTCCATTGATAAAGGCAAATGAACTGCCATTTGGTCACCATCAAAATCAGCGTTAAAGGCAGAACAAACTAATGGGTGTAATTGGATGGCTTTACCATCAACCAATACAGGTTGAAACGCCTGAATTCCTAAACGGTGAAGAGTAGGGGCACGATTTAGTAATACTGGGTGATCCTTTACCACATATTCAAGCACCTTATAAACAACCGGTTCTCGGTTTTCAACTATCATTTTTGCGCTTCTTGGCGTCTGAGCATATCCCCGAGCAATCAATTCTCGCAACATATGTGGTTTGAATAATTCAAGCGCCATATTTTTCGGCATACCACATTCTGATAAATTCAAATCTGGCCCAACAACAATAACCGAACGAGCTGAATAATCTACACGTTTACCTAATAAATTTTGACGAAATCGCCCCGTTTTCCCTCTCAACATATCGGAAAGGGATTTAAGAGGTCTTCTAGAACCACTTCTAATGGCAGTTTTTCGTCTATTATTATCAAATAAAGCATCAACCGCTTCTTGAAGCATCCGTTTCTCATTTCTCAGAATGACGTCAGGAGCTTTAATTTCCATCAATTGCTTTAATCGGTTATTACGAATAATAATACGTCTATATAAATCGTTTAAGTCACTCGCAGCAAAACGTCCACCTTCGAGAGGGACCAATGGTCTAAGCTCAGGCGGAATTACCGGAAGAATAGATACAATCATCCATTCTGGCTTATTAAGTCTTTTTTTAGTCGGATCAGGAATAAATGATTTGACTACTTTTAATCTTTTTAATGCATCTGCTCGCTTTTGCTTCGATTTGGATGTTGTAAGCACATCTTCGAGTTCACGTTTCAAATCAATAATGTTGAGACGTTGAAGCATTTCCTTCATAGCTTCTCCACCCATAGCCGCATAAAAGTAATCGTCATTTTCGCGCTCTTCTTCTGTTGCAGCCATATAGCCAAATTCACGCTCAATTTGAAGATAATCATCCTCATCAACTAACTCAAATGGCTCGAGGCCACTTTTCCCTGGCTCAATAACCATATACATTTCATAATATATGACTCTTTCAAGCTCTTTCGTACTCTTCCCAGCTAAATAACTGATTTTACTAGGAATGGAACGAAGATACCATATATGAACTACAGGTGTTGCTAATGTAATGTGCCCCATGCGTTCTCGACGAACTTTTTTGCGTGTGACCTCTACACCACAACGGTCACAAATAATACCTCGGTAACGAATTCCTTTATATTTACCACAATGGCATTCATAATCCTTGACGGGACCAAAGATTTTTTCACAGAATAAACCATCTTTTTCAGGTTTATATGAGCGATAATTAATCGTTTCTGGTTTAAGAATTTCACCAAAAGAACTCGCTAAAATTGCTTCTGGTGATGCGAGTCCAATCGTAATTGAATCGTACTTTTTTGATGTATCTATGTTAGAAGATTGAATGTATGTCAAAACTATACTCTCTTTGTTTAGTTTAATTCGATATCGATACCCAAGCCCATAAGCTCCTTAATCATCACATTGAATGATTCGGGAGTGCCAAATTCTGGCATAGGCTCGCCGCGGACGAGTGAGTTATACACTCTAGATCGGCCTTCAACATCATCAGATTTAACGGTAAGCATTTCGTGTAATGTATGTGCAGCTCCATAAGCTTGCAATGCCCACACTTCCATTTCACCCAACCTTTGTCCACCAAATTGGGCCTTACCACCCAATGGTTGCTGTGTGATTAATGAGTATGGTCCAGTAGACCTAGCATGCATTTTGTCATCAACCATATGACTTAACTTCATCATATAAATATTTCCAACCGTAACCGGATTATCAAAATATTCACCTGTTTTTCCATCAATAAGCATTGCTTTACCAGTTGCTGGAATACCAGCTTTTTCCATTTCATTAGCAACATCTTCTGGCGTAGCACCATCAAATACTGGTGTTGCAAATTTTTTCCCTATTACTTCACCGACCCAACCGAGCATTGTTTCATATAGCTGACCAAGATTCATACGAGAAGGGACACCTAGAGGATTCAATACAATATCAACAGGAGATCCGTCTGCCATAAACGGCATATCTTCTTCAGGAACGATTGTAGCTACAATCCCTTTATTCCCATGACGACCTGCCATCTTATCTCCTACAGATACTTTTCGCTTATTGGCTACAAAAACCTTTGCCAATTTTAGGATTCCTGGCTGAAGTTCATCACCAACACGAATTTTGAAGATTTTTCTTTCTAAATCAGTCTCAATAGCTGCCCATTCTGATCGAAATGACCTCCAGATGGTTTTGATTTTTTTCCAAACTGGTTTACTTTCAACCCATGCAGCATCTTGCGCAAATTGCTCTAAATCGAACGTCTTTAATCGTTTCATTGTCAACTTAGTTGATTTTTTAATTAGAGTGCGTCCAGATGATAAATCTCTTAGACCATTAGAAATTTGGTCTTTTAATAGATCGAGTAATTTTTCATCACGACTTACTTTTAATTGTTTTTTATTCTCAAGCGCTGATTTCTGATAACCGTTTATTATTTGTCTTTCTTCTGTTCGAGTACGCTTTGCCTGCTTTTCAAATAGTTTCGTTTTTATAACGACACCTTTTACACCCGGCTCAGCTCGCTTAGATGCATCCTTAACTTCTCCAGCTTTCTCACCGAATATAGCCCGAAGCAATTTTTCTTCAGGAGATGGATCTGTTTCACCTTTTGGTGTCACCTTCCCAATAAGGATGTCACCTTCTTTAACTCTAGCACCAACACGAATAATACCATTCTCATCCAATTCTTTTGTAGCATCTTCGCTTACATTAGGAATTTCTGGCGTTAACTCTTCTTGCCCTCGCTTAGTATCTCTTACTTCAAGTTCAATTTCATTACAATGAACAGAACTGAATACATCTTCCTTCACCAATCGCTCACTTAACACAATTGCATCTTCAAAGTTGTATCCACGCCAAGGCATAAATGCTACTTTAATATTTGAACCAAGCGCTAGTTCACCTTTTTCAGTTGATGCTCCATCAGCAATAACATCACCTTCTACAACTTTTTGACCTTCTTTAACTAAAGGTCTTTGATTGTGAACTGTATTCTGGTTTGTGCGTTGATAATTCTTCAAACCAATTTCAACAGAATCCTCTCCATCAAATAATTTAAGTGAATCTTTTACTGTTGTTCGCCTAATTATAATTTTACTGGAATCAACATAATCAATTACACCATCAACGGGAGAAACTGCGCATGATCGTGAATCTACAGCAACTTTCGCCTCAAGACCAGTACCCACAATTGGAGACTGAGGTCTCATTAATGGTACAGATTGACGTTGCATATTAGAGCCCATCAAAGCACGGTTCGCATCATCATGTTCTAGAAAAGGAATTAACCCCGCCGCAACACTAAGAATTTGATTTGGTGAAACTTCAACATAATCAACATCTTTCGGAGTCACAATTGGGAAATCACCTTTTATGCGTGTTCGAACTGTTTCATCTGTTAATTTACCTTTACTATCAACCTCGCAGTTTGCTTGAGCAACTTGCACACGATCTTCATCGTCAGCTGAAAGATAATTCACTTCAGATGTAACATAAGAATTGGCATCTTTTTTATTCAATTTTCTGTATGGAGACTCGATAAAGCCATGATTATTAATGACAGCATAAATAGCCAAAGAACTAATTAAACCAATATTTGGTCCTTCAGGCGTTTCAATTGGACACAATCGACCATAATGCGTATAGTGAACATCTCGAACTTCAAATCCAGCACGCTCACGCGTCAGCCCACCAGGCCCAAGAGCAGAAATTCTACGTTTATGCGTTATTTCTGCAAGCGGGTTAGTTTGATCACCAAATTGCGATAATTGCGATGTACCAAAAAATGTATTAATCACCGTAGTCACAACACGCGAATTAATCAAGTCCTGCGGTGTAATACTTTCTGATTCTCTTAAATTCATTCTTTCATGAACAGTTCGAATCATTCGACTAAGGGCAACACTAAACTGATTAGTTAATTGTTCACCCACCGTTTTTACACGACGATTACCTAAATGATCAATATCATCAATACCACGATCACCTTTTCTCATATCTATAAGAAAACGGATAACCTGGATAATATCATCCATAGTAAGAACTGTATCTTCTACAGGAACATCTAAATTAAACTGTTGATTTAATCTATAACGTCCTACTTCTCCTAAATCATATTTTTTAGGACTAAAAAATATGCGCTCAATAAATTTTTGAGCTGTTTCTAGATTTGGCGGCTCACTTGATCGTAACAATTGGTATACAATACCCAATGCTTCTTCTGTATTTTTAGCAGGATCTTTACCAACTGTATTTAATAATAACATTGAAGCGAAATCGCGATTACCATTTACAACAGTGACTTCTTTAACTTTGTTCTCAACTAAGAGATCGACAACCTCCTGCGATATTTCCTTACCACCCTCAAAGAAGATTTCACCTGTAGCAACATCTACAATATCTTCAACGACCGTTGCACCAGTATAGACTTCTAAATCAAGATTTTTCAGTTTTACTGTTTCAATTGATCCAAAAGCTTTAAAAATATCAGCATTTGTGGAATAACCAAGTGCACGCAATAACATTGTTACTGGAAATTTCCTGCGACGGTCGATAATAACGAATAAACAGTCATTTATATCAGTCGTGAAATCAACCCAAGAACCTCTAGCTGGTATGATTCTAGCTTGAAATAATTTTGTTCCGTTAGGATGGATAGATTCATCAAAAAATACACCTGGAGATCTCTGTAATTGAGAAACGATTACTCGTTCCGCACCATTTATAATGAAAGTTCCTTTTTTCGTCATATAAGGAATATTACCAAAATAAACATCTTGCTCAATTTTGTGAGCAACTTTATTTCGATCATTTTCATCCATAATATTCAGTGAAAGTTTTACACGTAAAGGTGAAGAATAAGTCACACCACGTTCGATACATTCATCTGGTGAATATTTAGGATTGCCTAAATAATAGGAGTTATAGTCCAGTACATAATTCCGATGATTATCTTCTAGAGGAAAAACATTCTGGAATACTCCTTCGAGTCCGATTGGACTTCTGGCTTCAGGTGCTTCATTCTCCTGTAAAAACGTTTGATATGCCTCCGTTTGAATCGCCAATAAATCTGGCATATTCACGAACGAAGATATCCGTGAAAAGGATTCTCGTTCAGTCGATGACTTTAATGTGGCTCCCAATTAAGCCTCCTATGGTTGTATTTGTTGAAAGAATATTAAAATGCCTAAAATGGACTAGCTTATTTCCACTTCAGCACCAGCTTCTTCTAACTGAGCTTTTACATCATTTGCTTCAGCTTCAGAAACAGCTTCTTTCACAGCTTTTGGAGCTGAGTCCACTAATTCTTTAGCTTCTTTCAATCCAAGATCTGTAATACTGCGAACAACTTTAATTACATTAATTTTAGCTTGTCCAGCAGATTTTAATACGACGTCAAATTCGGTTTTTTCAGCAGCTTCACCACCACCTGCTGCAGGTGCAGCAGCCATTGCTACGGGTGCAGCAGCAGTTACGCCAAATTTCTCTTCAATATCCGAAATGAGTTCGGATACTTCGATCATATTGGCTTCTTCCAAATAAGTTAGTACATCAGCGCGTGTTATTGCCATTGTTTTTGCTCCTTACGATTAACTAAGTGTTAAGATTTGTTTTCTTTGAGATTATTTAATACACCTACCATGCTGGTCATTGGACCATTCAATGTAGATACAAATTTTTGAAGCGGACTCTGTATAGTTCGCATAAAGATGGATAATAATTCATCTTTATTTGGCATATCTGCCAGTTTTTTACAATCAGCGCCAGGAAGGAATTCTCCATCCATAATTATTCCCTTTACAGTGGGAAGGTCCCTATCTTTTGTAAAATCTTTAATAACCTTTGCTGGAGCAACGGGCTCATCATAAGATAAAGCTATTGCAGTAGACCCAGTCAATAGACCATCAGTAATTGGCAAATTGTGTTTTTCAGCAGCTAATTTAATAATTGAATTTTTAGCAACTTGATATTCAATATCAGCTTTATAAAATTCGCCTCTTAACTCAGTAATTTCACTCACATTTAAGCCATGATACTCAGTAAAGTAAATTGCAGTAGCTCGACCTAACTTGTCAGTCAATTCTTCGAATTTTTCTATATTTTTAATGTTTGGCATATGTTTACCTTATGCTTGAATGGTCAATTTTAATTCCAGGACCCATTGTCAAAGACAGAGTCATCTTTTTAACATACTGCCCCTTTACTGAAGCAGGACGAGCTTTTATTAATTTATCATAAATAGTTTTGATGTTTTCTAACAGAGCGTCGTTTCCAAAAGAAGATTTACCGCAAGCAACATGAATAATCCCCTGTTTCTCAACTCGCAGTTCAACCTGTCCAGCTTTTAATTCTTTGACAGCCTTAGCAACATCCATAGTAACGGTACCACTTTTAGGGTTAGGCATTAAACCTTTTGGACCTAATATTTTTCCCAATTTACCCAACTCACCCATCATATCTGGGGTTGCGACAATTTTATCCACATCAGACCAGCCGCCTTTTATCTTATTGAGATATTCTTTATTCCCAACAAAATCAGCACCAGCTTCTTCAGCTTCTTTTTCTTTGGGCCCAGACGCCAAAACAAGGATAGAAACTGATTTACCAGTACCATGTGGCAGTGATGTTGTTATACGAATATTTTCTTCAGCATGACGTGGGTCTACATTCAAATTGAAAGCCAAGTCGACTGATTCGTCAAATTTTGTAAATTTCAGATCTTTCATAATCGCAACACTTTCTTCTATTGAGTAAGCATTATCGCGATCAAATTTATCTGCGAATGTTTTTTGATTTTTTGTAGAGCCCATATTCTTTAAACCTTTTATTTTACTTCAATACCCATACTTTTACAGGTACCCCGAATCATTTCAACTGCTTTTTCAACAGTATTTGCATTTAGATCCACCATTTTTATTTCTGCGATAGATTTCAAATCATCTTCAGATACAACACCAACTTTATCGCGATTTGGCTCACCAGATCCTTTATTGATTTTAGCTGCCTTTAAAATTAGTCTCGCTGCAGGTGGTGTCTTAGTGATGAATGTAAAACTTCGATCAGCATAAACGGTGATTTCAACAGGAATAATATCTCCCATCTTGTCTTGTGTCGCAGCATTGAACGATTTACAGAAATCCATAATATTAACACCGTTTTGCCCCAATGCAGGCCCTACTGGTGGTGCTGGGTTTGCTTGACCAGCTGGAATTTGGAGCTTTATAAAGCCGATGACTTTCTTTGCCATTTTAATTCTACCTTAATTAATTTTCTTTTATTACTTGTAAATAATCTAATTCAACAGGAGTTGGTCGACCAAAAATACTCACTGAAACTTTTATCTTTTGTTTGTCATGGTTGACTTCTGTAACAAATCCTGAAAAATCCATAAATGGTCCATCAACAACCTTAACTGCATCACCTTTTTTATAAGGAGCAGCATCTACAGTTCGAACAGGTCCTTCACCGCCTTCTAAGTCACCTAAGAAACGTTGGACCTCATCTTGAGATAGTGGTTGCGGGTTACCACTGGATCCAACAAAATTTATTACTCCATTCACATTCTCTACCAAATACCTTGACTCTTTATTTAAATCCAATTGGACAAGAAGGTATCCAGGGAAGAATACTTTTTCTCTTATTTTTTTCTTTCCATCTTTCATCTCAATAACATTTTCAGTTGGAACGAGAACCTTTTTAATCAATTCACTCATATCGGCATCTTCTATATCAAAAAGAATTGCCTCACGAATTTTCTTCTCTCTGCCTGAAATTACTCTAACTGTATACCAATTCATTATTCTTCCCTAAAGGATAAAGCTTAATACCTTCCCCAAAAGAAAATCGACAAAGAATAAAAAGACTGCCAATACCAGAGATAAAGACAAAACAACATACGTGGAGCCCTTGAGCTCTTCCCACGACGGCCAAGAAACTTTCTTCATCTCAACCTGAACTTCATCTATAAATTGTTTTGACTTATTTATCATATAAATTTGCCTTTAATATCTGCTCGTTATGTGAATCTCTAATTCGTAGCAGGTGAGGCAGGACTTGAACCCGCAACCCCCGGTGTTGGAGACCGGTGCTCTACCAATTGAGCTACTCACCTAATTGGATTATTTCGTCTCCTTAAACATGACATGCTTCTTAATTTTAGGATCATACTTCTTGTGCTCGACTCTTTCAGGATGCGTCTTTTTACTCTTCGTTATCGTATATCGGTATCCTGTACCTGCCGTACTTTCAATATGCACAATTACACGTTTGCTGTTACCAGCCATAATTTCTATCCTTACGCTACAATTTCAGTGACAACGCCGGCGCCAACTGTATGGCCGCCTTCACGAATAGCGAACCGA
>ENA-OREN01001053-OREN01001053.1-marine-metagenome-genome-assembly--contig:-NODE-1053-length-34332-cov-4.436987_pt1 | contig 34332 bp, 28 predicted proteins | sample MGYA00248624_ERZ508555 | MGnify/ENA primary metagenome ERZ508555 (study PRJEB26222, sample SAMN06267773) | marine metagenome | isolation source: Saanich Inlet, British Columbia, Canada | place...
TTCGACAACACACAAGTATGGATGTCTGCCGACAGTAACCAGGCAGCCGCGATGGCAGAGAAGTCTTTGGAAATTATTTGTGAGGGTCACCAAAGTGTCTACACATTTTTCCCACGTGACGGACACGAGCAACTGAAAAGTCCTGACGGAAATATTGTGTATGGTCCCGAGTATGTGTTCGATGGAAAAATAGATTTGATACGCGGTGCAGGAGACGTCACTGATAACGTGACGATCATCAGCACAGGGCTTCCTGTTCATTCTGCAGTAGAAGCAGCAGAGGAAATGGCTAATGCTACACAAAAAGTGAGTGTTCGCGTCTTAAACGTCGCTTCGGTACGACCTATTGACTCTTCTGCCGTTATTCAAGCAGCACTAGAAACTGGCCACTTGATCGTTGTAGAGGACCACAGTAGCGAAGGGGGACTCGCTACACAGGTAGCAGACATAATTGCGGACTTCTCACTCCCCTGCTCCCTTAGGCGCCTAGGAGTGAACCATTACTTCCCTTCTGCCCCTGCGAAGGACTTATATCTGATTGCAGGTATTGATAAGGACAGTATCGTTGATGCTATCGAAGATGAGATCCGTGCTGAGGTTTGTGGTGGCGAAGACGCATTTGTCTCTGCAATCCATGAATTGAGCCATAATATGCTAAATTCGAGGTTTTCGGCTTCAGCTAGCTCTTTTGCAGCCAAATTGACCTCTGAGAAGGGGTATATGGACGCTTTGAGAGCATTTTGGGCCAGCAGAGAGTGTCCTAAGGCAGAGTTGCCAAGTAACGCAGACTTAACAACGAAGATTAAGGATGCATTGAATAGTTAAAAATCTCTTAAAAGTTCTCTATCCCGACCAACATGTTGTCACTATACTCTCGCGTGGAGAGATGGCAGAGTGGTCGAATGCAACGGTCTTGAAAACCGTCAGGCCCGCAAGGGTCTCGGGGGTTCGAATCCCCCTCTCTCCGCCAGCCTACGCTTCGTCTTCGGCTGACAGGCCACCTCATAATATAAATATGATTAGACCACTGTTGTAAAAAATAACAACACTGACTTCGTAGCGCTACAGTAGCGCTACAATAGTTTTTGCCCTCAAATAGGGCTTTTAGTCCCCTACTCTGCATTATACGGCAGATTGAGTTTTGCGCGCTTTAGGTTGCTTTTATGGCTCTGGTCATTGAAAAAAATGCCGTTTTTCGCTATAATAATATGAAGCCCAAAATGTAGCGCTTCAGTAGAACAACACACAAAAAAATAAAACACACACATGATACCAACAACCAATACCATTCTGGCACTACTAGACCGCGCGCATGCTATGCACGCAAAGCCAGAAGTTATTGAACGTTTACGTTGGTTTGCTCACTTCACAGAACATGGTTCAATCTCTAAAACCTGTACAGAGTTTGGTATTGCCCGTACAACGTTCTACCGGTGGTATCACCGCCTGGATGTCCATAATCTGTCTAGTTTAGAGAATATTCCTAAAAGTGCTCTTTTGGGCGTAAATCGACGAATAGAGCAAGATAAGTGTAGTGACTGCTTCTTTTGCACATTCAAGCTGTGGTTACGTACATATAAGGAGAGAGGCATGCGAAAGCCAGCAATCTATATTGCTCTAATCGCTGCATTTATCAATATTTCACTGTTCCTCTTTATAATGCTCCCTCAGGTGGCAGGTGCTGCGAGTAGCTGGGGACCAACACTTATTGTTAACACAGAAGCCTTCCAGGTCATTGATGATACAGACGATAGCTCTAACCTCTTCCTTCAGTTCGGTGGAACACTGAACAAGCGTCTAACGTACGACAGAGTCCTTACAACGTTTATCTTTGATGATGACCTAGAGGTACAAGGAACAGTATCAGGAGCAACACTTCATGCCCAGGACAGCATCACCTCTTCTGGTTCAATCGCTATAGAAAGAGGTGCAAGCATTGATGGGCAGACCTTCGTTGTCGATGCCGCTAACAACCGTGTTGGTATTGGAACAGGTTCCCCTGAATCATATGAAGCTAATAACGCAAATGATTTAGTTATTAAGGCGGCACAATCTGCTGGTGGTGGAATTTCTATAATTACTGATAATGACCAAGTGGGACGATTGTCATTTGGTGATCATACGACAGCATCGTACAGAGGTTACGTAGATTACGATCATAGTGACGATTCATTAGCACTAGGTACTGCAGGTCAAGATCGTGTGACAATTGATGCTTCAGGAAATGTAGGCTTTAAGGGTGCCTATCTTCACGGTAATAACGCTTTATATAGCCCTCGAGTCGCCTTCACTAATTCAGATGCGACTACTCCGGTATTCACGTTTAATAACGATACAGATACTGGAATAGGAGGAGCTGGTGCAACTGCGAATACTCTATCCCTTATAACTGGTGGTTCATCTAGGTTATATATCAATGCCAATGGTGAAATTGGTATCGGGTCTACCTCCCCAGACACAGAACTGGAAGTCATTGGAACAATGAGTGGTACAGCGCTAACCGTTGGCTCACTGAAGAATTGTGACACTATCGTTACTGATGCGGACGGAAATCTTAGCTGTGGTACAGACACAGACACACAGTTTACAGGGACTGGTTCCCTCCAGAACTTCTTTGATAACAGATATGTCGAGACTGGTGGAGATACAATGACTGGAGCTCTTAATATTGATATTGCAGGAGTCGGTCTTAATGTCACTGGAACTATGAGTGGTGAATACATAAACATTAGTGGTACTGGATCACGTGCATTATTTGCCGCTGAAGATGGCCAGGTATCGGTAAATACCTCTACACCAACAGATAACTATGCACTGACTGTTAAGGCACGAAATAGTGCAGGGAATAATCAAGGTGCACTGTCACTGCGTAATTACAACACAGATAGTGAAGGTATGAACTTCATACTAGGAGATGATCATAACTACATCGATACTCAAAATAGTTTGAACTTTACATCTTCAAATTCTCAGTCATACACATTCCAAGGTGATGTTTCACCAAATGGTACCCATAATTTGGGAACAACTTCATCTGGAGGACAATGGGATACTGCATACGTAAGAAATATCTCTCCTCGTCCAAATGAAGGCATTCTTACTATTTACTCAAATGGAACAACTGGTGACATCGCCTTTGATAACTACACAAACGAGGTAATGCGGATTAAGGGCAACGAAAGCGTTGGTATTGGAACAACAACACCTGATACAAAACTTGAAGTCTCTGGTAGTGGATCGTTCACTGGAACGAATGCACGTCTTGGAGTCGGAACTGCTACTGCAGACACAGAACTCGAAGTAATCGGTACTATGAGTGGTACTCACCTCCGTTCTGGAACAGGACTGATTGTTGAAAGTGGACGTGTTGGTATTGGAACAGATAGCCCAGTGCGACCGCTCCATATGTTTGGCACAGACAATGCAATGCTACGACTAGAACAGACAGAATCTGGTAGTCCACATAACTACGTAGAATTCTACGATACAGGAGGAATTACCAGTTACATTGGTCACGGAAACGGTTCGAATGACAACTTCACTATTTACAACTATGCGGGAGATGTCGACATCTACTCAGCTGGTGGTAATAACGTACTCCTAAACCCAGGTTCTGGTTGGGTTGGAATCCGAAATGCTAATCCATCTACTACCCTTGATGTTGGTGGAACAATGAGTGGAACAAACCTGACAATCTCTTCACTACAAGGCTGTGACACTATTGATACAGATGCCCAAGGAAACTTCCAATGTGGAACAGATGATGGTGGTGATGGGTTCTCTGGAACTGGTTCATTGCAGAACTTCTTCGATAATCGATACGTAGAAGTAGGAGGAGACACTATGACTGGTGCTCTTAGTATCTACAAGGACGCTGGAACAAGTACAGGAAACACTCTTGTAGTTGATACAAAGGGACTTGTGTACGATGCAACAAATAAGAGAGTTGGTGTTGGAACTACGAGTCCAAGTGCTGCACTAGATGTCGCAGGTGATATTGAAATTAGTGGCGCTGGTAACTCTATCAGTATCGATGGTAACAGGCACTTGCTGTACTCATCAAACACATTCTTGGGAGATATCGATAATGCTGGTGGAAACGTGTATATCCGTGAAGACGGTCAAAATACTATTATAATTGCAGGTCAAGATACGACTTTTGGTGGAGCAGTTACTGTAAATAACGATCCAGTTAATATTGTTCAGTCAGTAGACTCATCCAGTGCAAGTCTTAATGTTCAAGCAGATGGTGGATCAGCATTGCTGTATACATTTGGTAGCGCATATTCTGAATCTGGAGGGTTTGAAGCTGATGGTGCTACACTCCTAACGGATAGTAATTTATCTGCTGGGCTTAACTTGGTATCTCGACATACTTCAGGTGACCTTGGATTCTTTACAGGTGGTGGTGCCAGTGGGAACCAAAGAATGCTCATTGATAGTACTGGTAACATCGGTATCGATACTGCTACTCCTGGATCTCGTCTTTCTGTCTCGGGCTCGACTATTATTGGTAATAATATTGGCTCTGCAACAGCAGACACAGAGCTTGAAGTTATCGGGACAATGAGTGGTGCTCATATCCGTTCAGGATCTGGACTAATTGTAGAACAAGGACGTGTTGGTATTGGAACAGATAGCCCAACCACGAAATTACATGTTTCAGGGGACATGGCAGTTGGCACAGTATCAAATGCAAATGGTTATGATTTTGTCGTAAATACAGGAGGAAATAATGGTGATGGAATAATGCTCACAGATGGTGCAGATCTCACAGTTTCTGGTACACAGCGAGCAGCTCTATTAACCAATAACTCGGGTAATTATGGATACCTTGCTTTGTATGATTCTAGTGGTCAAAATATTGTACTTCGGGGTGATACAGAATCAGTATTTAACGAAAGAGGAAACGATAATGACTTCCGTATAGAAGGAGATACTGAAACAAACTTATTCTTTGCTGATGCAAGCACGGAAAGGATTGGTATTGGAACAGCTACCCCAGACACAGACCTCGAAGTGATTGGAACAGCCTCTGGCGAACACTTGCATTTCGGAAGACTACTGACAGGTAGTGGATACGTTGTTTTCCGCAATACAACTGATAGCACGACTTCATTCCAGATTAATGATGCAGATGGTGGAGATCCTGTGTTGAACGTTGATACAACGAACGAGCGAGTTGGTATTGGGACGGCTTCTCCTGCCAGTAACCTCCACGTTATCTCTGCTATTAAGCAAGGCCTTGGTGCTCTAAACGTTACGGCTACAGAATACCAAAGTGGTGCATACCTCTACGCATCTGGTGCTTCTGTCCTTGCTCTCGATAACTACAGCGGAACCACTGGAAGTGGAACGAATGCACACATTATGTTTGGATACCGAAATGTATTCGATACCGAGCTCTACCGTCACGGTGCACCAGGAAGTGGTGGAATTGTCATCAAGACGCAACAGACAAGTACATCTGATAACGCTTTCCGTGTCATCACACAAAATGGATCTGCAAATAACACAGTGTTTAAAGTACGGGCAGATGGTGCGGTGACTGCAGAAGGAAGCTTCACTGGTGGAGGCGCTGACCTTGCTGAGTGGTTCCCGACAGCAGACCCTGGGATGACGCCTGGAGACATTACCTGTCTAGACCCTAAGCGCCCTAAGCACGTGAAGCGCTGTAATAGTAGAGAGCTTAAGATGATTGGTATCTACTCTACGAATCCGGGGTTCATTGGTAACTCTCAGATGGGCATGGAAGGGCCCTCAGCCCTTATCGGACTAATTGGACAGGTGCCAGTGAAGGTTATTGGAAACGTGGATATAGGCGACAGTATCACGCTCTCTAAGACCGACAGTGTCGGTAAGCGAGCAGGACCGTACGACCCAAGTATCTGTATCGCTATGGAAGAGCACAGAGGCGGAGAGATTGGCACTGTTACGTGTCTACTGACACGGAACACAGGATCCTCTGGTAGTGCACCAATAGACAGTAAGTCTGTTGCTGACTACCTACTAAAGAGTTTTAAGGACAGTATGAGGCTGGATGACTTCTAGAGCTTGTCTCAGCCGACCTCACCCTAGCCCTCTCCTTTGCGAAGGAGAGGGAACTGTTTGTATGACAATGTATAGCGTTTGTCACACAAAGTTCAGTCTGACCTGTCTTCTTTTGTGACTTTTGAAGATCAAAAGTAAGCAAAAATCTTCGCCACTGATATGAACGAAGAAATAACAAGAGCACAGCATTGTGCGCTCCTCCTGTGACTCTTGCTTCGTGCAAGGAGACATCTGCTTAAAGCATTGTGAAAAAGCAGATTGTATAAGAGGTGTCTGCCAAGTGGTGCGTGGACCTGCAACGTGTACAGAGCGCGAATGTGCCAAAACGGAGTACTGCTGTGAAGACGGTATCTGTAGCCCAGGCAAAAATTGCAATGCTAGTCTACAGCTCGATGTGTGTTTGACTGTATGTCGTGACCCCTTTAGTTCTGCGAGTTCTGTAGGATTCTCTAGCCAAGGAGCACCGTGCACGGATAGTACTCAGTGTGAGCGAGTTCGATGTGACTCGTGTGAGATATCTGGTCGCAGATGTACGAAATCCTGTACGGTAGAAAGTTGCGTTGCCGGGTTCTGCCAAGCAGATGAAAACAGAGTGGGATGTTCTAATCTCGAATGTGGAAGAGGCTTTAGCAGCAGCTCTCAAGGATATAGTGATGGCATTTTCTCCTCACAGTCTTCGTTGCTACAACAACTCCCCTCTTGCGGTGATGGAGTTCTAGACTTTGGAGAGCAGTGTGATGAGAATACGAATTCATGCATAGGAAGGCGTGCATGTGACCTCGATAGCTGTACGTGCTACCCAACCAGTCCACTTATTGAAACTTGTGGTGACGGCTACCTAGACCCAGAAGAGCAGTGTGATATCAACAACACAAGTTGTGATCCTGGTCGTACCTGTAACCTCAGTATCTGTACATGTATTATTTCTGAAAAGAGCGATGATGACGGTGATGGAGATGACGACGATGGCTTTGTAGGGAACAACAAACTCGTCGCTTCTGCGAGTGTTTGTGGCAACGGGGTTATCGATGCTAGTGAAGAATGTGATGACACGAATAGAAGAGACAATGACGGCTGTAGCAGTACGTGCTTACTCGAAATTGGTATTTGTGGAGATGGAATTGTGCAGAGCTTACTCGGTGAGCAGTGTGAATCCTCTACGCATAATCCAGCACTTCCATATCTTTGCAAGCAATGTCGCTTCTACTCATTATTCTGTGGAGACAACAAGGTAGACGCCGGTGAGGAGTGTGACGCTGGACCGCTTAATTCTACGTCTCCTGATGCGCTCTGTAGGCCAGACTGTGGTTTACTGCGTTGTGGAGATAGTATCCTCGACAATGCTGAAACCTGTGATGATGGAAATAGATTAAACAACGATGGTTGCGATAGATACTGTAGGGAGGAGACTCAAGTAGCATCTGACAAGCAGCAGATTGACTTTACTAATACTCAGCGAGAAGTAACAACAACTCAATTCCAAAATCAACAGCAGCTTGGATTCCCACAATATCCAAACTTTAAGCAGCTTCCATACCAGCTACCACTGGCACAATTGCAGCCACTTATTCAATCCCAAGCCCCAATCGGTGACACAGGTCCTGCAGCAGTTGCTGTTGTAGCATCTGGCATGGCTGCGGGAATGGGGTGGATGAGGAGGAAGAGGAAGTAGGACTTCTCCGCTAACCTAAGCCATTTACCCATTTGAAAAAAGAGTCAAAGACCCTATTGAATTTCATCCGTTTATTTTCTCACTCAGACCTGCCCCTCATAGCCTTGGCGTCGTGGGCTTACCGCTTCTTCGTAGTCCAGTTGAGGTTTAGATATCCAGCGTGAGCTTCTCCTGTATTCGTTGTTCGTGCTTGCATAGCAATTATGATTGTTACGTAACTTCCCGGGGTATATGTTCCAGCGGACTCTGGCCCTGTGATAGTCGCTGTAGTCCAAGAAGTGTTTGCAAAGTTTACGCCTCCAGTAAGGGATACTGCAGACCCCGCAGTGTCTAGCATAGTAATATCCATCTGGTTGTCTGCACTAGCCGCTGCATTAGTCCTATAACGGAACTGAATAGGTGCTGTGCCATCCCAATGTGTAAACTCGTCTGGTACCTTCACACGGACTGCGATGTTGTAGTCCTGCAAGGTAGCGACTGAAGATGTCCACTTGTAGTAGTTCTCTTTATTTGTAGAGTCGTACGCAAGAACCATTTGTCCGACGTTATTTGCTCCATCACCGTAGTACACAGCACCTGCGTACTCTGGACTGAGGCTAACTTGTGCTCCACTTGAGAACCCAGTGTTTACGGTAAATGTATTATTGGTATCGTCGTAGTTAAATGTAATTCCAGAACCTGCTTCAAAGAGACCATTCACACGGTCATCAAGAAGTTCGTTGAGTTCTGACCCCTTCAAGAAGTCGACACCAACAAGAGCTTCGAGTTCAGCTTCTGTATCGATATCTGCCTCGATGATAATATTTGTCGTATTAGCTACTCCTTCCAATTCTGCAAGAGTATCGATATCTGTATCCTTTATGAAATCTATTCCAACCAGTGCTTCGAGTTCAGACTCGGAGTCTATCTCTGTTCCAACAATAACATTAGATACATCTGTTAGCTGAGCTTCGAGCTCTGCTTCTGTGTCGAGCTCTAGCTCTGTAATATAGTCTGTATTATTACAAGAAATTACTCCATTTGCGTCTGTTGTAAGGTTTGTACATGATGCAAGCCCCGCAAATGCTACTGCACCCTCTACAGTTAATGTTCCAGAAGAGGTTAACCTGTCTTGCGCATGCACAATACGACCTGATGCAGTTCCAAGAACTTCAAATTCACCTGTACTTGTCGCGTCTAGTGTAAAGTTATTTGATCCTAGTGAAATAGTAGTATTAGCATCAACAGACAATGAATCTGCCAACTCTGTAAAGTCTACCGTATCATCGGTAATGTCTACTGTGACAGTATCTGTTGCACTAACAACCGTACTAATAGAGGTTCCACCGGCGATATCTAGAGTATTTCCCTGAGCAATAGTCTCTGGTGTACCAGAATCTCCTGTTAGGGAGAACGTAGTTTGTTGGCTCGTATCTGTTGCAGCAATAGTAATAGTATCTGTTCCTGCATTTGTTGTAATTGTTACATTACTTCCAGCAGCAAAGGTTAATGTGTCTGCCGCTGTATCAGTTACAACATCACTTTCACCAGAAACAGAGATAGTCTGGAAGACATTTGGCGTTGCACCTGCTGCTGTCCATGAGAGGTTACCAGCTCCATCGGATGACAAGATCTTTCCAGAAGCTGACGCGTCCCCAAATGGGAACGTGTATGTCACACCATTAAGGGTGACAGTAGAATTAAATACTGCAGCGCCCTCTACGACCAATCCACCAGATGACGTCAATGTGTCTTGAGCATGGATGATGTTACCGGATGCTGTTCCTTGGACCTCAAGTGATCCATCGAACTCAAACTGACTATCTGTTACATTCCATCGAAGTTCTTTCCCAGAAGTTCCAAATCGCAATTCAATGTCTGAAGCACCATCACCATCATCAATAGCTTGGAAGGCTTCTGTATTTACAAGGAGCGTTGGACTCCAAGAACTCGCTGCTGCAACAGAAGGAATCATACACACGATGAGTGCCACGGTGGTATTCCGCAGTAATCGTGAAGACGAGTAGGTGTTTTTATTGTTTGATGTCATGTAGTTTTTAAATCGAATGTTCATACTATTATACCAAAAAAACATATTTTAGTCTTTGACAAGGGCTTGCCCTAAACCATAATATATTGTTACTTAATTCTGGCTACATAGAGCTAAAAAGCCTATTCAGCCTTCAATTCTGTATACCGAATCTTCAAATGTCCTAGTTGGACTTCTTGGCTATCTTTAGCAAAAGGACGGATTTTTATGAGGAAACCGCTTCCCGTAGTCCACGTTGGAGCACCGCTGAAGCCAATGTCTGCAACTGTCCATTCTGTATTGGTCAGGTCTGAACTGTCTCCTGTTAGTGTTACTTGTACCCCTGCTGTGTCGTATACTTCGATATCAGACTTGGCATACGCAATGCTTCCTGATGTTGTTCGGTATCGAATACTGAGAGGGTTTGCATCCCAACGTACAAAGTCTGACGGTATTTCTGAATGCACTACAATATCATAGTCCTGCAAAGAGTCCCTGGTACTTGTCCATACATAGTGGTTTCCAACGGCTGCTCCAGAGCTAGAAACATGCAGCTGACCTGTATTCTGTGTGCCATCTGCTTCATAGGCAGCACCTTCATAGTCTGGGGCATATGTACGGACAATCGTTGATTCCCTGTCATCGCTATTAAAGACGCGTCTATCAGTGATTGTCGTAATTGCGCCTCCTGTGGCTACTACTGTCGCAAGACGTATGAATGATTCATCCGTAGGGAAACCAGAAGTCTGAATAGTAAGGCCACCAGAGCCCATGAATACGTAGTTTGTTGCCTCATCTACTACTGTCTGGTTACTATTACCAGAATACTGTGTGACAGCCCCGTTAATGCGATAGTCCCCTGCAGAGATATTTACTGCGAGCGTTGTGCCACTACTTACCTTCAAGTGCGTCTGGTCCGATCCCGCTGCAATAGTTGTAATATCAACACCATTAATCAGTCCTGTAATGGTTAGATCTCCTTCGATGTTTACATCATCATTAAAGTTAAAGTAGTTGCTATCCTGTTCATAGCTGAGCTCTTTTCCGAGGTCTGTACCAAAACGAAGGGCGATAGACCCCCCTGTTGAGTTGTCTGCATCAAGAGTGAACCTGTCTGTCAGCGTTCCTGCTTCACGCAGAAATCCTCCACTACCAAGGAACGAAATGCTACCACTGGCAGTTCCTACCTCATGACGATCAAGAAGATTGGCATTCAAAGAGAACGGTACAGAGCGGACAGGAGACCTATCGATCGTATCATCTGCACCGTTGCGGTCTAGAAGTTCGAATGCAGTATTTGCTCCAGCTGCAGCCTTTACCTCTACTTGTAAGTGTAGGTTTAACAGTGTTGTTACAGACATTGTAGAGAAATCTGGAAGACCGGTAACACTACCAAGTTCTACGCTGAAGTATCCTCCACTATTTGGCGTTACGGTATGAACCTCTGTCCAGGAAGCGTAATTAGCAGCTCCTATATTGATGGCACCAGTGGCAGTGACATCGCCGGATACAGAATCTGTACTGCTCCAATAACTAAAACGAATAGTATGTTCTGTCGTCACTGCATCGCCAGAACTATCAAGCAAGTGACCATTATAGATTATCCTCTGTGGTGCTGTTGTTGTGGCTGCTACCAAAGGAATACTTATGGCCATGACTATTAGTGCTATAAAGCCTGCGGTGAAACGATTAGTGTTCATTATTTCTTTTTTGGTTTGGAAACTTTTTTTGGTACTGCTGTATACCCTGGACGATTAAGCCTGACGATGTATCCGAGGATAAAGGCAACAAGCAGCATCAGGCTGAATACGACTGGCCTTTGTTCTAGTGGAATTTGCAAAGCTGCTGGCTTTAGCTGAGGACAATGACACTCAGCAATTTCAGTATCAGTTGTGTCAAAGAAGTGTGGTCTACTGGTCACTCGCTCGTGTCTCTTATCATCAGTTGAATATACTGGGATATCATATCCTGGCTCTGAAGGCATGAAATCCACCCCAGGAAGAGGGTCGACCCCCGGTTCTGGGATATCGATAACCTGCGCTGGGAGATCTGGCAATGGTGGAGCAGTTGGCTTTGGGTCCGGAGCAGATGGCTTTGTTGGTGGTGTGTAGACAGGTGGGTTCTTATTGGTCTCATGACCTCTATGTCCACCAGTACCTCCTCCACCTGTTTCCTCGGTAGACGTACTAGAGCTAGAACTAGATGTTGCTACAGATGAACTTTGTGCTGGTGGTGCTGTCACAATTTGAAAGTTACTTCCAGTGAGTGGATATGCGATCCATGTCTCCCCTGCTTCATCGAGAGAAAATGAGTTTGACCCAAGTGGAGATCCATCAGCAATATCTGATACTTCATCATACAATGTGAACGATGAGCTATCTGCTGCAAGTACTACTAACGGACTACTAAATAGAAGTACGAAAGCACTAGTGAAAGCCATAATTTGGGTGTTTGTGAATGTTTTCATATGATATATTATAATACCACATTATTGACTATATGTCTATATCCTTAGAACGTCGTATTTTATACTCCTGAGGGTGATCCACGTTGATTGAGGGGTCCTTGACTGATAGAATTGGGAAACCTAACCCACCAATAACCATGCGTCATCTCCCCCTACTGATTCTTACTCTTATCGTTGTACCTCAAACAGGGGCTGCTCAGGAGCAGGCTTTCTCTGATCTACCTGCAGATCACTATGCTTTTGAGGCAGTAACGTTTCTTAAGTCTGAAGGCATTATTTCTGGATATGATGATGGAACGTTTCGACCAAGCAATCCTGTAAATAGAGCAGAAGCTCTAAAAATTATTGTTGCCCCTCTTGTAACAGACGTTCAATTGGACCAAGCCAAACTTGCAAACACCGTTTTTTTGGACATAAATAACGATGACTGGTACAAGCCATACGTAGAACTTGCAAGAGCTTCGGGTATTGTTGACGGACCTCCGAAGAAAGAAAAATTCAACGGTGGTAACTCTGTTATTAAAGTTGAGTTCATGAAGATGGTACAGGAAGCTTTTGGAGCAGATCCTCAAACATCATTTAGTGAAATAAAAATACCTCTTTCACAAGATGTTACAAATACTGATGAGTGGTACTACCCATACATGCGATACGGGATCACGTCATCTATGATAATGATTTCAGGAGATGGAATGCTATCACCTGCGAAAGAACTAACGCGTGCCGAGACTGCAGTCATTTTGTATCGATACATTATGTACGAGAACAACCGTCGGACTCAGGCTCTACTCTCTGAGGCTGAAAGTGAGATCCTAATTACTCTTGCGTTCCTAGAGCAAAACGACATTGTAGAGGCAGAATACTCTTCTGCTAGGGCTCTTCTTGCTGCTCGTGGTGCACACGCTGCAAGGCCAGACGAAGGAGTTGTTCAAGGTGCTGTAAAGATTACCGAGGGATTTAGGTCACTTGTAAGAGGGTACCGCGCAGGGGTAAGCAAGAACTTTGATGAAACTATTCGTCTTGCTGGAGAATCTTGGAACCTTGCAGAGCTTGCTCGAAAGAAAGACGGCGATCTCTCAAGTATTGCAGACCAGGTTCAAACGATATCTAAGGCTATGGCTGATAGTGCACGTGCACAGCAGTCATCCCCTCCTGTAGAAGGAGAATAATGCATTTTACTGCACACTCTGTTTCTGGATCTGGCCGTGGAAAAGATTTGAAAGTACCGACAATTAATCTTGATATGTCTGAAGTTCCTGCTGGAATTGAGGACGGGCTTTATGCCTGCACTATCAATAGTGATATCCCTGCAATTCTGCACTATGGTATTCGACCTACGTTTGAGGACACTCCTTCTTGTGAGGTGCACATCATTGATGCCGATATTGCAGATGCTCCACATGAGGTAACTGTCGAGATTGTCCAGAAAATACGAGAGACTAAGAAATTTGACTCTGCGGAGGAATTGATGGAGCAGATGCAGAAGGATATTTCTTCTGCTCGTGGTATTCTAGGTATTGCATGATCTCCTTCCTACGACGCATCATCGGTGAAAGAAACCCTATTCGGCTTTTGTGGCATAAGAAAAAGGCTTTTCTTGCAGCTGTTCGCTATGGCATGCCAGCCCGCAATATTACGGTCATTGGTATTTCTGGTACCGATGGAAAGACTACTACTGTTGGGATGATCACCCATATTCTCCTGCACGCTGGACGCAAAGCAGGAGCTGCATCTACTGCTTTCTTGCAGGTAAATGATACCGTGGAAGAGAACGCTACGCATTTAACTTCTATAAGTCCTTTTACTCTTCAAAAGTTTATACGAAGACTTGTGAGCAATGCATGTGAGTTTGCCGTCATTGAAATGTCATCACATGGACTAGTCCAAGGACGACTGGACTACACGTTTCCCAGTGTTGCAGGTATTACAAATACTGCCCTTGAGCACTTGGATTACCATGGTTCTATGGAGCAATACCGTAGGGACAAAGGAATAATGTTTGAGAAACTTCGCGGTAGAGGCGTTAAAGTTCTTAATGGAAATGATGATAGCTTTGAAATGTATAGTGCAATTCCGAGTGAAGGCACCATTGTGTATGGCCCTAAAGAATCTGGCTTATCACTCTCAAATATTCAGGCAACAGATACAACATGTACTGCAACGCTTCATGTAGAGGAGCATTCGGATCAGATAACACTCGCTATCCCTGGAACATTCAATTTAGAAAACGCGTTGTGTTCTATTGGATGCGCGCTCTCCGTTGGCATCCCACTTTCCGAATGCTTGGACGCATTAAAGACTTTCAAAGCCTTGCCAGGACGGATGGAACGCATTGACGAAGGACAAGACTTCTCTGTCTTTGTGGACTTTGCAGTAAGCCCGCAATCTTACGAGAAAAGTCTTGAAGCATTACAAAAGGTTGTAAATGGTAAAGGTAGAGTAATGGTTCTTTGCTCTAGCTGTGGAAACCGCATGGAAGAGAAGAGGCCTATCATCGGAAGCATTTGTAGCAAGATGGCAGACGTCGTTGTTGTGACAGAAGACGAAACATATGGAGAGGACCCTCATAAAGTTCTTGATGAAGTTTGGGCAGGAGTTGATCAAAGTAAAACTGACGCTCATAAGATCTTTGACAGGCGTGAAGCAATTGAGTTTCTCTTCAAACATGCCAAAGCAGGTGATGCCATTGTTCTCTGTGGCATGGGACCATTCTCCACATTTACGAAGCTTGAAGGTCGCATTCCATGGGATGAAAGAGACATTGCCAGAGAAGTATTGCGCTCACTATAAAAAAGACGCCCCACTGTAAACAGGGGACGCCCAACTCTCAAGAACTCTTTTTTAAATGCCTTTCGTACTCCTTTTCCCAGAGATCGTGGGACTTTCTGCGGTTAGCAGCTATCCTGCGATCTGTTATCCAGTAATAGAGCCCGAATACTGTCAGACAGACAGTGATAACAAAAGTGAACTGAAGAAATTCACCAAAAGTTTCGGTGATCCAGCGGATCGTAAGATCCTGTGATGTCTGATGATTCCAAACGCCATTCCACAGCTGCTTCCATGTAGACATATCTTTTCCTCCTTGAAAGTCGGTACTGTCCTCACTTACAGGTTCCACCTGCAATTACAATGAAGACATGTACAGACTCTTTGCGAGTGCTATGATGAATAAGGATCTTATATTATAATGATACTTTTATAGTATTTTGTCAAATACTATATTTCTACTGCATTGGCTAATTCCAGCGTTATTATCGGCATAGACAAGGCTAGGATGACGTTTCTGATAAAGATTCTCGCTATCGCGCCGTAGACCGAGTCCACATTAGTAACACAAACCCTATACAGACGATCGGAAGCGACAATGCCTGACCTCTTGTGAGTATGATAAATCCAAAGTCCAGTTCTGCATGTGAAGGAACTCGGAACACTTCAACTATTGTTCGGAGTACACCGTAGAGAATCAGGAAGACTGCAAAAGGCATTCCTGTTTTGATAAATCTGTTTGTCAGTAATGCAAAGCAGAGGAATGCGATACTGAGATCTTTCACCACAGCGTAGATCTGAGTTGGATGTCTTAAGCCCTCTACTCCAGGGATTTCAATCCCCCATGGCAGCGTCGTAACTATTCCATAGAGCTCTAAGTTGATAAAGTTACCAAAGCGTCCACAAGCAAGCCCAAGGGCTATCGGAACTGTGATGATGTCTAGGAATGGCATGAGCGGGATATAGTATTTCTTCAGGGCAAACCACAGTGCGATAGATACTCCGATAAAACCTCCATGTGACGACATGCCTCCATGCCATACTGCAAAGATTTCAAGCGGCTCTGATACAAAGTAGGAAAACTCATAAAACAGAACATAACCAAGTCTTCCACCAATAATGACGCCTCCTATTGCCCATGTAACAATACTCGCCATTTCATCCTTTGAAATGTGTAAGTCACGATACTTTTGGATTCTTGGTGTCAGAAATAATGCAATTGCAAATGCAAGCATGTACATCAGTCCATACCAATGAATAGAGAATGACCCTATGGCTATAGCAACCTCTCTGGATGGAAGAAACTGAATCATGATCCAGAACAAGAAGAGCGGACAAGAGAAGTATTTGGTACCTTCTTCAGGCAGGGGTCTGCAAGTACACTTTCAGCTCTTTCTCCATAATACGATGTAAATAGTGCGTTGGCATAAAAATATACTTCACCGTGTATTGCATTTAGTAGCAGCTTTCTTTCGCTCGTCGTTCCATCGATAAAGATCTCCCAATCTTCATACGTCCAATCTGGTACGTCAAACATTCCAGGTGCTCCGACCGTATGATGAGGCAACCAACCAAGGAGCCACATACCAGATACATTTTCTAGTGCAATGACTGTTGCCCCTTCTGGCAAAACTTCCTCAAGCGCTACGATCTCCTGCAAAGCAGACAACGGTAGTTGCGGTACTCTGATCATCATTGTCTTCCATGACACAGCTGCCTGAGCGAGAAGCAATAAGACTATCAGTCCCCTTGTGTACTTTAACCGCACTCTTTCCCATATCCACAGTAGTCCCTCTGCAGCAAATGGCAGGAGGAAGAAGTCTAAGTGCAAAAAGAACCGCTTATAAAAAACCAATCGAAATACGATAAATACAGCACATACAACAACCGACAGTTGCCATACAGAACCAACCTCACGACGCAGACTTCGTACAAAACCAATGACGCCAAGCGACAAGAGAACGGGCATGGTTCGTAGGTAAAATGATGCCTCTGGAAATGCCCCTGCAGGCGCATTGTCCCCTCGTAATAAGAATATGGATTTAAATGGACTCCAGAATACTCTTTCAAAATGTGGCAGATACACCAGTAGTCCAAGAGCTGCTATGCATACAATTCCTAGTGAATATAACTGGTATGCCTTACAATTTCTCTGTGATGGAAACTTAGCTATCCACCACACACCGAGTGCAATCGCCATGACCATTCCTGTTTGGTGATGAATAACAACGGTAAGAAGTGCTGTTAGCAAAAACCACGGAGAAAACTTGTCTACAAAGAAATACGTTAAGCACACAAATAGTAATGCGATATATGCTTTAAAGTACATAGCATAAAAACCATCAAAATATGCCTGAGACAGCACTGCCACAAGCAATACCAGTACTCCGGTCTTTACTCCTAACCTCTTTCCGGTAACCCAAGCGAGAACACCCGCAAGAGCGATAGGTGTGAGATTCCAAAATATACCAAGAAGGCTATCGACAGATGCACCTAGTTTCATAAGTACTGCTCCTACAAGAAATAGCCCTGGTGGGTGCTCCCCTGCCCATGGTAGAAGCTCTGGTAATGAAAACGTTGTAAGAGCCTGTTCGTATTGTATAAATAGATACCTGTAGATACCTGGGTCATAACCCATCGGGATATCAAATCGAAATAGTGGCCATAAGAACTTTGCGAGAAGCAAAGCTATGAATACACCTGCAATGTGTTTTAACTTCATGCCCGTAGCATACGTGCAAATGCTCTACTACTCTACCTTCTTTGCGATAATGATCATGCGGGATGTTGTCGTACCCACTGGATAGCATGTAATCAGTTTTAAGATACTGTCATCTGTCTGTTGTTCTAATATTGATGTCACATTTGGACTGACAATCATCTTCTCTTCTACGCGATACGTCACTGGCGCTGCGTTTGTTGTTACGGTGATATCCTGACCCACTTCGATCTCTGGGAGACGAGCAAATATGTCTCCGTAGTTACTCTTTTCAGCAGATACTGTTGGAGGGCTGCTGTGTCCTGCAATAATGAGTGAGCCATTTCCGCCAGGACCAGCTGAGTGTGGATAGGCCACCGTTCCATGGTTGAGCCCTACTTGCATCTGCTCTTCCATAAGTGCCCAAGCTTGCGAAGACCAATATTTAAGAGATGGAAGCATTACCGGAGCACGAATGCCAAGCGCTGGTACTGCAATACTCCATGCACGTTTCAGCTCCCATTGTTCTAGCTCTGTCGGAGCAGCTGCCTGAACTTCCTCTTCTACAACTTCCTCTAAGGCGACCTCTACAGCTGGTTCTATAATGTCTTCAATAACGGCAACACTACTTGAAATGACAGAAGCGGTAATCTTTGCTTCTACGGACTGCGTCGTAAAGTGACCACCTAGGGTTTCTACTTCTATCTCCAATACAGATACCAATTCTGGCTCAGGTGCCTTGAATTTCTTCATTATCCCATCGAATACATCGACTGCTTGCTGAGAAATATGTGGCAATGGTACCCAGTCGAGATGATGGGTCCAAAATGCAAATGATGCACAAAGTGCGATTAAAGCCATCACTGTAGCGGTTTGTTTATGTTTATTCACTTGTTATATTATAACACATTTCTCTACTTTTATCAATTATACAAAAGGCCCTTCTACTGGCCCTGCAACCGACCTCACCCCCTGTCCCCCTCTCCTTTGCGAAGGAGGAGGGGGGGGAGCCCTCATTAAACTTATTTTCTTCATAAACAGAGCTCCCTTCTCCACCACAGTGGAGAAGGGTTGGGGATGAGGTCAGAGGATATTTGTCTATTTGAAGCACTCTTCTGTACTATACGACCATGATTATTCTCGGAATTGAAACATCATGTGACGAAACTTCTGCTGCCGTTGTACGCAATGGAACGGAGGTTTTGTGCAATATTATTGCGAGTACAAAGGAAGTTTTTGCACAAAGTGGTGGCGTGGTTCCCGAAGATGCTGCCCGTAGACAAGTAGAGCTCATTCTGCCCGTCCTTCATTCTGCCATTGCAGAAGCAGGTCTTGCATACACAGACATCGATGCCATTGCTGTAACGAAAGGCCCTGGCCTCATGGGATCACTACTTGTTGGAGTCATGGCCGCACGCACACTGTCTTTTATACACAACATTCCACTTATTGGTGTGCACCACACTCTTGGACACTTAAGTTCTGTATGGTTAGAGCAAGAGGACAGTCCTGAGTTCCCCTGCCTTACGCTTAGCGTCTCTGGTGGACACAGTGACCTCTGGCTTCGAACATCTCATACAGATGGAAAACGCATTGGTAAAACGCGAGATGATGCCGCTGGTGAAGCTTTCGATAAAGGGGCTGCCATGCTTGGCCTCCCCTACCCTGGTGGACCATCTATTTCAAAATCTGCCAATAGTGGTGACCCATCAGCATTCGATTTCCCCATTGCTCTTTTAAAAGAACCAACGTGTGATTTTAGTTTCTCGGGGCTAAAAAATTCTCTACGACTTGCAGTGCTTAAACATGCTGGAGACCTCGAAAAGCTGCAGTCTAACCTTGCAGCATCCTACCAAGAAGCAATCTGCGCTCAGCTATGCCACCGCGTGGCACACGCTCTTACTCTCTATCCAGATGTAAAAGAAGTGCATGTTGTCGGTGGTGTCAGCGCAAATACTCGACTACGAGAAATGCTACAGAGCACCATAGCAGCACGTGCCCTGCGTACACCAAAGACTATTCCTTACTGTACAGACAATGCAGCAATGATTGCTGCTGCTGGATACTTCTTATACAAAGATAACCCAAAGCAGTCCCTTGATGCGTTTATTACATCAACATCAACATCATTGTAACTTTTCAGATGAAAAGTAACCAAAAATCTTAGCCACTGATATGAACGAAGAAATAATGAGAGAGCAGAGGTGTGTGCTCCTCGGCGGCGTCTCTGCGGAGCTCCGTCCTTCGTCGACTATTCAAGAATGTTAAAGCTGAGTGATCTTCGTCCATACTACAGTGACGGGACGATCCCACCCTGTATTACAAATAACAGAGCTCCTCTCTCCTGGGATGGAGTTGGGCGTGGAAGGAGAGGGGCTGGGGGTGAGGTTATCCCTAAAGACCTGCAAATGCTGGAAGCAATGCTCCAAGCGTTAAGCCTACGACAGCCAATATTGCAAATCCACGGACGAAAGTTTTATGTTTCATATTACTGAGTGTTAATAGTAGTTTCGTAAGTATCGGTTGTTCCATTGATATCTTCAAGTATAAGTTTTACCTTATATTCTTTTGGTGCATCTCCTGGCTCACCGAAGGTATGAATAACAGTGTCATCGAGCAATGGTGACTGTGAACCATCGCCAAAGTCCCAAATAGCATTTGCCGCAGTCCCCGTTGAACATGTTCTGTTGAATGCGACCCCCATGCCTACAGGCCCCTCTTTTCGACTCATCTTGAAACATGCCTTAAGGAACGGTGCCCTTACGACAATCTTCTTTGTTGTTGACGCTGTCTTTCCGAGCTCTGTACTGACTGTAAGTGTGACAGTGAACTCTCCTGGATTTGTGTATTCATGGCCAATACGTGCACTACCAATCTTTCCATCTGGCTCCTCTGTTTCTCCAAAGTCCCAGATGAATCCATTGATGTCATCATTTGGATCTGCAATAAAACTATCTGATGCGTCGAACTGCACCATTAACGGTGCAACACCCTGGCTTGGCGTGACGTCGAACTCAATTTGCTGAGCCTTCTTTTCTACATCAAGTACAATTGGCAGCCTCTTTACCCTGCCCTCAGCATCTTTCGCGAGCATTACCAAGTTATACCGTCCCTCCTCTCTGTATATAGCTTTGAGTGACGTATCTGTAGATGTTACCTGTGATGCGTTTGGTGCCTCCCACCAGAAGTCTACTAGTGGCATAGTTGTCTTTGGTGTTATCTCTATTGCTACAGGTGCTTCTGCAACGATCTTATTGTTCATCACGTCATGCGATCCATCAAAAGAAAGATCTGCAATCGAAAGCTCTTCTACAACACGGACTACCTTTGTCACCTTAGAGACTTGTCCATTTTCGTTTCGAGCTCTTGCAGTGACCTGATATAACCGTCGGTCTTTAAAAGTGTGCCCTACTCTTTCCCCTTCTTCTTCCGGAGACTCATCATCAAAATCCCACTTGATATCGACAAGTGGTTCATCTGTAGATACCCGGAAGACTACCTGGAACGGAGATGGGCTTTCGAGAAATTCTGGAGTAGTTGTAATGCTTACCGGGAATAGTTGTGGAGCAGGCTTTTGTACATTTAACGTTCTAAAGAAGAAGCTCTGTGTTTGATTATCAAAGACGATTGTGACAGATACGGTATGGTCACCCGTTCTGAGGAATGTATGTACTGTCTCTAGTTCTGTTGTTGTTTCTTCTGGAATAGAATCGTTATTGAAGTCCCACTGGACCTCTCTAATTTTAATTTTATCATCTGGAATAAGGTGAGCAACACTGAAGCGAATAGGCTCATCGATTGTAGGAATAACTGGAGAGTATGAGAATACTGCATTTGGAACGACCGTTCTCAGCGGTAAATTACGCGTTGAGCCATCACTCAGTTTCAGGATGCAAGAAACGTTGTACCCTCCTTGTCTGTCAAAGAATGCTGTTGAATATGGGACAACTGTTTCGTCATTTGGAACTCCGTCTCCTGTGAAATCCCACTTGTAGTTAATAACGCTCAAGCCACGTCGCTTCAGTATTGATGTAGCGGTTTCTGCATTATACGTTATAGACAGCGGTGCAACGAGCTCTATACCGGGTTCCGGGTTAGAGATATACAATGTCAAAAATGGCTCCTGTGTAATGGTAAATGGAACAGCTGCAGAAAAAAGTAATCCCGGTACTACGAAAAGAGCAATGCGAAAGAAACTTCCGACGCGTACTTTGTCGTCTGTGCTGACAGACTTTCCAATGCGCAATACCATATACAAGGCAGCCATAGAAAGAATTGCCGCTGCAATCATAGATGAGAGCTTTCCATAAGGAATAAGCATCTCCCACTTTCCAGTAGGATCTGGAAGGACAACAAGAAGGAACATCCCCCAAGCCATATATAGAATGTATGGAATAGCGATTATCGCAAGAAGTGCAAACTTTGCCCGAGAAAGAAGATCCGCATCTGACGATGGCTTTTTTGGTACCGGAGCCTTGGGCTGACTAGAAGTTATTCCGTCTACCTGTGGTGGATCGATTTCTGACATATTTAGTATGAATCCATAGAACGTAATATTGAATTAATCGTGTCGTCATCTAGTGAAGAGTCCCCCTCGAACAGCTCATCATCTCCTATTGTATCATTTGGGAACGATAAAAGCTCGTACGGTGAAAATACTTTTGCATCTGCTGGAGGAATAATCTCTGGTGCGGAGTTATGGTCAGAGAAATCTACTGTGAATTTTGCTGTAAGATTTCCGCCATTTTGCAATGGATACCCCTCTATGTCCCACTGCAATTTATGCACAAAATACGTAGATGCATCCACCCATAATTGTCCTGTTGCGATGACATCTTCTAGTGATTCTTTTATTGCTGCTGCATCAAATTCTGCGCTTCCCTCTGCAGCCTGCTTCATATAGGCAACAAGTTTTTCCTTGTCGAGTTCAACATTGTAATGGTACACACTTGCACCATTCATATTTTTGATTCCATTATCTTTTACGATGCGAACTACTTGAGACTGAGCATGGAGTAGTCGAGGGTCTGGCGTTACCTGGCCTGTTACTGGCAGAGCGTCTCCTTGTGGGAGTAACCACCACTTACTTGCAAGCTTTCCTACAAGATCTGGTCGTAAAATTGGATTTGGAGGCTGAGTAGTCAATGAGTGAAGGTTCATATATACCTCGTCTTCGGATGCAACAATGACCTCTAGTGTTCCATCCACATTAAACTGCCCCTCTGCCGTAGTGACATCAGCATCTGTATCCATTTGAAATCGCATTTGTTTTCCAGCCCCCCTTAGCACTCCATCGACGCGGACTGAACCACTGACAGACCAAAAGTCGCTACTGCGTGCTTTGACGTTTCCGGTCAGTATGTACTTTGTTGATTCTAGTGATTGCGTTGCTTTTGCAGCCTTTGCAAGAACATCTTCTGGTGGAAGAGGTTGAATATCGATGGAGCCCCCTGAGCAAGCTACAAGGAATAGAGAAGATACTGCAATAAGCGATCGATAGCGCATAGAAAAGAAAGGTTGCATATAGTGTGCCAGATTTTTACCTGTGTGAACAGCGTATCTCCTTATTAGCGCCTCCGGATTGGTGACGAGATAATATCGCTTGGTTCTTCGACTATGAATTGTATTGTGCGGGAGCGACTAGCGCGAACATCCGCGCGGAGTCCAAATTTAAGAGTTTGGTTTTTATTTAAACGTATAGGAGGGTCGAACGTAAACACTGCCTTGTCCCTTTTTAATGTGCGAGCGTACGAACTAATGCGCCTACTTCTGAATTCTATATACAAATTCTGCAAGTCTTCGTTTGTAGCAGATCCATTATTTGTCAGAGTGATTTGCGTAACATTGTGGTTATTTACACCATCAGCACCAAGTGTAAACCGAGAGAGTAATTGTTTACTGCCGTAACGAACAGGCTTTGTCAGTCGAAGGTACTCCAAACCTATTTGCCCTACCGTCCTTGACGCAGTTCTTTGGAGAGGTGCAAAGTTTCCAGCAGTATGATCTATGCGCACTTGCGACTTTCCCGCATCAACATTACGAAGTTCAATCCGATGTTCACCAGCTGGCGATGCATCTGGCGAATAGTTTGCAAGTACTAGAATGTCTTCCGAGTCACATGCGGTGATTGTAAAATTTCTGAGTTGCAAATCCACAGAACCATCTTTGTTTGTGATGTCTCTTTCCCGGGAAATACGTGATCCTCTATGCGATACATGCAGTGATTGAATGTCTGCATTCGCTCCAAGCCCTCTTCGCTGCACAGATATTGTTTGAATAGGAACGTCTGCTGAGCAGTCTGCCGTAATGCGGAGCCTCAACATCTCCAGCCTCTGGGAGCCAGGAGCAACAGAGCCACTGCGTGGTGAATGTGTTTCAACTGTCAAATTGCCAGCTGGATGCACCGAGCGAATGTACTGCTTAGACAGATCTTGTCTGTGTACAGAAGGAGCCGGCACAGTAAACTGATGAAGGTAATATCCTACGAGCAAGGTTGTGAGCATGAAAAGAGTATAGAGCAATGTATGCATAGATTGATACTCCTGTTCTTTATGCCTATGTCAGACTATATACTAGGACATCTATTCTTGTTTTTGTCAGTAGTTTTTGAATACATAATTTGTTCAATAATTACGGCAAAAGTACCTCTGTGAGAAAAAGTGCACAAAATATCATAAACCGTGCTTATTCAAAGAATGGCTACAGATACCCGTCTTCACATACATTTACTAGATATTGATCACAAATAGTAGTCAAGTGTAACTAGACATCATCTTCTAGATCCGTAAACTGCCCCAGCTCTATGATTAATCCTACAATAGTACCAGTGAAGCAATTCACACCCAGCGCTTCTCTTCCGGTTGTGGCACTCCACACCGCACTCATCACCCTCATGAGTCTGACTATGGTGATGAACCTCCCTACTCTTGGCTAAGAGATAGAAGGACGTAGAGAAACACGAGATCAAAAAATCCTCCCTAGGAGCGCAGGAATCTTTGACGCAAATTTTTGGCGTTATAGACCTATCGAACTGTCTTTTTCAGCGTCCCCTCTGCGACGTGTTCGTCTGGTGCTGGGTTTCCATCGTCAGCCTCTAGTGTGACGACCACTTTTGTATGTCCTGTGTAGTCAATGTCGCTTTCGAAGCGTAATGCATGGCGACTATCACTAAAGTAGTTACTAAGATGACCAGTTGAAATCACACTAGGGCCCTTTACGATCCAGCCTTCATAGAAGAATCCATCAGGTGCTGGGCTGATATTGAGGTTTACTGTATGCAAGTAGTACCCATCTTCGAACTGGTGAGCCTGAGCAACGCCATTTGCTATATAGTCACGCACTCCCTGAAGAGCAACATACCCAAACCACTTTTCGTCACCATGCCCTTCAAAGTGCATCTTTCCCGTTGGCATAGCGTATTGAATCTCTTCAGTATCGAGTGCTTCATTGCGAGCGCTTCTATTGTTACCGCAACCAGTAAGTGTGATGAGGCCGATGGAGAGGAGGAGGAGTGTCTTTTTCATAGGAACGAATTGTAATTGGAAACAGGGAAATGGCAAACGAAAAAGAGCCTTTACCAGAGGAATCCGGGTGGGCGTGACTCTATACGTTGCCTTTCAACGAGGGCATGATGGTCAGCCTTTGCAGCCATAACCTGATACCGTGGAGCGTCATCTGGATAGAGACGTGCCATTGTATTGAGTATTGCAATGAATTCTTCCACATTTGGTGATACAGCAATAAAATGAGTGTTGGATAAAATTGCTGTGCTGTACTTTTGTATGACACCATCTATCTCTGGGCGTAGTTTTTGAATCTCATCCTTATTATCCATAGCAAGATGCACTTCTACAATCCCAAGAAGTACCCCAAGGTCATTCCATTTTCCTTTTTGATAAGCGCTCATATACGCATCCAGCGCCTTCTCTTTCTGCCCTCTAATCAATGCAATCTCTCCGAGACGCTTTAGCGCTCTGAAGTCCTGATTGTTTGCATCCATATAGGCATCAACGGCCTTCTCTGCCTCCGCAAAATCGCTACGGTGTGTGTGAATCTGTGCTGTACTCAACAGTAAGTCTCTTTTAAAGAACTCACCAGATGCTCTGCCATACCAGACAAGTGCTACCTCTTCTTCACCTCTTGCCTCTGCCAGTCGGCCAACGGAACTAACGACAAGGTATCCTCCTTCGTAGAGTGCAATAATAAGAAGCAGTGTTGCAATCAGCAATTCTACAATACGAGCAATGCGTGCAGGTACTCTCTGTAGGGAGGAGATATCTAGGTACGTCATTAGCATTCCAAAGAACAACCAGAAAGGAAGAACTATTCCGACGAACTGAAGATTGAAATCGATCATGTTATGCAAAAGAACCCCAAAGAGGGATACCATCATGAGTATACGAATGGAGAATGTCAGCGTTCCAACCTCCACTTCTTTTGAGAGTAATACTACGGCCGATCTATAGGATACGATCCCAATAAGAACAAAGAAGAGTGCCAAGGCAAAGACACCTCTTTCCATAAGAATCTTTAATAATACATTGTGCGGATGGTCTGATGTCGCGAGTACATCTTTCTGCAATTGTGGCTGCACAAATCGAAAACTATACGGGCCCCATCCAAGTAGTGGTTTTTGAAGAGCAAGATTCAGCGACTGAGCCCAAAACTGACCCCGTTCAGACACAGATGACGTTCCTTCTGAAGCAGTAAATGTAACTTTTTCCTGAACATTTTGCACCTCGTAATACTGTGAACGTAAAGAATTCACAGAGAGGAATGTAATTGTTGATACTGCAAGAAGGATAACTGCAATAGGTACGACCTTCTGTATTGGGAAATCTTTCTGAGTCTTTTTATAGACTATTGCAGCCCACAGTCCAATTTGCGCGAAAAAGACAAGCATTGCTCCTCTGGAATACGCGAGAAGAAGGCACCCAAATACGAGCCCAAGAATAATAGAGCGAATAAGAAGCTCTACCCTGCTTCGATCTTCTTTGGAATTAAACTTAAAATCTTGCAGTATCCAATACAGCAATATAGGCCACGCAAGAAGGAGAAACTCCGCCCATGCATTTGGCCAATAGTCTGTATGAAACCTGTAGTCGAAGAATGTTCCCACTGCCCTGTTCACTGGCTGGAATATATACACCAGAATACCAATGACACATGCGACTATCACTGTGCAGCAAAATACCTGTAAAAGCTTATTCATATACAGTGGCCCCTCTTTTTCATCTGATCCTATGCGGATGATCCACATAAAAAGGAGTCCCAATGCCCCTGTGCGCAATACTTCATCTAGTCCGTAGTTTTGTGTTGTTGATGCCCAATAACTCAGAGCTGTCAGTACAACAAAGCCCATAACCGCAGCCCATAATAGGAGGGGTACCTCCCTGTCCCCTGTTCTTCTATTAATGGTATGCGAGATGATCGTTACCATTGCCGCTACTCCTGTCAGGATCCACGTCATGTCCAAGCTCTTTCCCCCTCTCCATAGGATAGAGACCGATAGAAGGATGAGTACTGCCCATTTGCAGATAGTGGACCAATCTATGTTTTTAAATTTCATGCAGGCATGATACACGTAGTGGAAGACATTTTAAACGCCTGATATGTATTGACGCACCCCCCTGTTAGCACTCTATAATATCGACTGCTAATTTAATTCCCTATACACAATATGGCTGACGTCCCACAACTCGCTACAAAAATCGCACCACTCGGAGATCGAGTAGTTATTATGCCTCTCGAAAACGAGCAGGTTACCGCTTCTGGAATTGTTATCCCAGACACCGCTACTGGCGACAAGCCTAGTGAAGGAATCATTGTTGCTCTTGGAAATGGCGGAATTGGTAAAGATACACAGAACCCAACTGATTTCCTTAGTATCGGCGATAAAGTACTCTTTGGTCGCTATGCAGGAGATGACATCAAATTAAAAACTGTCGAAGGAAAAGAAGTAGAAGTCAAAATCCTTCACCTCGATTCTGTTCTTGGAATCGTCTCCTAACCCTAACCCCTACCCACTACCCCCTACTCATATGCCTAAGCAAATTATTTTCGGAAAAGATGCTCGAGATCAGATCCTTAAAGGAGTAGAGCTCCTCACGCGCGCAGTTGCTGCAACAATGGGACCGAAGGGTCGCAATGTTCTTATTGAAAAAGGATACGGCGGACCAATGGTCACTAAAGATGGTGTTACTGTTGCAAAAGAAATTGACCTTGAAGATAAATTTGAAGACATGGGTGCACAACTCGTGAAAGAAGCTGCAACAAAGACAAACGACGCTGCAGGAGACGGAACAACAACTGCAACTGTTCTTGCACATGGAATTATGACTGAAGGACTAAAGCACCTAAAGAGTGGTGCAAATGCCATTGCCATCAAGCGTGGTATCGATAAGGCAGTCGCTGCAGTGATCGAAGAGCTTGAAACTATGAAGAAAGATGTTGATAGCCGTGACGAGTACAAGGCTGTAGCAACCATCTCTGCTCAAGACGAAAACATCGGTGACACTATTGCAGGTGTTATTGAGAAGGTTGGAAAAGAAGGTGTTGTTACTGTCGATAAAGGACAGACCTTTGGTATCGATATGGAATTTGTTGAAGGTATGCAATTCGACAACGGATATATCTCTCCGTACTTCGTAACAGACACTGCACGTATGGAGGCGGTGTTTGAATCCCCTGCTGTTCTTATTACTGATAAGAAGATCGGGTCTATTCAAGAAATTGTTCCACTCCTCGAAAAACTTGCACAGGGTGGAAAGAAAGAAATTGTTATCATCTGTGAGAACATCGAAGGTGAAGCACTTGCAACTCTTGTGGTGAACAAGCTCCGTGGAACATTTAGCGCTCTTGCTATTAAGGCTCCTGCATTCGGCGACAGGCGTAAGTCTATCCTTGCAGACATCGCAGCACTGACTGGTGGACGTGTGATCTCTGAAGAAGTTGGCCTAAAGCTTGAAAATGCAGACTTAGAAGACCTTGGTACATGTGACCGTGTGATCTCTTCAAAGGACAATACAACAATTGTTGGTGGCTCTGGTGCTACGGCAGATGTTGAACAGCGTATTACACAGATCAAACAAGAAATCGACGGTACAAAGTCTGACTTCGACCGCGACAAACTTATGGAGCGACTCGCGAAGCTCACAGGAGGTGTCGCTGTTATTAAGGTAGGAGCTGCAACAGAAGTAGAACAAAAAGAAAAGCAACACCGTGTTGAAGATGCGCTCTCTGCAACGCGCGCTGCAGCTGAAGAAGGAATCCTTCCTGGTGGAGGAACTGCACTTGTCCGTTGTATTCCTATCCTTGAGAAGCTAAAAGCAGATAACGATGACGAGGCAATTGGTATTGCCATCATCAAAGGAGCACTCGCTTCTCCACTTCGTCACATTGCAGGTAATGCAGGAGTTGAAGGAGACGTTGTTGTCGACAAGGTTATGAAGTCTAAAGGCAACGATGGTTACAATGCTTTGACTGGTGAGTACGAAGACCTTGTAAAAGCTATGGTTATCGACCCAAAGAAAGTAACACGAAGCGCTCTTGAGAACGCAGCATCTGTTGCTTCTATGTTCCTTACACTTGAAGCTGCAATCACAGACATTCCGAAGGAAGAAGACCCAGCTGCTGCAGCTGCCGCTGCCGCTGCAATGGGAGGCATGGGTGGAATGGGAGGCATGGGTGGAATGATGTAATCCTGCCTCTAGAAATCGATACTTAAACACCTCATATCACTGAGGTGTTTTTAAATGTCTTAAAGAGCTATATATAGGCAGTATTGACATAAGTTAAATACTGAGTATAATACCTCGGTCCTCTGTATGTTCAGAGGATTCGATTTTTTACACTTGCTTGAAGGAGCAACGCAATGAAAACTTCCGCAGTAGTCATGACCATGAAACTCATCGTGGATCCCACGGTATCAGAAAACCATGAGGATAACCTCCTCGGCATCCGCATTTGGATGCTGATGAAGAAAGCAGCAGAGGAACACGGAGTCGAAGTCATCTCTGACAGAGGACACCTCTTTAAGAACGACAAACGACGAGTTTTCCAGCTTAGGGGTCACCCTTTCGACATCGAACTGTGTCGAACCCGAATGGAGTCCTGTGACTCCGCCAGAAATGGCACTCGGCAATGGCTATGTATGCTGCTGGCCGCATGAAACTAAGCAATCGTAAAATATCTAAAACCAGCATCATCCTCGATGATGCTGGTTTTTTTAATTGAAATTTTCAGCTATGTACAGCCAAAATATCTATTGACAGATGTAAAGAAAAATATACAATATCGCGGCTTTATCTAACCTGATGAAGCTTTTCACTAAACCTGCATATATAAAGGAATTCCCATGCAGAACCTGTTCCTTGTCATTCACCCTGTCCACCCCATCGATACCACTCTCGGTACCCCTTTGCTTCAAGCAATTAAATGGCTGCTTACATTTGATACCGAAAAGAGATGTGTGAAACTCTTTTCACAGCCTCAAAATGCCTGGATAAATGAAGGATTGCTGTACGTTGAACTCGACTATCGGGCGAATCCGTTTGGTGCGGAATTATCCCGTACTGTTACAGAGAGTAACAGAGGTATTAAAGAGTGTCGGATTATCGCTCCGGTATTAGCGTAGTGTGAATGATGAATGCTGCTGGTACATCGTACCAGCAGTTTTTTTTATTTACGCAAAGGTCCAATTTCCATCAAGCGAGAAGGAACGACTTTCCACTTGGTTAGTGGTACGTTAATAAAGAGGATCCCAAAGACAATGAGACAGATACTAATAAGATCATTAATCTGCAGAGTTTCACCAAGTAGTACACTCGCAAGCATCAAAGCAATAACTCGACCAGTTGCTGCAATGACTCCTGCATCTGTTGCAGATGTTTTCTTCAGCGCATTGAAAAACAAAAAGAAAGGTAGCAAGAACGAGAGTAGTGGCATCGCCATCACCGCAAAGACATTTTGCGGAGTGCTAAGGAATGCGAGTCCGTCTTCTTGTGTGTACATCAGCCACGCTCCAACAAGTACTAAACTAATAATAGTCTTGATAAGAACGATAGAGTCTAGATGTCTGTGCTTTACATACTTCTTATGAATGATGGTCGAAAATGCACTACAGAAAGAAGAGCCAATAAGCAGTAACGCTCCTGCTTGCATTTGATATTGCACAATGTCTTCCCAGAGAGCTGCAACCATTCCACCAATAATAAAGACACTACCAATGGCCATTTGCTTGTTCATACGTTCCCCAAGCATGAGGACTGCGAAGATCACCACCAAGAATGGGTCGATTTTGGCTTACCTAGGCCATATTTGTTCGTACAGTTAAAAAAAGATATAGTACTACCTCTCCCCAAATGTTATGAATTCAGAATTAAAACAAGCAATACTGCCCCTTTCAGTTATCGGAATAGTCGCGGCTGTATTTGTACTGCTTACATCTCAAAAATCCCAAGCTCCTACTCCACATGTGCCAACAGTTAATGAGGATTCAGCAGGACGAACGATTATGCTACATACAAGCAACTGGAAGTTCTCGCCAAACACAATAAAGCTTAAGAAAGGTGAAAACGTGTCTTTGCATCTTATGGGTATTCAAGGAAACCATGGTGTATCTATCCCCGGACTTGGCGTAAACCAAAAAATGGGTCAGGGAGATTCTTCTCTCGTTAAAATACCGACTGATAAAACTGGTACATATCCTTTCCACTGTAATGTATCATGTGGTCCTGGTCATGCAGATATGGAAGGTACTATAATTATTGAATAATTCCCCCACTTCTATTATGAAAAAATTACTCCTCCTTACGTTACTCCTTACTGCATGTGCAGCAGTAAACCCATCTGGTCATCCATCAGATGCTACACAGAGTGAAATCAATATGGCAGAAATGATGGATATCTCTGTTGAAGAACTTCGCGGGCAGTCACCAGAAGAACATATGAAAATGATGCAAGACATGATGAAGCCATCTGCTGACCATCCAGCAGAATGCGAAGGAGATGGATGCTCTTGTCACATTGCACAAGCTCCAGATGCACCAAAGAAAGGTGGATGCGGTTGCGGAAAAGCTGCCTGTAACAAAGCATCCTAATGAATACATCTTTCCTAAAAATTACTGGCCTTTGTATACTTCTTGCTGGCTGCCAAACCTCTGGTTACCCAGAGGCAAAGCCTTCTGAAGTTCTTCAGGTATCTGATGGTGATCGGATTAGCATTGATCCAACTATCGTCAGCAAAACAATTAACGGAAAGATTTTTAAGATGTACGGATACAATGGGCAAATTCCCGGCCCAATGATCAAAGCACCACAAGGTTCTACTATCACGATTGATAGTAAGAATCACATCGACTACGAAACAACGATTCACTGGCACGGGTTGCGGCTTGATGATGCCAGCGATGGCGTACCTGATGTCACTATGGACGTTACCAAGCCCGGTGAGAGTCATACCTATACTGTGACGTTCCCTGATGAAGGTATTTACTGGTACCACCCACATGTAAGAGAAGACATCCAACAAGACATGGGGCTTTACGGAAACCTTTTTGTTACACCGGATGATGCACGTGAATATAACCCCGTCGACAGACAGGAGGTTATTGTTCTCGATGACCTGTTTGTCGATAGTGATGGAAATAATATCCCATATGGAGAGGAAGAACCGAACTTTGCCCTCATGGGTCGGTTTGGCAACGTCATGCTCATTAATGGAAATACAGAATATAAAAACGAGTTCATTGCAGGAGATGTTGTTCGCTTCTATTTTACGAATGTAGCAAATACTAGAACATTTAAGCTGAGCATTCCCGGAGTAAAGATTAAGCGTGTTGGGTCTGATGTTGGACGCTATGAGCGAGATGAATTCGTTGATAGTATTACTATCGCTCCAGCAGAGAGATATATTGTAGAAGCGTTGTTCGAGAAGGCTGGTAGTTATGACCTGCTTCATAAGAGCCCTCTTGCAGAGTTTTCGCTTGGCACATTTACTGTATCTGATGGACAGAAACTTGCTACGTTTACCAAAGAATTTAATACATTGCGATCCTACGATGATGTTATTTCTGACATCGATACCTTCAGACCATACTTTGATAGCCCTATAGACAAGACTCTTCGTCTCTCTATAGAGATTGATGGTGCCATGGGAATGATGCACAGCGGTATGGCTGGTATGGAACACGATGAATCAGGTATCGAGTGGGAAGATACTATGCCCATGATGAACCAAATGATGGCGAGTGAAGACTTTCAGTGGAAACTGATAGATGAGGAGACTGGGAAATCAAACATGGACTTCATGTGGGAGTTCAAAGTAGGTGACGTAAAGAAGGTGCAGATCATCAATGAAGAAGATAGTGCTCACCCTATGCAGCACCCTATCCACTTCCATGGACAACGGTTCTTGGTTCTTTCTATGGATGGTAAGCCAAACACAAACCTTGTCTGGAAAGATACAGTTCTTGTACCTATCGGATCAACAGCCGAAATACTTTTCGATATCACAAACCCCGGTATGTGGATGTTCCACTGCCATATTGCAGAGCACCTGAGTAACGGTATGATGGGTATGTTTAAAGTTTTAGAGCTTTAAGTCTTCACGCTTTACGGCAACTGTATCACCTCTTTTAACTTCTCCTGTAAGAAGCTGGTCTGCGACGTATGTTTCTAAGGTATCTGTGATTGCTCGCTTCATTTCACGTGCTCCAAATTCTGGGCTGTATCCCTTGTCTGCAATGGCGGCTACTGCGTCATCTGCAATCTGAATGGCGATACCCTTATCGGTCTCTAGGTCTTTAATAATAGATTGGATCATCATAGATGCCACTTTTACAGATTCATCCCTTGTGAGCGGGTAGTAGAGGACAACATCATCAAAACGGTTTAGGAACTCTGGACTATAGCTTCCATTACTAATGAGTTCGTCGAGGAGCATCTTTTTGAAAGCTGATTTATCTGAATCTTTATTTTCCTGAATAATACGCGTAATAAACTGCGCTCCTGCATTACTCGTTGCAATGATAATCGTATTTCTGAAGTTTGTTTTGATACCCTGTCCGTCTATCAAGTGCCCTTCATCAAGGATCTGCAAGAAGAGGTTTATTACTTTCTTGTCTGCCTTTTCAATCTCATCCAAAAGGATCAGCGAGAATGGCTTATCCTGTACCTGACGAGTGAGGAATCCTTCTGATGGATACCGAGGGTCTGTAGACCCAATAATGGCATTCACAGAGTCTTCGTTACTGTACTCGTTCATGTCTAGGCGGATCATCGCGTCTGAGGCACCAAAGTATTTCTCCGCAAGCACTTTCGCAGTCTGCGTCTTTCCAACTCCCGTTGGACCCAAGAATAAGAATGTACCAAGAGGCTTATCTTTTGTAGAAATATCTACCCCTGCTCGTTTCAGTGCATTTGATACAGATGTTATAGCATGCCTCTGACCTACAATCTGTTCTTGCATAAGAGACTCCAAGTTCTGTAGTACTTCTCTTTGCCCTTTATTGTCTGTAGAGATATCCATCTTTGCTCTTAGTGAAACCATCTCTCGGACGATATCTTCTGTCACGTATTCAGTCTTCGTCCTCTTCGCATGTATCACTGTGTCATGCAGAAGGTCTATTGCCTTCCCTGGAAAGGCGCCTTTTTGAATGTAGCGATCTGCA
>ENA-OREN01001056-OREN01001056.1-marine-metagenome-genome-assembly--contig:-NODE-1056-length-34276-cov-11.088833_pt1 | contig 34276 bp, 39 predicted proteins | sample MGYA00248624_ERZ508555 | MGnify/ENA primary metagenome ERZ508555 (study PRJEB26222, sample SAMN06267773) | marine metagenome | isolation source: Saanich Inlet, British Columbia, Canada | place...
AGTAGTTCTTTCACCGCCAGCTTTCATATACTTTTTTAACATTTCTATTTCAGTATCTAAGTTTTCTGTCAATAAATATTTTAGTTTGATCATAATTTATCTCCTAATAATAAAAAGCTATGTTTAGTTTCAGTTCTTACAATATGTACGTACTTTTGCCAATTGCCGTTTTGTAATGATATCCGCATCTAATAATAGGTGCCCTAATTTTGCATCACCATTCACTTTACTTCTCCTTATTTACCCCTTTAATAATTCGTGATATAATTTGTCAAGCATAATTTTGGTAAAAGCGTCATATTCACTTAATGCACTTTTAATCAATTTATTTGAAGCACTCGAATATTCTTTTGATTTGGATTTAGCGAACTTTTTTAATTCCTTACCAAAATCTTCAGCTTTATTTCCAATAGCCAAATACTCATCGTCATCATGTGGATGATAATAATCATTCTCATTCAAGAGCTCTTCCCGAATCATTTCTTTTAATTGTGTTTTAGATATTTTCACTTCATTTCTCCAATGAATTTACAATGTTCATAATGCCCTTATTTCGTTTTTGGGCTCCATTATGTGTGGATAATCCCTTTTTACCTGCAAAATTCTTTTCCAATGACTTGACTATTTTTGGGTATGCTATTCCACCACCACTTTCGGCCCATTTTCTACTTCCCCTTTCTATTAATTTAGAGGCTTTATTTAATTTCATCGTCATTATCTTGGAAGTCTTTTCATGCCAAAATTTAACTTCATTATCTTCAATTTGTAATATGACTATTTTACTAATACCATTTAACTCAATCCAATATACAGTTAAGGGGGCAATATACATTGATTCATTTAATGTATTTTCTTTAACTAAAATTTTTGATATATACGTTGAAATTCTGAATTTAGTTCCGGCTACAGGGACCAAACCCTTATCTTTAACTTTCTGTGTAATATCATATTTACCATTTCCCAATTCTTTAATGAACCAATCACTTTTACCGACTCTACCTTTCCATATTTGTTTTTCTATCATATGTTTAATGGCTCGCTTGTCGGTAGCGGTAAGGTGTCCGTCTAATACTTTTATCTTTATTTCATTGAGTAGGTCTTTGAGTTTAATCATAATTTATTCCTATTAAAAGTAGGCGTCACCACCTCTATCTGAAATCCATTTGTTGATGTCTTTGGGTTCATTTGTTATTTCTATTTTATTGCCAAACATCTTTTTAGCTTTTTCTATTTCTTTTCTTTTTTGTTTACCTTCAGTTGAATTATAGTCATCTTCAAATACTTCGTCGTCATAGTAATACATATCTTCTATATACCCCAATACATCCACTACCATAATTTTGTCAACCACTAATTCGTTCCACCACCAATCACCTGTAAATGGGTGTGGTTCTCCGAAATGTTTATTTAATTGTTTTTGATGTGTCTTTATTACTTTGACAACACCCTTCTCATATAAATTGAATACTTTTTTCACTCCCCTTTTATCTAACGTATTTCCATCTTTATCTTCTAAGTGACTAAACAGGCCGTGTACATTTCTTTTATATTTTAACTTTAACTTGCGTATAATGTCATCAAAAATAAAAGTCATCTTTCCTTTTATTTTATCACCTATTTTACTATCTGATGCTTTATTTAATAAATAAGTCAATGACGATGAAAATTGTGGTTCAGTTGATACCCACCTCATTCCAGTTTCATCTGGTCGAGACATTATATCATCGGAAGAAGCTATTTTCAATTTACCTATCATATGGACAAGAAACCCACCATCGGTTCTAATTCCACTTAGATTTCCTATATTACTTTGAGAAGTTGTAGTAAATGTTGAAAGTGCCTTTGATGTACCTTGAAGTTTTTTTAGATTTACCAATCCTTTAAAATCCGTTACATGAAATGTTGGAATATCTACATCACCTACAATTACATCTACCACTTTTTTTGATAATGGAATCATAGTAGAATCCATCATATTTAGTTGAGAGTCTTCCCAAGATATTACTTCATATAATAAATCTTTTAATTTAATCATAATTTATCTCGGTGGGTTATAATCCCACGGTCCCCAATGTTCGTGTTTTAACATATTTATCATTGTTTCTTCAACTGAATATTTGTGAATCTTTTTACCATTCGCTGGTATTCCACCTAACTCATAGTATTTCTTTTTATTAAGTATTATTTTTCTATTATTACTGAAATCTAATACCATCCCACCTTTCTCAATCCAACAATGACCGAATGGTTTGCCATTAGTGGATAGTATCGCAAGACCATGACACAATACTAAATCTTTATCGTGTCCTTTACTAACAAATCTACCGTTAGCTTCGTAGCAATCACCTTTACCTGCCACTATCTCTTCTTCAACATTTTTTGTTTTTCAATCCACTTTTTAGCTTGTCTATTCTTAATAGGTGCCTTTATAAATTTACCAATACCTTTACCGACCAACATATTAAATTTACTTGTTGCTTGTTTTGTACTTAAATGTTTATTATTGTCAACTAATAGGAAATTGGCATTTCCAAATAACCCCTGGAAATAAGCCATATTCTTTTGAACTGAATGCCAATATTTTTCAACAACATGAGCTGGTAATCTTCGTGGTCTTTCTTCATTTCGCTGTTGTGCAATTTCCAATGAAGTATTTACAAATACCATGAATGTATCATATCCCAATTTCATTAAATCTTGTCGTTCATTCTTTACATCTTTAAATTTATGACCCGTACCATCAATAATAACACCCAATCTACCTTCTGTATAATTTTTTAGTCGTTGTTTACTTAATGCTTTTGTACGAGTTCTCATACCACTGTAATCATCGTATTCTGGGTCAGTAAGTTGTTTGAATAACTCTTCTGGCATATTGTCAATGTCGACAGTTCCAAAATATTTTTTCATAAATTTTTCTAATTCAGTATCTTGATTAACCATTTTTAATCCGGTATAGGATACGCTAACTTTTTTGGGTATTCCGAATAATTGAGATGCAACGTAGGTTTTGCCTGAATTGTGGACATTAACTTCTGATTTTCCCACATAATAATTATGATTATTATTTATTCGTAAATCATATACATATTTTTTATCATATTTTATTAGCTTAATTGATTTAATTTTCACCATATTCTCCGTGATTTTTAATAAATCTAATATTTTGTTTTTCTGACCAAAATATTTCTTTATTTTTTAATAGTGATTTTATATTTACCATTGATATATGACAATAATCACCATCCCATTTTTTACGTGAATTAACATAGCTACAGTAACGTCTATTATTAAATTTAAAATTACACCTATCACATTTATATGATATACTTTGACCTGTATGTGGGTTTCCTGTTTTAGTATAAATTAAATCAGTTGCTAATAACATAATACGTCATCACCATCTTTCAAATCCTTTGCCATAATCCAGTTACCATTCGATAGTCTTATTTCATGATCTAATGTACAAACAACAGTTTCACCAGTTTCCAATTCTATATTTACCATTTCAGTATCAGCATCGTACTTAAAAAGTTCAACTACTTCTGAAATTTCTGATTTACCTTTTGTGTTCAATGTCCAAACTCTTTCACCTTTAATTACTTCAGATATTTTAGTATATCCAGTTTCAGTTTTTATTAATGTATTTTCATCGAAGCAACCTGGACCACCGGCAAGGAATACCGCTTTGAATATGCCTGGATCATTTACTCCCTCGTTTAATTGTATAAGATCTTTTAATTTAATCATTGTCCTTGTCCTTATTCATAAAAAATATATTATCCATCAACTATAAATATAAGAGAATGGAAAAGTTAGATATTATTTAGAATACTTTGACATCGTATTTTTTAGAAAACTGGAAGCCGTCCTGTTTAGTATTTACTATTGGATGCCCTTTTATGTTTAGACTTGTGTTTAAAACCATAGGACAACCTGTTTTCTCATAAAACTCTTTAATAAGTTTATAATAACCTGGATTATCTTCTTTACTGACTGTTTGAACTCTGGAAGTATTATCCACGTGACATATTGCCGGATACTTATCTGGCCACTTACACTTTGCAGTGAATTGCATAAATTGGGATTTACGAACTGGCATATCAAAAATTTCATGAGCATGTTCTTCCAATACTGATGGGGCGAATGGTCTAAATTTTTGTCGATGCTTTATAACATTTACTTTATCTTTTATATCATCACCTCTTGGGTCTGCTAATAAACTTCTATTTCCAAGTGCTCGTGGACCAAACTCAGCTCGTCCATTTGCCACCCCTACTATGTTTCCTTTAAGTAGTTCATTTAATACTTTTTTAACTGGATATTTTCCATCTATGTTATGTCCTGTGAATGGAGTCTCCCAATTTATATGTTTTCCATAAACATATGCCGCAGAACCGAGTGATGAACCAGCATCACCAGGATTTGGTAATATCCATAAGTCAGGATAGTAATCACGGGCTATAATAGAGTTAGCTACACAATTCAGTGCAACTCCCCCCATATAAACACAATTATTAGTTTCAGGAACAAGTTTTTGAGTGAGACTGAATACCTTACGGATTTCTTCTTCGCATATCCATTGGACATTTGCTGCTATATTAAACTTCCAATCATCACTATCATCATCTGGGTAGTATTCTGGATTCCAATCTAAACAACCTCTATGTAAATTGTTCTTTAAATCAATCGGTTTATCGGAGTCATTAAAGAAATCTTCACGAATACTATTCTTTAGTTTGTGGTCTTGTGTTCCCCAACCTGCCATTCCCATTAAGATGTATTCATCTTCTTGTGGTTTTAATCCAAGTCGTTGTGTCATTGCACTATACCAAAGACCAAGTGAGTTTGGATATTTTAGTGTATATCGCTTCTCAAAATGACTTCCCCACGCATACCAAATACTACACGTCTCAAACTCACCTATTGCATCTATAACTACGATAGCTGATTCTTCATATGGACTTGTAAAGTAACCTGCTGCAGCATGGGATTGATGATGTTGAACATATTCTATTTTTGAATTACCAACATAATCTCGTAGATAATATTGTGGTGTATTTTTATAACTTAATACTTCTCCATATTGACCTGCCCTTAATTGTCTTAACTTTTTTAGATATGGTCTTTCAAAATAAACCACTTTATCTGGTTTACCACCTTGTCTATAACAATCGGCAAACAATGCACTATTTAACTCAGAATCGTTCTTGATTCCACTATATCTTTCACTATGACCAGCAAACAAAATCTCACCATCTTCTATAAGTGTGATAGCGGCGTCGTGGTTTAGTGCGTTTATTCCTAATATTTTCATAACTTTTCCTTATTAATACTTAATCATCTTATATCTTTTTACCTATTGCACGTATCATTAAATCTCTATTACCTTTCCATAAAAAATCACTTATTTCAATTTCTTCAAAATTAATTTTTTTGAAAATTGATTCAATTTTTAATTTTGAATATGCATTTCTATGAGTTTGACCTTTTCCATTTTGAGGTCCAAATATTCCAGCCATTAAATACCCCCATCTACTATCTTGAGAATAAGAATATTGACCAAACCAATGTTCCTGTTTTATAGCTTCATCGTCATCTCTAAAAAAATCCTTCCAATCATCTTTTGCTACAATCCACTTGGTAATAATTACTTCAAAATCAGGAACAGAAAAATTTAAAATTCCACCTTTTTTCAATACCCTTTTTACCTCTGCAAAAAATAAAGATTCTTCTTTAAACGACAGGTGTTCTAATATTGCGTCTGCTCGAATTTCATCAACAGTTCCATTCTCATATGGAAGTTCCAATATATTACATTGTACAAATTTACAATTATCATTGATATCAATGTTTGGATATCTTTTCGTTATCTCATCTATAGAATCAAAGTCAATATTAATATAGCCATCTTTAAACCTACTACCACAACCTAAATTTAATTTAATTTTTTTCATACAAACATTGCCACATATATGATACTGGTTGACTCCACGATGAAATTCTTAACTTCCAGTTGTCAGATGGTAAGTATGCACCTTCAAATAATGATACATTTTTTTCAATTTCATCATTGTTATGTATATCTACAGTGTTAGTCAAATTTCCAGAACTTACAGCATTATTCCTCATATTTGTGTTTAATTGTTTGTCCAATGATGTATCGACTAAATCAATTTCGTGATAATTACCAAGTGGATTTCTTGTATAAAAATAATTACAATGTGATTCTATGTAATCCAGATAACAATCAACTACATCTTTTGTCATTTCATTAAATCCATCAATTTGTATAATCAAATCGAAATGTGAATTATCCAAATTATCAAAATCTATAACAGATACAAACCTTATCTTTTTAAACTGTTCATCAGATAATACTCTATATAAATAATCTCTAGCAAAGCTTAACATTTCTGGTAAATCTAATATCGTATAAGTATCTACATTCATATTAGATATTATGCTGTGTGGAGTTCTACCATATCCAGCTCCTATTTCGAGTATATTTCTCGCACCACTAACAGTAATAACTTCTAATTCTAAAGCTGAATGTAAGTAATCAAAATCAAATTCACAATTGTTTATTTTAACAGATATTGGATATCCCAAATTTCTATTCTTTGTTTTATTCATATACTCAAAATGTTCTTTACTGAGGGTCATTCCAACATTATACAATAACATCTTTAAATATCTTTTACCATTAACAGAAGGATCCCACGTTGTTATTTTATGAAAATAATCACTGCTCTTAAAACAATCCCAATCAATATCATTTGGCTTTAGTTTATTAATCATTTTCCATTGTTTACTTGTTTCTATATTCATACTTACCTCCCGTGTATTTCAAAACTGTTTCCTTATATATATTATCACGAATAACCCTTTGTTCTTCTAATTTCAAATCACCCGTTATGATTTTATCGAAACTTTGTCCATCATTACATTCGTTTAATAAATTCAAACTCTCTTCAAAAAATAAATCAGCCTTGTCATCAATGCAAAATCTACCATACAATACATTATCCATAAGATATATTAATTTGAGAAAAATTGTTTCATATTGCTGCATAAATTGTAATCTTTCAAATCTATCTCGCAGTGATACTAAAGAACCTTGACCGAACCAACTGAAAATGATGTCGGGCGGTTGACAGCCGGAACTACCTGAAAGTGATGATATTGGTACTTCAATATTTGCAAAACTTTCGGTATCTATATTAAATTTTTGTGCTCCATATTTTACCATGTACAGGTCGAAAAATAAATTCCACGCGACACCAGGTTCAACCGAATCTTTTGCTATATGTAGTGGAAATCCATCATTAAAACATTTAGGATCAATAATATGAAAATCATCTTTTTTTAATACCCCCTTTCCATTCTTTATTAATACTTCGGATATATTTTCTGATAACCAATGTAATCCGAGATGCAATTTATCAGATTTTTCATAGCCGTCTTGAAATATACCATAATCACCGTGGTATTCATTAAATTTTATTTCAAGAAAATCATCATCAAATAAAGTCTTATCTAACCAAGTTATCAACTTTTGAGGTCTGAGCGAAAACGCATGTGTGTTGTTTACCCATCCCATTCTAAAAGTGTTTGGTTGTATCTCCTTTTTTTCCCAAGATGGCCAATCCAAGTAAAATGGTAATTCTGGATATTTTTCATAATTCACTATCCAATGAGTAATACTATCATCTGAAGTCAAGAAATTAGAAGATATAAAAAAGTACATATCATACTCAAATGAATTTCTGATATCATCAGTAAGAATCATATATTGTTGTGTGGCTGAATATCCTAATTGATGTTTATTGGCAAATTCAAAATATATTTTATTAAAATCGACCAATAACTTATCATTATTTTTTATTATTTTATTTAAAATATGACTTAACTTATCATTTTCAAACCCATTTTTATTTACAATATCGAACGCATCTTCGAATTCACTATACTTTTCAAAATTATATTCATTTAAAGAATTTTCACTTATGTGTGTTAAAAAGTGAGAAAAATATATAGGTTGCCACAATAGAAATTTTAAATCTATTTTATAATCTTTTCTATTCAAAGATAAAGATGACCTTTGAATGTTTTTGATTAAAAATTCTATTCTATTAGTATTGAATAATAAAGGATTGGTTAGGATAGTTATATTAATTTTCTTCATATAACTTTCTCTTCAGTTTAGTTTTTAATATCTTGTTTAACTTATCGATTGTATCTTGTCCAAATTTCTCTCTTAAAAAATCAACATACTCTTTATCACGATATAAATTATTGAAAGAATCATCTCTAAATTTTAATACTTGACTGGCAGACAAATATTTTGTGGGAATTGGTTTACAATCATATGAATGTTGTGAGTATCCTGTATATGTATTAGGTAAATCCTTTTCATCATATTGTAGGTGTAGAGCAGAACCTGGATATGCCATTGCTGAATACATACTTGTCCATTCACATTTCAATTCTTTAGCTAATTCATATGTTTCTTGCATTGTTTCTAATGTATCATTTGGTAAACCAAATATAAAATTACCAACAACACTTATACCATGTTCTTGTATTTTCTTTACAATATCATGAATATCTACTTCGGTAAATTTTCCCTTTGTAACTTCTAATCTAACTTTTTTATTACCACTTTCTATACCGAGTGCTAACCAATTCACACCAGCTTTCTTTAATGTTTCTAAGTATTCTTCTTTAACAGTATCTATTCTTGAATATGCCCATATATTGAAATCATAACCTCTTTCAATTATTAATTCACATATCTTTAAGAAATGTTTTTTATTCAATACAAACATCTCATCCGCAATTTTAATATTCTTTATTCCCATTTTATGTAATACATCAAACTCTTTAATTATATGTTCTGGACTCCAATATCTAAATGTATGTTTTACAAATGGTGCATTTATACAACAAAAACTACATCTATATGGACAACCTAAACTTGTATACAAAGATGCAAATGGTCGTGTTTGATTATCGTTTGTCATAGAGTGCCAATTGGCAGTTCTATATTTTTCCATATCTAAAAGTTCCCAAGGCAATCGTGGAAACTCTTTTTCTAAAAAACCTTGTGGAATTAATTGAGCAGTTGGATTAGAACATATCTCATTATCTAAACGATACCATAATCCTGGTACATCTTTAAGTTCTACATCTTGTAATAAATTATGTATTGTAAATGGTCCTTCACCTTGACATACAAAATTACACTTCTCATCTTTCATTGTTTTCTCTGGTAAAGCTGATGGATATAAACCAACAAGTAAAGTAGTTAGTTCCCAATTCAACTCTTCCAATACATCGTGTACACCTTGCATATTTTGTGTAGAGGCTGATGGTTGTTGTCCATAAACAACAAAACAAGTAAGTTTAGGATTTAATTCTTTTATCCTATTTGAAGTTTCTTTTGAAGTTAATCCATTTGCTTCTGCATCTAATATTTGAACTTCATAACCATTCTTTTGTAAATTACCCGCCAACATTAATGCCCATATTGGTTGTTCTATTTGAGATACTTTATTTAGATCCTGATATATAACCTCAGAAGCGTTTGTATGTACTAATAATATATCTAACTTATTCATGTGACTTTATATACTTTTCTAATTTCATCAAAAATTTTCTATGAAATGAATGTTTGTTCTCTCCATAATCTAAAAATAATTTATAATTATGTACTAATATATCTTCCATTTCCCAATACCAATTATGTATTTCATTTAAATTCATCTTATTTATTCTTAAAATTTCTTCAGTTATCATCTTAAATCTTTTTTTATGATTTTCTTCTTTATCATAATCTTCATTTATCCAGGGAGCAAATGTTTTGAAACCAAAATCTCGTAAAATATCAAGAGAATGTGGATTCCCAATAACTATTAACGGATGAAAAAAACCGATAGGTTTCCACGTTTTTTCGGAAACATAACCAGTAGTCCCACTGAAATTCGTTTCGGTTACTACACTTAGGTATGAATTTACATAAGGTTCTTTATTTTCAAACCCATAACCATGATGTACACCATCTTCAACTTTAAGCGATATTGGATAGTCTACAACCTGTGATTCCAAATTGTACAAACCATCGAAGTATTTCATATATGTTTTTTCTTCATTTTTGAATACAACATCAGAAATACTCTGGTTATATTCTTCACCTTCTATTGAAAAATTAAAACTTATACTGTTGTTTTGTAATAAACTATTTTTATAAAAAAATAATAAAATTGCTAATCTGTGACTTCTCAATCTTCTATTAAAACTCAAAAATTTATTCTTACGAATATGAGTCCTTGAATCATTAAAATCATTCAATGATATTATAGAATGTTTATGTTTTTTATACTTCGAACTGATATTCATTGTACCAGTTTCTATGCTAACAGAAATAGAGAAAATTTCTTCTGACTTTTCGTATAGCGAATGAGAATAAAACATAACATCAAATCTTGGTGAATGTCCTTTTACAATACACCATTCAGTATATCTTTTTTTTAATAAATAATCATTTACACATATCAAAACTTTTTTGAACTTAAATTTTTTAATCAGTTTATGTATAACTTTAAACGAATAATCATCAGCCATTGATTCTTGTAAAAAACTTATAACAAGAGTAAGTTTGCCTGAACGAAGATGTTTTTTTGATACTTCACTTATGTAATCAAATGCTGTTTTTGTACCAAACTTCTTATTCCACGATGGATCAATACCAAGGCATCTATCAATACTCCCAAATGGTTCAATTGGATATATTCCTACTGCGACATCATTATCCACCTTACATATGTTTGCAACATCGGCATATGCACTACCTTGATATAAATCTCCACTATAAATTGCTGGCCAGGTGTTAATATCATATCTTTCTCTAAACTTGGACAAATCCAATTCCGGAACATATAAATCTTCCATCTCCGGCAGCACACCATTAGGAATTCTTCCATATTTAACTTTGTCTATTAATCTATCAAAAAAAATATTAAGCATTTTCTATAAAATTTATAATTCTTTTGGAAAATATTTTATGACCATTTAAACCCGTATGAAAATCTGTTCTCCCTATACCTTTATTCCAATAAGGATGTTCATCGTGTAATTGATATCTATCATTTGTCCATTCAAGTATGGATTCTTCTCTATTCATTATACTCCTATTCACATAAGGATAATCTTGTATTATATCTTTAATCTGAATCACATCATCTTTACCCCAAACGTGAATCACAGTCGGTATGTTAAATTCTGATATAACCTTTAATTGTTCGTTTAATCTATTTAATTGAGTTTTAAGTTCAAAATCATAATCAAAGTTCATAACCCAATCGATTAATATTTGTGTTAGATGGTCATCATGGGTATTATTTTCTTTTATAAATTTTTCAATATCAATTGGTGTTCGGGGAATATCAACAATATCATCAGAAATATTTTTGAAAAACCCATCAAATCTCCCAATCCCATAAAATTCAATACTGAGCAATCCAATATCTTCCCAATTGAATTTTTCGTTGTCCATCGTTTCATATCCTCGACTCATTTGATTTTTCATTTGTACTAAAGAGTGTGATATTAAGCCACCAGTATATCCTGAATTAAATTCTTTGAGATTGAAATGATTTGATACTAATTTAGTCCATCTATTTTCATACATAAATTTCTTTCTTTCACGGCCGGAATCTTTGATTTTGATATTTTTAGTTTGAGAATCCACAATATCATCTTCTGGTATGATTATGTTACTCCAATCCCAATCTTTCTCACTATAATATTTTTTGTGATAACCATCATTATCCCATAAAAATAATCCAGTACCCCAAGTGAATGAACTACCATAGAAAAGTGCTTTCTTCATTTTCCCCCCATTGAATTTATTATATTTTTTATTAAATATTTGTACTTAAAATCGTAATTATTTTCTCCATACTCCAACACGACATTTCTATTATGGATTAATATATCTTCCATTTTCCAATACCAATCATGCGCCTCATTCAAACTCATCTGACATAACCTTTTCACTTCCTTCATAATTTTAAAATATCTCAGTATACTATTAGTTTCTTCATCATAAGATTCATCAATGGATGGTGAAAATGTTTTAAATCCATATTTTCTCATTTCTTTTAACATGCCTGGTCTACCAAACATAATGAATGGATGATAATGTACAAAACCCTTCCAACTCTTTTCTGACAGATAAAGTACGTCCTCAAAAAATGTTGATTCCGTGATTATACTAAAATATGAATTTATATATGGATGATAATTTTCAGAACCATAACCCGTTATAATTTTAAAATTTTCATAATCAACTATTTTTTTATTTGATTTTATTAACTTTTCACCTAAATTTTTCCATAAATTTGGTGATTTTATATCAAATAATTCCGATAATTTTTTATTAAATTGTTTTTCTGAGACATTACTTTCCTTCAACCAAAAATGATGGCTTCCCAAATAATCTTTTAATGTTCTCGATTGTAGATCAAAGTCAAAATAATAACTAACTAAATTTCCACCGAGTAAATCAAGTCCAAAAAGTCCGACCAGGAAAAGAAATCTATGTTCTCTTATCATTCTATTATATGATAAAAAATGATGTTCTCTGATTACATCTTTAGATTTTTTAAACTCGTATTCAGATACTATTGTGCTTTTATGGGTAGTATCCGGTATTAGTTTTATATCTTGATTTGTAGATAACTTAAAATATTCTTTTGATTTTGCCCACAGTGAATACTGATAATTCAAGACTTTTATTCTTTTTTTAATGTTTCTTTTATCGCACCAATCATTATAAGTTTTAAAATTATTACTATCATTATAAACCCAAATGACTTTTTGTGGTGGTATGTTTCTACTACTTAATGACTCATGTAATTTTTCAAAGATTTCGATATCGACCAATCCTTCATAAGAGAAATTAATTAGTAAAAATCCATTTTTATTAGAAATTAAATCGACCGCCTTTTCTGACATATATTTAACAAAGTTATCATCATATAGAATTTTATTCATACTCCCGTATGGTTCTATTAAATAACAAAAATTTATTTTTTCATTTTCATCATCTGATTCTTTCAAATATTTACTATATTTTGTAAAATTTTTATTGTTTTTTGATATCTGACCTAAAGGGGAAAAGTCTAATACTCCACTTTTTATAAACTCGGGATTCCAAAAATCAGTAATAGATACTTTGGTAGAGACATCAAAACTATCTTTAGTATTCATAGAATAATCACTATAATTTCCGTCCCATTCTTCAAGTATATTATATAATTGCTTGTCTGATAGACAATTTGGAACTGGTCCATAAGGGCCCCACATATCAAAACATACGATAAGTTTATTTTTCTTCATAGTATTTTATATACTCCACAAATATTGTGGGTTTTGCCTCGGGTTGTAATATCTTCAAGTATTCTTCAACAATTTGATCAGATTCAATCAATCTAACAACATTAACATGATGTAACATAGAATCAAATGCATCTGTATAATCTGCCTTGTGTTGATGTCCTGGATCCAAAGGCTCATCTGTTGGTATAGCACAGCGAATCGCAACAATGGGGTTTATTCCACCATCCGACATCAGATAGTATTTATCGAGATGTGATAATAATTGATTTGCCGCTAAAATTAAAAAATTCCACCTTGGATAAAACGATATCGGTATATTACCACCCATTGCCAATCCAGTACAATAACCCAATTGAAATTCTTCCGCAACAGGCATTTCAACCATTCTATCTTTAGGTATATTCTCTACCGTTCTTGACATCGGGTTACCAGGAAAAACTATTTGTTGTCCAACGAAAATAGTTCTATCATCTTCTGATAAGAGCGTCATTGCTCTTGTTAATTCATCTTTATATTTTCCCATTTTATTATTCCTATAATCAATTTAATAAAAACATTGTTCTTTGTCTCTCCATACATCTGCATCAACAAAATTTATAATCATTATTCTTCGTATACCCTTATATTTCATCTTATCAAACCCACCCAACATAGGCTGTACTTTGTGAGTATAAAACTTTTCTTTGAGTGAAGATTTATCCCCAAGAGCAAAATTATTATAAACAACTTTGTCATAAGATAAGTTTTTTAATTTATTATAAAACTCTCTCTGTGGTTCAAAACAATGTACCTCACTATTTGGCCACCACTTTTTGAATTGAGAAAGAGATTGTCCTGTAGCCGCCCCGACATCAAATATAAGTGGTGTATTTGTATTGACTAAACCCTTTAAGACTTTCTCTCTATCAAAATTTTCCACATAATCGAATGTTCTATTTTTATTACTTTTATAGTTTTCCATTATTTATAATCCTATATACCTGTTAACAAATTTAAAATTTCTTTCTGAATTCTTTCACTATGGTTGTCTATAATATTATGAAAATTATTTATATTGTGAATATAGATATCATGAAAATTTTGAACATCACTTTTCAACTTATTATGTGGAGTATTACATATCCTATTAATATCTTGATATATTTTATACAATCTATCTAAACCTACATTTTCACTGTCATAACTTTCATCAAAAAAACCATCATAAGTTTTAAATCCCAGTATATATAAGTATTCTAAATACTTTTTTGCGCCAAATACTATGAAAGGTCTATAATTCAATAAAGCGTTATGCACTTTTTCTGTTGAGAAAATAGTTTTTGATTTTGCATCATCAGACAAAGATGGATTGGTTTCAACTATAATCGAAAATAAACTCTTATCCCACAACTCTTTTGGTATATAATATCTTTTCCAATCCTCACCAGTCAAATCGACTTTAATGGGTAACTTGTTAATAATTTTTTTTGATGCATCCAATAATTTATTTTCAATAAGAATATTTCTTAGCGAATCATCTTCCAAAATAGAATCAGGCTCGATACTTATACAATTATAAGAGATAATATTTTTACTATCAATGTAATCACATAGTAATGATAATAAAATAAAACGAGGGTTTTGATGATGTCCATTTAAAAAAGAAAAATATACATCACTTTCTATTCTATCGTAGTTAGGTAATATTTTTAAATCAGAAAATCCTCTTAATCCAGCATAATGAAAATTACTGAACCAAACAAATTGTAAATACGGGTCATCATAGATTGTTAGTTTTTTTGATATGTTGTTATCTTCACAATATTCATCATAAAGCACATTTAAATTTGTGGCACAAGAAACAATAATAAAATTTTCAATACTAAGATTATATAATTCTACCACACTCTCAAATTGACCAAATTCATTGGCTATACTATCACCCTCACCCACAAAATCTAAAACAAATTTAGTATTACTATGTATATGTTTCTTTATTGACTCATAATATTTACTAAAAATAAAATTCGAAAACCCAAATGCTATTACAATATCGTATGTTTTATTAGTAATATCATCTGATTCAGTAAAATTATCTATTTCAAAATATTTATCCAGCTGTTGTTGAGAAAATATTCCTGCATTTTCTTCTGAATCCCAGGACCTTAATAGATTTAAACTTTTGCCTACATTTAGAGTAGGAAATGGTTGTTCTGGTCTTTTATGAGACAATACCTTTAATTTTTGCATAATACTTTCTCCAAATTTTCAATCTGAAACTCAACGAATTTCTCAAAGTGATTAAAATTATATAAAAATATATCTTCCATTTCCCAATACCAATCATTTATTTCCGATAAATCAAGATTGGACATTCTTTTACATTCATTGAATATAACACCTATCCTTTCATCAAAATTCAATTCATCATAACTCTCGTCAACCCAATTAGAAAATGTTTTAAATCCAAATTTTTTTAACACGGCCAATGATTGTCTATCCCCAACAAGAAAAAAGGGCTGTAAACCAATTATGGGTTTCCATATCTTTTCGGAAAAACCGACTTCGTGTCCATCCCTAAATGTTGCCTCTGTCACTATGTTAAAATAAGAATTAAAATAAAATGGGAAATTTATTGCTTCGGGTGATGAAATTCCGTAATTGTCGTCAATTAAACATCTATCAAAATCTATATTCATTTTTCGAGGAAAATTACCCATACCACCACCACCTAAAAATGAACAAAATCCTTTATCCATCAATTTATTTTTATCAAGAAAATTATACAATTCTAATCTTGATTTTTTCAAAGAATTATTAAGTGTTAAAAAATATTTTGACCTATAAAAAAGTTTACTATTATGGAAGATATCCAAAATTCCTTTTTTATAATACAATATGTATTGGTAAAATGATAATATATTAAAGTAATAATCTGTGGAATCTTTGAACCTTGTATCTAACACATTGTCTATAAAAATGCACCTATCATTAATCTTTCTCCTTGCAGAATAAGAATCCATCGTAAATACTACAACATTTACAGACTTTGAGATTTCCTCTAAATCTAACCCACCTAATAAAACTCCATTTATCACTAATGTATCACTCTGTTCATAATCACTTAAATTTATATTATCTACCGGCTTAAAGTCTAAATCCATATAAGATAATATATGAACAATAGTATTCTCCCGAAATAAAGCACCATCTTTAATATCCTCTATTTTAAGAGAGATGGTATCTTTATTTAAATTATCAAGACAATAAATCATTTTATTTTAAAATATAACCCATTTACCAGAACCATAATGTGGATAAATTCTTTCATATTTATAATAAATAACATCATTTGGTATTTTTTGTTGTTTTTTCCAAGTTTCTAATGTAGGTGTGTTGGTTGAAATACCATTATCTTCTACTACAAACTTTATTGGTAAATCAAAGTTTTTCACATACTTATAAGAAATATGAAAATCACCAGTTTCAAACGCCATATCTCCAATAAAACACCAAACAACTCTATCACTATTTTTATTTTTTAAAGATTGTGCAACTCCAACAGCAATCGGTAAACTCCCCCCAACTATTGCACTTGTTATAAAATTATAAGAAGAATTTATTAATGTTATACTTTTACCACCAAGAATTTTTTCTTTAATCCAAGATGCTTCTATACCATGCAATAATGCATGATAATGACTTCTCCAAGTAGAGAACACCCAATCTCCCGGATGAACATACTGAAAAATTTCTATCAACTCCTCTTCATTACCACCCGATAAATGTATTGGTGCATTTATGTTTCCACTTTCCCATTCATCTTTTATATCTAATTCGAATAATTCTAAATTATCCTTCGTTATAGATATTATTCTCTTCTTTTCTAAATTGTTCAAATTTTTTATCATAATACTCCTCCGTTAAAAATTTTTTTATAAATATCAGTTGCAACCATAGAATATCCCTTTGAACTAAGATGGTGAATTCCCTTAGTCATTCTTTGTGATTCTATATTCTCAAATAAAGATGTATCATTTTTATTCCAGTAACACTCTGTTAATGAAGAATTAGGATATAAAAATTTATTCTTTTCTAAAAAAGGTGGCACTTTATATGATTCTACTGTATTTAAAAATATATAATCCTTTACCTCATCAATTCCATCAAGATAATATTTTAGTTTCACTAAAAAGAGTTTATTTAAAGTTTCAAAATATTCATTATCATATATATAAGCCAAGTAATCTTTATAAACTTCTATATCTTCATTAACAAATCCCGCATCTGTTGTTTTTCCATAATCAAAATGATAGTTTGACCAATCCACTTGCTTCTTAATATAAGGTAATGTATCTCTTAAAAATGAAGTAACACCCACTACAACATATATGTCTGTATCTTTTATATTATAATTTTCTTTAATAACTGAATAATATATTTCTTCATTTGTACTTCCAGCTATTGCTCTATTAATAACATTTATATCATATACTACTTTTAAATAATATGATATATTTCTATAAATTGGGTGTTCTCCATTTTCAAAATATGAAGATTCATTAGGATGCACCTCTTCAGCACCTATACCGTGTATAAAACTATCACCAAATGATATTACCAATTTATCTTTCATAGCTCATCCTAAATTATTTAATATTTTATGAAAAAAATCATATCTCGTTCCATTTTTAGCATACCAAATCATTTTTTCGCGATTATGTTTAAGTATCGGTTTCATTTCACTCATCATAGTTAAAAGAATATCATCTGTCATTTTATCTATTTTTTTAATTTCTTCAGTTATATGCCCCATTCGTGTTTTTGGACATTCAATATTATCATAATCCTCATCGATCCAACCATCGAAGGTTTTAAATCCAAGTTTTCTTAAATATTTTAATGAATGTGGTGCACCAATTAATATAAATGGATGAAAATTTACTAAAGGTTTATAAATTTTCTCTGTAAATTTAACAACTTTACTGTCGTATAATGATTCTGTTACTATGGAAAAGTATGAATCTAAATAATGATTTTTATTCAATTGACTCCATGCAAAATGACCTGACATAAACTCCGTTTTGTCTAAATCATCAGTATCAATTGTGAATTTTTTAGACATAAAATTCGAATATGTTTCATCAAAATCTTTTAAATCAGCATCAGGTATTAAATATTTATTAATCTTATTGCCATCATGGTTAAGAAACGAAACCAAGTTTTTTTCTAAAAAATTATTTTTATACATTATATATCCAAAAGATAATCTATGAGGTTTTAAACTTCTATTATAAGATAAAAATTTATATTTTTTAGGTTTATCATTTAAATCATTATAATCTACCAACTTTTCCTTGATGGTATTTAAGACATAAGAAAATTTATCAAGAATCCAATTATCAGTAAAAACATTTATTTTTTGTAAATTTTCAGACCACTTTTCATAATCATCTACCACCATTTGATTTACATAAGAAAATAAAATTTTATCATTAGGTATATTATTAATTTTACACCACTCGTGAATTAAATCGAACGCAATTTCTGACTCAACTATTGAATCATTTGGTGAAATAATCATTATATAATATTTTTTTAATTTGAGTATATTATCTAAATTTATTTTTCTATTATTATTAAAAAAATGAACAAATTCCATATTTGATGGAATTTCTATTGGATAAATAAAAATATCATCCTTGTTATAATATTCGTTTATATCTACATAATCGATTCTGATTTTATTTTCACTTTCATTTCTTATATTATGATCAGAATCTAAAAATAACGAACCCCACTCATACGGAAATTCCCCATCCGAAGAATAATAATCATTTTTTATAAAATTTATCATATTAAATTTCTTTTAATAATTTTGTATATAAGGATAAACAATTTTCTCTATCAGAAACAATTTTTTTACAATTAGAATAATAATCTTCGTGCACCCACCAATCTTCATATGGCATTTCAAGCAAAGTATCATCTTGAGTGAATGTCACATCGGAACAAATCAATTTATATCCCATTTCTGATAAAAATTTCCTCTGTGGGATTCTCTCCCTATCGTCATAATTTCCGATTTCTACTTGAGTTCTATATACATCATGTTCAATAACAATTACTTTAATGTTCCAATTCCAATTTAAATTCTGCAATACATTATATCTATCCCCCAACCCTTCAACGTCTATTAAAACATAATCTATATCTAAATCTATAAAATTCCAATCAACATTGGTAGCATCTACATTAAAAAATTTAAAATTGTCCCATCCTTCAAAATACTCAATATCAATAAAATATCCATCACATCCATTATCTAATAAAGGAAAGCAAACAGAATCTTTAGTACCTGAACATCCAATATCTAAAAAATTAAAATTATTTTTTAAAACATATAATGCAAATAAAGATTGATTAAAAAAATTCATTTAATATACGTTATTTAAATATGTTAATAAATAATCCGACCACAATGTATGTGATCTCACACCCATATGTTTATTTTTTTCCACAAATACATCACTCGGATTTCTTTGTTTTAAAAAGTCATAAAGACTTAATTTTACAATTCTTGATTTATCTAAAAAATTCCACATTGATTTAACATCACGCATAGTTGATGTTTTTTGATCACTATAATCACCTACACCAATATCTACACCTTTACAATCATTATATATCTTTTCAAAATCATCATACACACTCCAAAATAAATACTTTTTTTTGTGTTCATTAAACAAACTCTGTAAGCTTATCATATAGGAAATTAATCTAATAGAATTTAATTTTGAACCTTCAAAATTATTAAATAAAAACTTCTGTATTTTATTCCTATACTTTGTATTCTTTGAATGATCCTCATTTGGTATGAGGTTGACGAGTTTAAAACTTCCATCATCGTAAATTGATTCAAAACGTCTATCTATATAAGACCATCCAATTATATAAGTTACATCTGATGACAAATTTTGTAATAAAAAACTTAAAGTATTAAGAAAAATTCTTTCATTTGAAGAACTTGGCAATGCATCATTAACATAACCAATTTTATTTTCTTCAGAAATCAAAGTTGGAAATCCATCTGCATGTCTATTGTCAAGATCCTGGCCATATGTAAAACTATCTCCATTAAAGTAAATCATTAATATACCAATCTATTGTTTCTTTTAATCCTTGTTCCAAAGTATACTTTAGTTCAAACCCACACTTTTTCATTTTTGTAATATCCATTTGTCGTCTTAAATCACCATTTGGGTTTGATACATCGTATTCTATTTTCTTCCCAAAATAATTTCCAACCACATTTGCAATATCTGATATCTTAACTTCTTCTCCACTACCAAGATTTACTGTATTGTTAATTTTATTTTGAACCATATGTAACATCCCTCTAGCCACATCCTTAGAATAAATAAAATCTCTTATTGGTGAACCATCACCCCAAACATTTAAAACATTATCATTATAACCCTTTTTAATCATCGAGGCAATTACAGTTGATTCATTTCCAAAATTGTCATAAGGTCCGTATATGTTTGCCGGTCTAACAATAGATATATTTTTATAATCATTAGTAATACTAATAGCCTCACAACTCAGTTCACCCATTCGTTTTATGTATGCAGGTATCTTGTCATTTGAACTTGGAACTTTATCCCATACCTCATCTTCTTTATAATATTCACTTGTCGGATAAACTCCAATAGAACTTGTATAGAGAAACCAATCTGGTTTATATTTACCAACTGCCTTAATCACATTAGTATCGAATTGTAACATTGATAAATAATCTGCCGGTCTTTCTTTTGCTCTACGTGGTGAACCTTTAATTCCTGCCAAATGATAAATGTGATCATAATCTTTAATTATTTTAGCATTGGATTTAATTGTCATATCATGTTCAATATCAACAATCTTTACTTCATCATAAACATCTTGACACATTACATCAAGTTGTTTACCGACCATACCCTTTCCACCTATTATTAACGCACTCTTACTCATGTTACAATTCCATATTTTATAGGAAATCCATTTCGAAACTGACTACTATCTTTGTTTATTATTATTTGATATCCACTTATTAATTCTTGTATTCCGTCATCTAACGAATACTTTGGATTCCACCCCCTCGAATCAATTTTTTCATTTGATACAATATAATCTCTTTTATCTGGATCCTCATAATAATCAGATAAATTAACAACAAAATCTGGTATATGTTTAATAATTCTATCAGTCAATTCTTTTTTACTAATATTAGTATCACTCAATCCAACATTAAACGCCTCACCAACGTTATCTTCATAATTATCTATCATAAATTGAAATACAGAAGATACATCACGAATGTGAATATAATTTCTAACTGCGTGTGCTTGAAATAAAGTAATATATCTATCGGTTAAAGCTTTATAAACAAACTCATTTACGAGTAAATCTAATCTCATTCTCTCACTCATACCAAAAACTGTAGCAAACCTAAATGTAATTCCACGACCGGTATCTAAAATTAAATTTTCTGAATCACACTTGGTTACTCCATAATGACTTATGGGTGTTAGTTTTTGATCCTCAGTACAAACCCCTTCGGTTTTTTGTCCATATCCACTATTGGTATTAGGATATAAAATCTTTTGGTCTTTCGAAATATTTTTTAAAATATCTTTAATTTGATTATAATTTACTGCAGTTGCTAATTGTTTATCTCTATCACATGCGGGAAACCCCACTATTGCTGCCAGTGGTATAACAACATCCGCCTCATTAACATAATTACTCAGTTTAGAATAATCTCTAACATCTCCATACACAAATTTAAAATTTTTATTATTAAACAAACTTAATAATGATAATTGATTATACATCAAATTATCATACACTACTACCTCGTGATTTTTAATTAAATCTGCACACAATACAGAACCTAAATATCCTGCACCTCCTGTTACTAAAATTTTCATGATACGGAATAATCCTCTCTACTTGTCCAAGTATCTGGTAAAGGTGAATCCTTATCAATACAAAATCCAGTAAGAGTACATCTATCTTCCTTTGCCCAAATATTCGTTGGTGTTACCCAATGATTCATACCTAAAGAATGGTTTATTAAAATTAATCTATTAGATTTTGGTAATATAGTTTTAACTTTCTTATTTTTTACTAAATGTAACAGTCCCCCCCAATCATATTTCCAATTTTCTTTAATAAAATATAAAATATATCCTGCTATTCCAGTATAATCATCATAATGGCATCTCAAAAAATCTTTACCATTATTATTATACTTTGTTGCTTGGTGTCTAAATTTACCTATATTTTTTTCTACTATTTTAATTAAAGGTTTTATTTCTTCTTTAAACATATTTTTTACTTCTTTATGATTAGAAACTTGATTACTTCCCCAAAAATGTGCTAAATAATTTTCATCAATCAATGGAAAATGTTCATCAGCTGAAGTTTCCCATATCTCATATCTTCCTTCTCTAACTTGATCAATTTCTTCATAAGTTGAATTCTTAAATATATTAAATAATTCAATATACTTATCAGCTGGTAAAAAATCATCAATAATTACATATCCATTTTTCTTATATTCATTATACATTAAAATATTCCTTATACCAATCTATAGTTTTCCTCAAACCATCTTCAAGTGTATGCTTTCGTTCCCAACCGTATACGTGTTTCATTTTATCTGAATTTATTTTTCTAATAGGTATCATAGATGGTTTACCACTAATATATTCAACCGGTACATCATAATTTTCTATTTCCATGCACTTTTTCAATATTTCATTTATTGAATAACTTTCATTTGAACCTATATTTACTATTTCGTATTTTTCTTTACATTTTTCCAATACGCTTACTAAACCATCTACAAAATCATTAATATAAATTATATCTCTAACATCCTCCCCATCACCCCAAACTTCAATCGGATTATGTTTATCTACTACTTTTCTAATTGTAGCAGGTGTTACATGACATTTATCAAAATCCCATTTATCGTGTGGTCCATAACAATTTGCAGGTCTAACCACTAAACAATCCATACTTGGTGATAAATGATTTGCATATAAATCACACAATACCTCACCATATCTTTTCATCCAACCTACGGCATGATAAACTGGATATGGTTCTTCAAAAATATCCCAACTCTCATCTACTCGTTTTTCATACGATGGTGGATATACCGTAGAACTACTAATAAAAACATATTTATTTACTTTATTAAAATATGCTGATTCTATCAATTGTGTATTCACAATAACATTTGGTGTAACATGAACCAAAGGTGATTTTAATGTATCAACTGCGTTTGAAGTATTTGCAGAACAATTAATAACCATATCTATATCTCTTGTAACTTCTTTACAAAATTCCATATCTCGTAAATCACCCTCTAAATATTCTACACCACGAATTCTCTTATCATTATTATGGATTACTCCACGAACAAAATATCCATCATTTAACAATCTATTGGATAAGTTATATCCAATTAATCCCGTTGTTCCTGTTATCAATATTCTATTTATCATTGGTTATCATATCTACTATTTTGCTGGTTGTCACCTTTATCTCTCCAACTCAATATTGGATTATCGATTGGCCAATCAATACCTACCCTTTCGTCATTCCATTTTAAGGTGTCTTGATCCATCCAATCAACATAATCTTTTGGATAGGCCTGTGTGTAGTGAAATAAACATTCTTCACTTAAACATAAATGGGCATTTACAAACCCAGGGGGAACTAAAACACTTATATGATTTCTGTCCGATATAATATAACTTTCCCATTTATTATAATTTGGTGACTCTGGCCGATTATCTACTACTACCAAATAAATTTCTCCCCAGACACAAGTAATATGTTTCCAAGTAACTTCATCACCATGTAATCCTCGTAAAACATTTTTTCTTGAACGAGTAAATTTAGAAATTTTCCACGCATGGCCTTCCGGTAATATCTCATTTTCCTTTTCCCAAAATGTCCACATCTCACCACGATAATCAAACCACGGGTCAGGTTTCAATATTTTTACTTCTGGAAATACTTCGGAAGTTTTTACTTCTACTTTAAAATTGCTCATAATGTAACCTCATAACTGTCAGCCTTAATGACTAATTTTAATATCTTTTCTATTTTTCCAAGTTGCAGGCAATTCTTCATCATTTTTAACACAGAATCCGATAAGATTATTTCTATCTTCTTTTGCAAAAGTATATGTTGGATTTACCCAATGTGGTATTCTTAATGAATGGTTAATTAACACCAATCTATTTGGATCAGGAAAAATAGAAAGTATTTCTCCACCACTTGAAACTTGTAATTGACCACCCCAATCATATTTCCAATAATTTTTTGTCAAATATAATATATACCCAGCAATTCCCATATAATTATCATAATGACATCGCATGTGATCCTTACCATTATTTTTAATCTTTGTTGCTTGATGTCTAAATTGCCCTAAGGCATCTCCATTAACCTCTTTTATTATAGGTTTTATATATTCATCAAATACCCCTAATACATAATCATCAGATGTTACATCATGACTCGACCAAAAGTGTGCCAAATAGTCCTCGGCCGTATCTGGAAATCGTTTATCATTGGAAGTCTCCCACAATTTATATCTATCTTCTCTGATTTGATCAATTTCTACAAAATCTTTTGCAGAATTAAATATTTCAACCATTTTTGCATAAACATCTTTTGGTAAAAAATCATCAATTATAACAAATCCACTTTTATCGTATTCTTTTTTATAATCTCGCACAAAAAATCTCCTTTTTTAAAAGAGACACTTACATAAACAAAAAACCCATCGATATACGATGGACGACCATTTATTATATAGTGCCACCCATGTTTTATAGTCTGTAAGTAGAGGGTTTGGTCTTTCAGGATTGATTACCTGTGTTATCTCTATACGACTCTATATATAAATATATGATTACTAAATTTTAATCGTTAAAAAGTACCTCTTCTTCTGACTTTTTCTTTGACTGCCAGTCAATTTTTTTACTACCATCTGCTTCAAATATAACTTCTCTATTTAATAATTTAAAATTCATTACACTCTAATCCAAACTATACCCATATCTGTTGTATGAATTATTTTATTCATTTCATATTTTTTACCATCTATATGACCTTCACCTAAATTATTTACAAACCTTTTAACTGCTGGTAATAAATAATCATGAAAAGCTATAATTCCTCCATGTTTAACAACATTTTTGTACAATAAAAAATCTGTCATTATACTACCAAAACTATGATATCCATCAATAAATAACATATCAATTTTATCTTCACCCAAAACTTCTCTCGTAGTTAAAACTGTTTTTGGATTGTATGAATGCCCATGTACAAAATAACTCTTATTATCATCTAAAACATACTTTCCATAATGTTTTTTTGTATTATTACCAAACTCTCTTACTCTATCCCAATCACATTCAATTGTTATCACCTTTTCAAAAATTAATCTCCACAAAAAATGAGTGCTTCCATAATAACCAAGCCCCACCTCTAATGCCGTTTTAGTTTTATTATCTAAAATAACATCAATAAATTCATAAAGTTCTTTACTATTCTGTTGGATGGCGGGAGTTGGACATAATTGTGATTCATTATAAAACTCTGTCCAACTATAATTATCCATAAACTTAATATCCCCCTTATCTGATAACCAAGTTCCTAATTCATTTATTATCTCATTCTTTAACATAAACCTTCTCCTGGAGCTTTCTCCTTTTCCCAAGTCAAATCGTAAAGTTTATTAAAAATCTCTACCCTACCATTTACTCTTGAGCGTTCAATTAATATTTCTTGATTATGTATCAAGACATCTTTTAAAATAGAATAATACCACTCATGTAATTCTTCCTTTTTTAAATTACATAATCTTTCGACCTCATTCACTACTAAATGAAACCTATCTCTATGATTTACAACTTCATCATAAGTTTCATCTATAAATGGACTAAAAGTTTTATATCCCAATTCTCTCAATTTTTTTAACATAAAAGGTTCACCGAGAACTATAAAAGGGTGTAGATTTGTAATCGGTTTAAATATTTTCTCTGTTGGGAAAAGATTGGTGTCATAATACGCAGTTTCAGTAACAACACTAAAATAACTACCCAAATAATGTGGTAGATAATCTAAATCAAATCCCCATTCTCCAGGCGTATTGAAATCAGTCATATCAAGATACCTTGGCAGTTCTACGGATAACTCTGACCAAGTTTTTGTATAATCATCAACTTCATTTTCATATAAATTATCTTCCCAAAAATCCAATTGGATGGGGACGGGGGCACCCGCACTAACAAACCCCTTATCAAATAACTTTTTAAGTTCCAATGCAGTAACAAATAAAATCCTATGTGGTCTACCATGATTCAATGACCTATTATAAGATAAAAAATGTTTTTCTCTAATTTGTGATTTTATTTTGTTAACATCACTCTCTTTACAAATCGCAGAAGTATATCCAAATCTGGTAATTTTGCTATCAAATTTAGTGGAAAAATGCCGTGCACAATTTCTAGCACTCTCCCCATATATGTGATCTGAAGAAATGGTCTGAATCCTTTTATGTATTTTTTTATTATCACACCAAGAATTATAATGTTCGTGGACATTATAATCACCTGAGATGAAAATAATCATTTCAGGATTTATATTAAAATTATCAAGATTCTCGTGTAATATACGATAGTCGTCTAAATGTGTTCTACCTTCATGTAGATATGAAATCAACATATACATCTGGTTCCCCTGTATCATATCAAATGATATTTTTGACATTGTTTCAAAAATATTTTCTTTTTCATTAGTAAAATTAGAATTATCATCATCGTTCCTAAATGTTTTTGAGTTTCCTGTAAATAAATTTGCCCACCCACCTAAAACTTCTACGGGATAGATATACAATTGTGTAGAATGATGACTTTCTAAATCTCTATATAATTCACTAACAGGTAAGCATTTTATATTAAAATCACCTCTATTGGACGGCGGAACAAAAATATTATTGTTATCAGAAGATTTAGTCCAATCAAAACCAAATAATGCACCATTTTTTACTTTTGGATGATTCACAAATTTTCTTTTTTTATCTATGTTAAGTATTGATTTTATTAAATGATCGGATTCGAAGTCATCAATCTGATACTTATAATCATCATCGAATTGATTCCAATACTTCTCAACACATATCAAATATGCATCACCAATTGTAACTGGTAGCAGTCCATTTGGTAAAAATCCATTGGAAAAATACCAATCAAATATAAATGTTAAATTCTTTTTCATGTTTACTTATATGTAAAGGGATCCCGTTTCTTTAATTCTCTTAATTTCTTTTTAAATAAAAAATATCTTTTTACCTTATAAAACAAATTTTTAATATTTTCAATCATATTTTAATCTCCATAATTCTGAACATAGTTATCATATAAATGGTTTGACCAATTAATATGACCATCTTCTAATAAATGTCCATATTGACCTCTCAGACATTTTTTATTTTTTTCAAAGTTATATATTGTATATGCTTCTCTCAATCCAACAAATTTACTTTCATCAATTTGACTCAATATATTTTTATTCAAATATTGAACTCTACTGGATAATTCTTTTTCGTACTTTTTATATTTTGTTTTTGCGGATATTGAATCTGATTCTAAAACTTTCAAGTGTTTTGGCACAAGATTATTATTAAAAAAGTATTTTTCTATTAACGAATCTCTAAAACAAGAAAAGAATATATATTTGATTTTATATAATTTTAAAAAACTCTGTAGTAATAAAACTTTTTGCCAAAATAATATACCATCAGATACAAATGAATGAAATTTTGTATAATATTCCTTTGAATAAGGAATTCTTTCGTTGTTGATATTGCCGGTTTCGATGGAAATCCAAGACTTCAACTCATCAGAAAAAAATTCAGTTCTACTCATTTCAGTAAATCCTATAATAACTATCAAATTATCACTTTTATTTAAATTATTAGTCACATATCCTATCGTATCTCTGATTATTCGGTCATTCGAAAAACCAGGTTTAGCAAAATTTTCAACATCACATTCGAGTTTATTTGATAATAAGACAGGCCAGGGTTTATTTTCTACCAACTCAGAACCATAAGTATTACTATCTCCGTGCGTAAATAAATTCATTTTATGCAAAACTGAATCCCTCAAAAATTTGTTCGAAGTTATCAACCCACTTATTCTTATCAAATTTATTTTTATTAAAAGATTGTATTTTATCTATAATTACATTATCGGGCGTAGTTTTTTGTAATTCATCTATTAGATTGAACATTCTCGATATACTCTCATAATATTGATAAATTGTTTTGGACAATAACAGAATATTATCTATGTCTCCCATATTAGTATTGTATAAATAATCATGAAAATACATTTGTGAAATTAGTATTCTATGAAAACTTTCGTGTTCTAATATAAACTTCTTCATATATGGAATTTTAAAATGATAATCTTCTACATTAGTTTTGTCGCATTTTAAAAGTTTTCTAAAAATAAATTGCCCTTCACCGAGTTCGACTTTATCATTTTTATATATTGCTAAGTGACTAACCTTATCGAAACTTTCATCAAAAGATTTAATTTTTTTAATATTATAGCATATCACATTGGAATATATTCCTCGTGTCTTATCATCTCCAAGTGTATCAAATAACATAAAAGATGAATTCGATAAATCTATTGATGAAACAATATCATTTATGTAATTTTTTATAAAAACAAAAACATCTGCTTCGTGATATAAATAAATATCGAAATTAGAATTTAGGAAAAAACTTAAATTGGTATCCAAATGGTCCAATACTTCTACTACACTTTTATTTTGTATATTTATACAATCGAACTCATCTCCAAAATTAGACATCAAAGTATCATATACTTTATCTAAATCGAATTTGTTATCCAAATTATAACTTATCTCACTGACGGAAATAAATTTTTCAGATGAGTAAATATTACTAAAATATTTCATACTCCTTTTTATTAAATCTTGTGTCTGCGAAAATATAATAAAAAGGTGTAATTCGTGACCATTATCTTTTAACTTATTTATACCACCAAATTCTATTATATTTTTTACACTATATATTAGATTTTTTTTCAGTAAAAAAACAGTTGGGAAATTTATTGTTATTGCTATCTTCATTACATCCACTTATCACTATATTTTACAAGGTGATTACCATTACCACTTTTATCAAAAACTTTAAAGTAAGTTCTCTTTTTCATATCACTATGACTGACAAGTGTGTCATTAAATTCTAATAAATTTTCTATGAAAAAATCTGCAGAATGTGCTGGTGAAAGGTAGTGAGTAAAAAACGCTATTTTATCTATTTCACCACTAAAATACCATCTGTGTTCTTTAGGACAACTTGACAAAGCATTACAGGCACCTATCCACAATAGACATTTAGTATAATCAACAAGTTTACCATTATAATGTACTTCATTGGTAATCCATCCAACATTGCCACCTTCATCTACGCGAAGTGCAATTTGATTATTCTTTTGGTCTATTGATAAGACAACATCTATCCAACCATCTTTTTTATCCAATGGAACTTTATAAAATACTTGTTCTGGTTTGGCTATACCATCTTCTTCTACCCATACATCCGCCTGAATAAAAAGGTCGTCTTTACTTAGGCTTCTAACCATAATACCTGTATGCATACCATTGAAGGCAATTACACCACTGGCTATTCGTGAAGCTATATCATCCCAATTTACTTTAATTCTACAACAAAATGAAAATGAATCTTCGGTCAATAACTTGGCAGGTTTAAATTTACTCAAACCATGTTTGTTAGATAGTGGTAAAATATATGTTGTTTTACCATCAAATTCTAAACTCATAACTCTATCTCCAATGTCGATTCATAAAAATCTGCAAGTTCAGGAAATGTTGCCTTGAAGTTAGTATTTCTTCTTCTATCATGTTCTTGAAAAAACTTACCAAAATTATATCTTTGTTTCATAAGTTTTTCTTCATCATCTACCGAAATCATCCAATCATAAATTCTTTTTATTTTTTGAACCTCAACATCAGAATACCCAATGTATTCTGACTTAAACAATGGAACTCCTAAATAATCCGCGTGGGCTGCCTGTTTAAAAATTGTATCAGACCACATCTTTGGTAATATTTGGACAGTTTGGTGTTCAGGAAATCTCAAATAGGAAGAATCTAAGAAAGTTGCAGATGGCCAATACCTATCACTTGATCCATATTCTTCTTTTAATGTATAAATACCATCAAGTAATTTTATATAACTTGGTACTGATAGTGCATTATAGGTACTCATAAAGGTCAAACTCACACGACTACACTTTGTTAATATTTTATTAACATTATCCCAAAACCTATTAAACTCAAGACCGTTTCTTATATATTCTGCCTGTGAACCCCAAGCGTCTAAAGATGTAAAAATAGTAAATTCTTTTACTTTGTTTTCATTCTCTATTTTTTGGATTCTTTCTATTAAATGATCCACCAAAACATCTGGTACTCCTAAATTAGAATTTATAGAGAGACATAATTCTCTATTTGGTTCGGTGTGGTCTATTATATAATCTAATACTTTCCAAGTATCCTTAGACAATAATGGTTCTCCACCTGTAATTCTAAAAGTATGCAAATCTCGATACATTTCTGGCCACCATTTCCAAAATGCCTCTACATATGGATTATAATCTCTATGTGAAATAGGCATTTTATCTTCATTTGTCATAGATTCAATTGAATTAAAATTATCTAAAGTAGGATACCCACCAAACTTATTAGTTTCTTCCATCCAAGTAGAAGAAAATGATGGACCACAATAACTACATTTAAAATTGCAAGCATTTGAAAAAGCAACTTCTACATATTTAGGATTATAATTTTTTTGTGGATCCATTTTCACAATTTCTTCAAAATGAGGATAAGACCACTCTGAACGAGATTTTAATATTCTATCAGAAAATCTATCTGAAGTATCTTCTATATTCCAACAATAATCACATTCCTCTGGACGTTTACCGTCTAACATTTCTTTTCGTTTTTCTTTTTTAAATTGTGTATTATGAAGTGCCGTAGGATTAACTTTTAATTCAGCTAATGGTATCTTATGAGTGGCCGGATGGTGGCAGCTATGAGTATGTCCTAAATGTAAATGCATAGTAACTTGTGTCCATTTGGCCAGACACATTCCACATCCAACATCATTAAGTTGATTTTTAGTCTCACCGTATACTGGATTGTCCGTTGTAAAATCAGTAACTTCTTTTATACCTTTTGATTTATTATCTTCCATCAAAACTCCACATGATTAGGTATTTCTTGTTCACACTTAAAATCTATCATTTCGTGTTCCGTTCCAAATAAATTTTCTCTTTTCACCACACTGTAATTTAAATCTGTAAGTCCATCTTCATCTATACTAATTAAACCACCTTGAACTTCCTCTACAAATCTTTTTTCATTCACACTTGTATCTTTTTGATGAATCCACTTTCCACCAACCATATCATTTCGTTTATGTTCTTGTGAGAAAAATCTACCTGGTCTATTTCTAACTGGTAAAGTTGTGTGTGGTATCTTACCTATAGGTTCGATTCCAACAGAACATCCAGTTAATATTCCGTGATTTCCATTACCACTAAAATCATAAACTATGTCGTCTCTAATATCAGAGAAATCATAATAAAGTGAAGAACCAGTAGGAATTGGATAATCAGTTTTATAATAGTTCTTCACTTCATCACTATTTAATGCTTTATCTAAAAGACAAACTTGTGCCATATCACCTGCAAAGAAATTAGATTCTTCTTTATTAGGATCACCAACACCCAAATAAAATGGATTTCCACCATATTTTTTCAATGGTGATTCAAATCCTAAAGGTGATTGAGAACCATGACCGAACCGTGAATCGGATTCTCTACCATTTAAATAAAATCTCATTTCATTCTTATCAACATTTACCGTAACCATCAAGTGTGTCCAAACATCAGGATGTCTTTTTATCCACATATAAGAATGATTATTCTTTTGATTAAATAATCCAAATGAATATGCATCTGAATTATCCCAACCTAATCCCATTTGAAAACTTGGTCGTCCAAAAATATATTGATGAATAAATTTTCTATTCTCAACATCACCAATTAAATATTTTGGAATATCAAATCTATCTTCTGCACGAACAAGAACAGCCATTGTAAAATTGTCACTCGTAATTTCTCGTATAGAATCATTTGGACTTATTTTTACATAATCACTTAAACCATTAAATCTTAAAAAACTTCGTGGTTCATCTAATTCGTGATTCATAAATGTTTCTTCTGCTAATCCCTTTTTCTTGGTTCTATAAAACAAATCATCATCTTCCATTCCCCAATTAAAGTATCCATTTGAGTATCCATTTATTTTTTCATAATGTTCCTTTGTGAATAAAATAGAACCACCAAAATACTCTTGATATTTCAGTCCATAATCGAATTGTGCTACATTAACTGCTAAATGTTCTACATTATCGGGATAGGAATAATCACAAGTATCATCTTCAGGTAACATATCTATATCGTGAAAACAGAAATGGTCGTAACCCTCTTTTTGTGCAACATCAAAGGCAACATTCTTGGATGTTCCTCTGTTAAATCCACTAACCGAATCAGGATAGACTTGATTGGCCACAAATATTTTGTATTCTATATCTTTGTCCTTAAAAAACTCATCCATATGTGGAATAAACTTTTTAAGATGTTCTTCCCTTTTATAGTGTGGAACACATATTGCTAATTTATGTTTCATTATAAAAATCTAAACCACTTACCATTTTCTTTCCAATATTATTTAGATTTATATCTTTCATATATTATCTCTTTTTTATTTCCCAACAAAATGAATTCCTTTTTACATCATTAGAATTTATTTTATATTTTAACTTAAAATCAGACAATGCTGTCTTTACACCATCAAATATTATATCATCTCCACATAAATATCCACCAGATTTAACTTTTGGCCAGAATGATTTCATATCGTTAAAAATTTGATCGTATCGATGATCACCATCTAAATAAACCATTTTTAAAGAATTATCATCATAAAAATGATGAGCATAATTTGATTCACAAACTTTAACATTAACAAAATTATCTATTTCTAATATATCTAAATGCATTTTTACAATATTACTCATTGGTGCAGTTTTTAACTCCTTTGAAAATCTATAATCTTTAAATTGGTCTGGATGAAATCCTGCAATGAATGACGGATCTAACGTTTCAAACGAATCTATTGAATCAAATATTATATTTTTTTTGCTGTTTTTAATAAGTTCTCCCATACAACAAGCTGATTGCCCAAAGTATGTTCCAATTTCAACTAAATGATCATCATTATCACATTCATCAACAATCTTTTTAAATAACCAATCAGCATCATTTATCCATCCTGGTATATCTCTCCAATCTCTGATATCACTAATTCTATATTTTGATTTCAAATGCACATTTGCAGACGCTGAACCAGATACCTGTTTCTCTACTTCAACTTTCGACATTGTGACATAATCAGCAGTTATTAATTTATCATCTTCTTTCATATTACGATACCGATATAAATTCATGTTTGTCTAAAAATTCTTCTTGGTATATGACTTCATATTTAAGTGAACTTAAACCATCATCTTTAGGATCAGTTAAATTCCGTCTTACTTTATTAAAAAATCTTAATTGATTTTCTCGTGTTTCCCAATGTGTAAACTTTGTCTGTGACCAACCATTTTCTTCGTGTTCTAAACAAGTAA
>ENA-OREN01001057-OREN01001057.1-marine-metagenome-genome-assembly--contig:-NODE-1057-length-34247-cov-4.748288_pt1 | contig 34247 bp, 31 predicted proteins | sample MGYA00248624_ERZ508555 | MGnify/ENA primary metagenome ERZ508555 (study PRJEB26222, sample SAMN06267773) | marine metagenome | isolation source: Saanich Inlet, British Columbia, Canada | place...
TATCAGGTGATCTCGGTTTGATCATCGAACCTCTGGTGTCTGAGCACCAAGCAGATGAGCTTGCCGCGTTGGGAAGTGACTGATTCGCGGGCCTCAGCGGTTCTTGCTGACGCCATTAGACAGCTCCAGTCAACAAGTGACTCTGCGCGGCGCGATGCTGAAGTTCTATTGCATGCGGCCTGCGAGATCGATCAGTCAAGTGTAATTCGAGACCCTGATCAGCTTATTCACCACAATGCGCTCGCTGCTTTTCATCATTATCTGGATCGTCGAAAGCTAGGCGAACCTATCGCCTGCATATTGGGACATAAGGAGTTTTGGTCAATCGACCTCAAACTCAATAAGGCAACCCTTACCCCTCGCCCTGAAACTGAAGTGCTCGTGGAAACCGTTCTTGATCAAATACCTTGCGACACCAACAGCAAAATAGTGGACCTCGGCACTGGCTGTGGCGCAGTCGCGATCGCACTTGCCAGTGAGCGGGTCCATGCCCAAATCACAGCGACTGATATAAGTTCTGTTGCACTCTTTCAAGCCGCAGAAAACGCAGCTGCACTTGGGCTACAAATTTGTTTTTTGCAAAGCGACTGGTTTTCAAAACTTCAAGGCACGCAATTTGATCTGATCGTAAGCAATCCCCCGTATATCAGAACGGACGATCCGGCCCTTGAGGCAGGCACGGCCCGCTTTGAGCCTGCCGAGGCGCTTTTCGGCGGAATGGATGGTCTCGATTGCTTGAGAACCATCTGTTGGGAGGCTAAGAACCACCTCAATCCAGGTGGGTTTCTTGCCCTAGAGCATGGTTATGACCAAAAAGACGCGGTTGCTATTTTGATAAAAGAGGCGGGATTAGAATTAAACAGTCAAATTGATGATTATGCAGGTTTACCCCGAGTCACAACTGCTTTACGTCCAGAAACGTAAAATTGCGAAAAACTTAGATTTAGAAAAATGAAATCCAATATCTTTCACTCCGATCAAAACCTGCCCGGGCGGGACGAGGCCATCGTAATTTCGGATCCCCACTTCGTTAACGGCGCATCGATCACGCCCCCCTTTCCGGAAGGTAGCCACCAAGCGATCTTTGGATTAGGTTGTTTCTGGGGTGCAGAGCGATGCTTCTGGAAGCTGGACGGCGTCATCAGCACCGCCGTAGGATATGCCGGTGGAAGCACGAAAAATCCAACCTATCATGAAGTCTGCTCCGGGATGACCGGACACACCGAAGCCGTACTGGTCATCTATGACCCTCAGCACATCAGCTACCAAAAACTTTTGATGGTTTTCTTGGAGTCGCACAATCCGACTCAAGGCATGCGTCAGGGAAATGACGTGGGTACCCAATATCGCTCGGCGATCTACACTCGCAACGACGCGGAGACTGAAATTGCAAAGACCACCTTAAGCCACTATGAAGTTCTGCTCCAAAAATCGGGATACGGGGCGATCACGACTGAGCTGACGACGGCCGGATCATTTTATTACGCTGAAGATTACCACCAGCAATATTTAGCAAAGAATCCAGGCGGCTACTGTGGACTCGGTGGAACCGGCGTTAAATGTCCAGAAGCGGCAGTCGCGTGAGCTAGTCAGTCAAAGGCGGCTTGATGGGCATCGGAAAAGCGGAGACGTTTCCGGTCTTGGTATCGCCCGCCGGCATGATCTTTGCCTGGCCTTCTTTCTCAACTTCATCGATTCGAACAATAGCCTGTAAAGGAATGTAGGTTCGCTTCACGCCGGCAAATTCACTTTTGAGTTTCTCATCAGACGGGTCAACCACGACTTTTGATCGCTCGCCAAACATGATCTCACCAACTTCCACAAACGCGTACATTGCGCCTTGGGAGACCTCATGGGCATAAACCTCATAGATATTGCCCTGATTATGAAAGATAACTCGAAAAATGCTTTTGCTTGCCATCACTGTAAATCGTTGTTTTATGGGCCGGGTTCAATTATATCAATGAAAGGAAACGTGAGCGGTCATATTTCTGAGCCTGTGATTTTTTAACCTCTAAACCAAATCTAAAATTTTCCGGATGAACAAGAAATTAATTCAGTTGGCGTTAGCGACCGTGTTGATCTCGACTGTATCAACCTCCACGCTGGCTTTAGACACGTCATTTCAGAAACTACTGGATCGAAATCATGTTACTCCAGACTCAATCAGTGTGGTTATTCGCCGCGTTCGCGACGGAAAATTATTAGTCAATCACAACCCTCGGACACCCAGAAACCCGGCCTCTGCAATGAAGCTCGTCACAACTGCGGCTGCTCTCCAACTACTCGGCCCCACGCATCATTGGAAAACCGAGGCACTGGTTGACGGTACGGTGCGCAACAATACACTCGACGGCAATCTGATTTTGCGAGGAAACGGTGATCCCTGGCTTGTCATCGAGAGACTATGGCTACTTGCCAAAAGAATTCAAAATCAAGGTATCACGCATATCAACGGCGATCTTGTTCTTGATAACACCGTATTTGATCAATCCAAAATCTCAAATAAAACGATCGATGGAAAAACACAGCGAACCTATAACACCCCACCCAATGCTTTATTGATTAATTTCGGCGCGACCGAAATTAATATCAGTGCGAATAACTCAATAGTTACTACTCGCGTCAATCCGCCGGCCACAACGCTCAAGATCAAAAACAATATTCAACTGAGTAACGATCACTGCAATACAGGTGGGCGTCGAATCACACTCGACCTTAAGGTTGAATCCAAAAAAACCATATTACGCCTCGGCGGCTCCTACCCTCGAAACTGCGGCCCACGCTCGTTACGCTACAACCTACTACCCCATGATCAATATGTTTACGGTGTTTTCAAATCCCTTTGGCAGAAAATGGGTGGCACTTTGTCCGGCGAGTGGCGGTACGATAAAACACCTGATGGTGCGACAGTTATAGCCGATCTCGACTCAGTACCTCTAGCGGAAGTGATTCGCTACGTTAATAAGTTCAGTAATAATGTAATGGCACGAAATCTTCTGCTTTCTCTTAATGCTAGCTTGAACACGCAGCCTGGCACACCGTCGAGAGGTCGGGACGCAATCGATCGATGGCTTCACTCAAATTCATTGCATCTTTCCGAACTCCAGATCGACAATGGAGCAGGTCTTTCTCGCGTTGCGCGAATAAGCGCTGCGGATCTTACAACCCTTCTTGAGGGTATGACCTCAATGTCGTGGTGGCCCGAGTTTCTGGGCTCTTTACCCACTGCCACGGTAGATGGATCCCTAAAAAATCGATTCCATAATATCGCCGAGCCTGGACGAATTCGAATGAAAACAGGTCTCTTAAAAAATGTCAGATCGCTCGCAGGATATGCCATCGACCGTCAAGGTGATATTTGGGTGGTCGCCATTCTGCACAATAGCGCACAAGCACACCAATCAAACGGCATCAAGGTTCAGCATCAAATACTAGAGTTACTTTTTGAAGACCAACCGACCAGCCATTAAGCTTCTTAAGCAATAGTTGATATAAATTTATTAATTGCTTCAGCAACAGGTCTAGGGTTATCCATATGGAGATGATGCGCACCACGAAACCTGTGTACATCTGCCTCAGGCAAAGCTGCCAACCTTGCTGCCAAAGTATCACGCTGCAGAAGTAGTCCATCTTCTCCTAAAATTATTACCGTGGGCACGTTGATCGCTTTAAGATATTCCAACACCTGTGCTTCTGAAAAATAAAAGGGTGAGGGCAAGCGTAATCGAGAATCACTTCGCCATTGATAGCCATCCCTAATTCGATAGGTATTTCGCTCAATCAGAAGCTGAGCCGATGTTTCAGTCATTTTGCCCACATCCGCTCTCATTTTGATTAGTGCTTTAAGCTCAGGATAGACCGTGGGCGTTCTAGCGTAAGCCGACTGATATGCATGCAACGAATCAGATAGTCGGATGGCTACCTTATCTTCCGGTTCTGATAGCGGGCCCAACGCCTCCAACAACACGAGCGCCCTAATCCGATCTGGCATCGCAGCAGTTAAAAGACCCGATATCGCGCCGCCCAGGGAATGACCCATGAGAATAAAATCACCCAGTTTGAGCGCATCGGCGGACTCTAGCGCGGCGGGCACGTAATCCAGCAGATGGTATCTGACTCCTGGCGGACGATGCTCAGAAAAACCGTGGCCGGGCAAGTCAATTGCAAAAATCTGCAAATCGGCGAGAAACGGCGATAACGGCGCGAAAGTGGCCACGTTATCTAGCCAGCCATGTAACGCCAGCACAGCCGGGGCGTTAGGGTTACCCCATCGAACGCCATGAATTTTGCCCGCGCTCGGGGTTTGGATACTAAACGGTTCACCGATCATAATTTTGACAAATTGCTCCTAAATTATTGCTGTAGACAGGTTCGCTTGAGCACACCATTTTTCCCAGAAAGTACCAAAAATAGCGCGAAAAATAGGCCGAGATGACTTAGATGTACAGACCTTCTAAAATCTACCCGAATGTCAAGACTGTGTTTTCCTTTTTAATACGGTATAAAACACGGGTTTAACTCGTTCCTTTTTTTAAAACTCCTGGCGCGTTGCGCTGGGAGATATGAGGTAGTCGTCATGTCCCAAGCAAAACAGCAAAATCCGAGTGATCTCGCACAGGCAGCTCGCCGCTCTTTCACCCTCACTGACAACGAAACGGGTGATTCGTGGGAATTGCCGACCTTGCACGGCTCCGTAGGTCCCAAAGTAATCGATATCAGGAAACTTTATGCTCAAACAGGAGCATTCACTTACGACCCTGGATTTACGTCAACCGCGTCTTGCTCTTCTGAAATCACCTACATAGATGGCGAAGCTGGGATTCTACTGCATCGTGGTTACGCAATTTCTGAACTCGCAAAAAACACAGACTTCATGGACGTCTGCTACCTCCTCTTACATGGAGAACTTCCTTCGCCTGAAGAAAAAGAGTTATTTGATGGCGACATCACACGCCACACAATGTTACATGAACAATTAGTTCGGTTTTACAGCGGCTTTGTGCGGAGCGCGCACCCAATGGCAGTGATGGTCGGCGTTGTTGGCGCATTATCAGCTTTTTATCATGACAGCACCGATATCAACGATCCCCTGCAGCGCATGACCGCCGCACACCGACTCATCGCAAAAATGCCAACGATTGGCGCATATGCGTACAAATACTCTCTGGGCCAGCCTTTCATACAACCGCTCAATAACCTGACCTACTCAGAAAATCTAATGCGCTTAATGTTCGCAGTACCTACCGAGGATTACGAAGTCAACCCGGTGCTGGCAAGAGCGATTGATCGAATTTTGATTCTGCACGCAGATCATGAGCAAAACGCTTCGACTTCAACCGTACGCCTGGCTGGCTCATCTGATGCCAATCCATTCGCATGTGTGGCGGCCGGTATTGCCTCACTTTGGGGACCAGCACACGGTGGCGCCAATGAAGCCGTTCTAAATATGCTGGGTGAAATTGGCACCAAGGACCGAATTCAAAAATACATCAAGAAAGCGCAAGATCCCGAAGATCGTTTCCGATTAATGGGCTTTGGTCATCGGGTCTACAAGAACTATGACCCACGAGCGACCGTGATGCGAGAAACCTGCCATGAAGTTTTGAACGAACTCGGCATTAATGATCCCATGCTTGACCTTGCAATGGAGCTCGAGAGAATTGCAGTAGATGATCCTTACTTCGTTGATAAAAAGCTTTATCCAAATGTTGACTTCTACTCAGGCATTATTCTTCGATCATTAGGTTTTCCGACAAATATGTTTACCGTATTGTTCGCGATCGGTCGGACCGTTGGCTGGATTTCGCATTGGAAGGAAATGATGGAATCCTCCGAAAGCCGAATTGGCCGGCCACGCCAGCTCTATGTCGGAAAAGAACAGCGCCCATTTACTCAAGTAACAGAACGCGCCCATACTGAAAAAAGATCGGGATGGGCGTGGTTATGGGGTGGCGGTCGAAAAAATAGTGACGACTAACCGACTCAAACTAAAGACCGCACAAAACATTCTCCATTGAATTGCGAGGTATACAAGGGCAGTCGTAAAGAAGGAGCCTATCTCTTCGTTGCCGATTCGAAATCTCTTGAGAATCTTCCCGCTGCCTTAACTGAACAGTTGGGTGATCTTGAGTTTGTTATCTCATTCGATCTTGCTACGAGGACGTCATTAGCCTCAGCCGACCCTGCTGAAGTCATGGCCAGTATAAAAACGGGTGGATTCTATCTCCAGATGCCTCCAGGGAAAGACCTAGAAACATGTTGACCAAAATTCTATTCACGCTTGCCGTGATAATCATCGTGGCCATGGTCTTTCGAGTCAAAAACGAAAAAAATAAGCCCGCTAAAACATCTGTTGAAACACCGTCAAAAATTTCGGCTGCATTTGTCGCTTATACGTTGCTCGGACTGATCGCTGCCATATCAGCGCTTGTTTTCGTTTTGCACTGGCAGGATCAACATGAAATTATCAGAATTCAGGTCACCAGCGGACAAGGTTCGACACTCGACTATCAGGCCTACAAAAAAGATGTTGATGGTCGGCAATTCAAGACAGTGCAAGGATTGTCGGTGGATCTCGCTGACAGCGACCGAATCGAAATTCTGCCCGAAAAGAATTAGCTTCTCTTTTTGTTAATGAGAAACTGCCTCAGTCTCTGAATCGGAATATCGAAAATCCTGAAGATTAAGTCCGAGATGAATGTCCTGACGCAATGTCACCAGTTTCCGGGTAAGTTCAATATTTCCAATCCCTTGACGAATATTCTCACCTAGCTTTCCCGGAATATCTGCAACCTGCAGCAACAGTTGGTCGACGCTGCCATACTTATCGAGCAGGCGTGATGCGGTTTGAACGCCGACGTTACGAATGCCCGGAATACATAGTCCCGGGTCACCCGCTAACGTCATCAAGTCAACAAGTTTTTCAGGCGCCACACCAAAATGCTCGATGATCCAATAGATATCACGCTCCTTCTCATTGAAGTGATCGAAAAGGGTGATACAGGGGCCCACCAACTGACAAAAACTTTTATCAGTTGACAGGATCACTGTTGGAATATGCATTTTGCGCGTACGCACTGCGATCGAGGCAATTGCGTCATCTGCTTCAAAACCCTCTGCTGCCAAAGAGTGGATGCCCATTTCAGAAAACGCCGCCTCAATCGACGGTAGACTCTGCTTCAGATCAATTGGTATCGCTGGGCGATTTTTCTTGTAGTCAGGGAATTCCTGCAAACGCCAACTGTTACCAGAAACCTCCATCACTAAAATCGCATGAGAAGGTCGATGGCGGCGTAGCGCACGTCGAGCGGATGCCAAACAGGCATTGCTCACTTTCTTGGATCGATCGTCGACGTCCTCGGGGACGCCTGCGTACACTCGTCGAATCAGATTTAACCCGTCTATCAACAAAACCGTCATTAATATCCTTCCCTACCCAAGCGGCGGACAAGTGACTATACCGCTACCTTGATCGCTCCGCGTTAAAGGATATATCGAGAAAGGTCTTCGTCTTCAGCGAGGCTGCTAAGGTGAGAATCCACATAATCGCGATCAATAATAATTGATTGTCCGCCTCGATCTGCCGCTTCAAATGAGATATTTTCAAGCAATCGCTCCATCACGGTATGCAAGCGTCGAGCGCCGATATTTTCGGTTTTTTCATTTACACGCCAGGCCACATCGGCGATTCGGTCGATCCCGTCTGCAGAAAACTTCAGCGTCACATTTTCGGTTCCCATGAGGCTAGCATACTGCTCAGTAAGGGAGGCATTCGGTTCAGTTAGAATTCTGACGAACTCCTCTGTACCCAAAGCATCGAGCTCGACTCTAATTGGCAGTCGACCTTGCAACTCAGGAATCAGGTCGGATGGTTTTGTGAGCTGAAATGCACCTGAAGCAATAAATAAAATATGGTCGGTTTTTACCATACCGCTACGGGTTGTCACAGTCGACCCCTCGATCAGGGGTAATAGATCTCGTTGCACGCCTTCACGAGAGACATCGGCACCTTGGCGGTCACTATTGCCCACAATTTTATCGATCTCATCTAAAAAAACGATCCCATCCTGCTCAACACGATCAAGCGCTTCTTGCTTGAGATCTTCATCATTAATCATTAACGAGGCCTCCTCATCAATGAGCAGACGCATGGCTTCACTCACTTGCACCTTTCGCGTTATCTTTTTCTGACCGCCCATATTCTGAAACATCCCCTGCAACTGATCGGTCATCTGTTCCATTCCGGGAGGGGCCATAATCTCGATCCCCACATTCGGCGGGGCCACCTCGACTTCGACTTCCTTATCGTCCAAATTCCCCTCACGCAATAACTTTCTCAGACGCTGTCGACCCGCCCCCTCATCAGTCTCTTTATCGTTTGAGCCACGAGCTCGAGGTAAAAGCAGGTCAAGAACACGTTCTTCAGCCGCATCTTCGGCACGGGTCTGTACACGCTGAAGCGCCTCTTCCCGGGTCATTTTGATCGCCATATCGACAAGATCACGAATAATCGAATCAACTTCTCTGCCCACATAACCCACTTCGGTAAATTTTGTTGCCTCGACTTTTATGAAGGGTGCTTTCGCAAGCTTCGCGAGACGTCGAGCAATTTCAGTCTTACCGACGCCAGTAGGACCGATCATTAAGATATTTTTTGGCGTAATTTCGCTCCGAAGAAACTCATCGGGAACTTGTTGGCGTCGCCAACGATTTCGAAGAGCAATCGCAACCGCACGCTTGGCATTGGACTGACCAATAATATGCTTGTCAAGCTCCTCAACAATCTCACGGGGTGTCATCTCAGACATAACTTTCCACAGGTTTGAATCAAAAACTAGAATTAGATAAATAGCCAGTACCGCAATTTAACGGTTATACCGGTTGAATCTCCAACTCTTCAATTGTAATTTGATGATTTGTATAGATACAAATATCAGCAGCGATCCCGAGCGCCTTCTCGACCGTTGTCCTGGCGTCGAGATTTGTCTCAGAGACCAGTGCGCGAGCGGCTGCCTTAGCATAAGCACCACCCGACCCGATCGCCATTATCCCTTCTTCAGGCTCAATGACATCACCCGTTCCCGAGAGAATAAATGACGCAGAAGCATCAGCTACCGCGAGCAAAGCCTCGAGACGCCGAAGCATTCTGTCCGTGCGCCAGTCCTTCGAAAGCTCTACAGCCGCGCGGGTCAAATTGCCTTGATGTTGCTGCAGTTTTCCTTCAAAACGTTCAAAAAGAGTGAAAGCATCGGCAGTGCCTCCGGCAAATCCTGCAATAACCTGATCGTTGTACAAGCGTCTCACTTTTCGCGCGTTACCTTTCATCCGGGTATCGCCAAGTGTCACTTGTCCATCTCCTCCAATAACGACTTGATTACCTCGACGCACCGAGAGAATAGTCGTGCCATGCATTTTGACTTCGCTCATTAATATGCCTTTGTTATTAGGAATCGGGTTGAAAGTTCCCAATCTTGAGAACTATTCAACGAGCTTAAGTTTAGGTCTTCCGCGCGCTTGGGACGGATTCATCGAATCAGCAGTTTTACCGTCTTGGTCGTCTTCAGTACTCGCCCCTGGAAAAGACATGCCTTGACGAGTCTCGCGATCAAAAATTGCCAGTACCGCGTTAACAGGAACCATCACGGAACGCGGCATCCCTTGAAACCGGGCGGAAAACGTTATGAATTCATTGCCCATATCAAGATCTGAGACCGCCTGAGGGCTAATATTCAATACAATCTGCCCGTCCTCAATAAATGTCTCCGGGACATCTACCCCGTTCACATCCGCATTGACGACCAACTGCGGGGTCAAATTATTATCAAGCGCCCACTCAAAGATTGCCCGGATCAGGTAAGGGCGATGTGAGGTTAATGCAGCCTTATCCTCGCTCATTACATTAACGTCAGCCGATCGAAATCTCGCGCTCAGCTGGACTGAGGCTTTCGATAAACGAGGCTTTTTCGAACATTCGCGTTCCGTAGGCTAGCGTGTTTGAGCCTTGCTTCGGGAGGCTTATACCCAACATCGGTAATCGCCATAACAAAACAGCAAAGTAGGCATCCACCATCGTAAATTCGTCACCGAGCACAAATTTATTATGGCCAAAGTGACTCGACATCGCCACGAGGCCATCGTTAATACTCTTACTCAACTTCTTGTCCGGCTTAGATCCTGTCGCAATACAGGACTGAATACTATCAAGCCAATCGCGCCGTAAACGAGACACCATTACCCGAACCTTAGCGCGAGTAGTCGGATCACTGGGTAACAGTGGTGGGTGCGGGAACCGCTCATCGAGATACTCACTAACGACGATCCCGTCATACAAAATCAAATCTCGATCCGAGAGAGTCGGCGTTTCACCATAAGGATTCAGCTCCGCAATTATCTCCTCGTCCTCTTTGCTAGCAATGTAGACCACATCGCATTCGATATCTTTTTCTTTGAGCACAAATCGACAAGCGTGACTAAAAATACACAAAGAACCGGAGTAGAGCTTCATACAGAGTTACCCATGCTTAAATTAAATGTTGAGGAAAAATAGTGTCGACACCACGCCACCACAGCGATCAATGCACGTCGCGCCAGTACTCCTTTTTAAGCGCGTAGGCGAGTCCGATAAATACCAGCATAAAGACCATTACCCATATGCCTATTTTGTAACGCACTAATTTTGCCGGCTCTGCGAGATACACCATGAAATTAGTGAGATCGCGCATTGCGCCATCATATTCCTCAGCGTTCATCGAGCCCGGTGAGATCTGATCAAAACCGGCCAGGCTTTTGGCGCCATTCGATGCCACTTCAAAATTCGCTGATCGCAGGCCTTGCCACTCATAAAGAATGTGTGGCATCGCAACGTTCGGGAAAAGCGTATTGTTCCATCCCGTGGCTGTGCCCGGGTCCCTGTAAAAACCACGCATGTAGGTATAAATCCAATCTGGGCCATGAGACCGAGCCGTCAGGCTCAAATCTGGAGGGGTCACACCCAACCACGATTCTGCATCTTCTGCCGACATGTTGACCTTCATCAAATCACCGGGTCGATCTGAAGCAAACATCATCTCTTCGCGAAGATCTGTCAAATCAATATCGAGATCTCTCGCCATGCGGTCGTATCGCATAAATGATGCCTCGTGACACGATAGACAGTAATTTACAAAAGTATGCGCGCCCCTTCGGAGCGATGCCTTATCTGCAAGGTTGATATACGCGGAATCGAGATGCTCGCCCCCGCCGCCGGCTGCCATGGCCGCAGGAGATGAAAATACCAACACCAGAGGCAGTAGTTTTTTAATAACACTTTTCATATGCTCTACCCCACGCGATCCGGCTCGGGCTTTGTCCGATCCAATGTAGTGTAAATCGGCATCAGCAGGAAAAACGCAAAATACAACAACATGCCAATTTGGGCCCAAATAACGTTCTCGAACAAGAACAAATCAATGTGGCCAGGATTTTTCGTGCCGAGGTAACCCAACATCACAAAAGTAACGGCAAAAATTGTAAGCGCGGTCTTGTACATCCATCCTCGGTAACGTATCGAACGCACTTTTGCGCGATCAAGCCAGGGCAGAAAGAAAAACATAACGATCGCAGCGCCCATCGCAATCACACCCCAAACCTTTGCGCCGCCAGGCAACCATTCGAAGGTAACGGCACGCAGAATCGAATAGTAAGGCGTGAGATACCAAAGCGGGACGATATCCGGTGGAGTCTGGAGGATATCCGCTGGCGCAAAATTATCTTTTTCCAGAAACCACCCGCCTAACTCGGGTACAAAAAATACAATACCCAGAAATATCGTCATAAACACGGCAATGCCAAACGTATCTTTAACGGTGTAGTACGGGTGAAACGGGATCCCATCAACAGGAATGCCATCTTTATCTTTATTTTTCTTGATATCAATGCCATCAGGGTTATTTGATCCCACTTTGTGCAGCGCAACGATATGCAGGTAAACCAGCAGGGCTAACAGAAGTGGCAACAAAATCACATGAAACGCAAAAAAGCGGTTCAACGTTGCATCAGAGACCACAAAATCTCCGCGAATCCATTCCGCCAATGGCTCGCCGATGACCGGTATCGCGCCAAACAGCGAAATAATGACCTGCGCTCCCCAATACGACATATTGCCCCATGGAAGTAGGTAGCCGAAAAATGCCTCTGCCATCAATGCCACATATATCACCATGCCGAGAATCCAAATTAACTCTCGAGGATTTCGGTAAGAACCGTACATCAGTCCTCGGAACATATGCAGATAAACGACGAGAAAAAACATTGAAGCGCCTACCCCGTGCAAATAACGCACAAACCATCCTGCCGGCACATCACGCATGATGTACTCCACGGACGCAAATGCCAATTCAGCATCTGGCTTGTAATGCATCGTTAGAATAATGCCGGTGACGATTTGCAGGACCAACACCACCACCGCGAGACCGCCAAAGTAATACCAGAAGTTAAAGTTTTTAGGCGCATAATATTGCGCGAGATGCTCATTCCAGACTTTTGTCAGAGGAAAACGATCATCAATCCAATTGATCAAGCTCATCCTGTTGCCTCCGTCTCATCCACGCCAATCAATATACGGTTCTCCGTAACATAGGAATGCGGCGGCACAACAAGGTTGGTCGGCGCCGGCACGTTTTTATAGACTCGACCCGAAAGATCAAATTTGGAACCGTGACACGGACAAAAGAAACCGCCCATCCAATCATCTCCCAGGCCAGTAGATGCGCCCTTTTCAAATTCTTTAGTCGGGGCACAACCCAAATGTGTGCAGACCCCTAGGACCACGAGCACATCAGGGCGAATCGAACGATGACGATTCTGCGCATAGGCAGGCTGTTGCTCGATCACCTCTGAATCAGGATCTGACAGTTCCCCCACAATCTCTTCGAGATCAGCAAGCGTTTGCTCATCACGACGCAAAATCCAGACAGGCTTTCCTCGCCACTCGATAACTTTCATCTTTCCTGGTGCGAGGTCTTCAATATCCACCTCAACCGGGGCACCCGCTGCCACCGCTCTCGCGCTGGGTTTCATACTTGCCACTAAAGGCACAGCCAAAGCGGTCGCGCCCGCAAGGCCTACGCCAGTTGTTACTGTTGTCAGCAGGCGGCGCCTGCCACTATTCACGTCGTCAGTCATGACATCCTCTGCAAAGTTCTGCACAATGTGTGCGACGCCCAACGGCGATCGCTAAAAAACGGGAGGATTATAGCAAAACAGAGCAAATTCCCGCGCCCAAAACCTAAAATTTAACGCTCAGCATGTCCTCCATCGCCCGAATCCGGGTTGGATAAAAGAAGACGTCTTTCAAAACCTTATCGTAGCCGCGGTTAAGGGCTGCCCTTGCTCGCGTGGCGAGCTCAGGATCGTCTTTTAAATCAGCCAGTTTGAAACTGAGCATAATCAGCACTGCATCCGGTGCGAACAGTGTCTCATCACGCAACATCTCGCTCAACTCGGCACCCTTCAATAACGAATTGACCTCTCGGCGCCAACCATTTGCGTGGTGATAGCTCTGCCAGGAAGCCTTCACTAACTGATAGGAAAAATCCAGATCATCTGGATCATTGCTCCAACCCCAAAACTCAAAAAATGCCTGCGCAACATAGGCATAGTCAGCGAGCGAGGCGGTCCCCAGTGACCGACGGCCCGACTGCGACCGATAAAGTTTCCCATCACGCCAAAGCGTTGCGACAATATCTTTTTTTATTTTCTCTGCAGTTTCGATGTACTGGAGGTCTTTTGAGTGTTTCGCACCCTCCAAAAAAGCCATTAAAGCCAATGCGTTCCAACCTGCAAGCGGCTTATGATCAACGGGCAACGTCCGGCTTGAGCGAGCGCTCCGGAGTTTTGACATTGCGCTATTTAAAGCCAGGTTAATCTCATCTGGTGATAACCCAAGTTGTATTGCCACACTTTCGACTGGCGCCCGATTGATCAACAGATGGCCGTATTCAAAGGCCGGGAAAGCAGGCAATGACCATATCGCTCTAATGACCCGACCTTCATCGGAGGTCAGGAGATAGGAGAGCGCCTGATCGTCATACAAATAATAAGCGCCTTCCCTGCCCTGTCCGTCCACAGCGGATAATGAAGCCGCGAAGAAACCCTCCGCACTTCGCATCTTGGTCATCATGAAATCAAGTGTTCTGAATCCTATCGCTCGATAATCTTCTTGTTCCAACACGGCAGCCGCAAGAAGGTATAGACGAGCAAGCTGCGCATTGTCGTAAAGCATTTTCTCGAAATGAGGCTGACTCCACCCCGGGTCTACGGTATAACGGAAAAAACCGCCCTCGACATGATCATGGAGGCCACGCATTGCAATCGCATCAAGGGTCGTTTGAAGCAACTCTCTCACGGCTGCGCTCGGACTCTGCTGATATCGCCTTAACAGGTAACTCAGCTGGGGTGCATAGGGGAAACGTGACTGATTGCCAAATCCCCCCTCCATCAGATCGGCAATGGAAAGCGCTGTCTGCTCGAAGGCCCTGCCCAGGGTCGCCACCTGAAGGGATTCAAATTCAGTGAGCTGATCTTCGAATCCTGACGGGCCCGTCTGACGTGCCACGGTGGCAATACGCACAGGGTCCTGCTGCCAAAGGGTATGAATCTTTGCGATGACCTCGGCAAATGAATCAGGCGGGACGTACAGAACCGCATACAGTGGATAACCCTCTGGCGTTAGAAAAGCGTTAAGCGGCCAACCCCCTCTGCCTTGTGTTTTTTGCACAAAATCCATCAATCCAATATCAAGCGCCGGCTGAAGTTCCCGATCCACCTTAACGGGAATGAAATCCCGATTTAATACCTTAGCGATTTCAGGATCGCTGTAGCTCTCCTCCTGCATTACATGACACCAATGACATGAGAAATAACCCACCGAAACATACACCAGTTTGTTTTCTGCGCGCGCCAACTCAAAGACTGAATCACTCCATTCCTGCCAGGCAACAGGATCGTCACCATGCTGCGCGAGATAAGGCGCCGGATGCCCTTGAAGCTGATTCGTTAGCGCTAGCGCTTGCGGAGCTGTTACTAAGAGCAATAGCGCGGACAAAAAACAGGGAATACGAATGTTCACGCCCCTAATCCGGAATGTCGCAGCAAAGCATCGATCGAGGGGGGTCGTCCGCGAAACGTGGTGAAATTATCGAGAGGCTCGTTGACGCCGCCCGTTTCAAGCACCGAGCGCAAAAAATCCTGTCCACTTTTCGCATCAAATATACCGTCTTCTTCAAACCGACTATAGGCATCCGCTGATAGCACCTCGGCCCACTTATAACTGTAGTAACCCGCCGCATAACCGCCAGCAAAAATATGCGAGAAGCTGTTCTGAAAACGATTAAATGCCGGCGCCTCTAGCACCGCCACCTGATTGCGCACCTCATCCAGGATATTTTGGATATCCTCAGGCGCCCGAATTCGCTGGTTGTCATGCAGCGTCATATCAAACACCGAAAATTCAATCTGTCGCAACATTTGCATTGCGCTTTGAAAATTTCGGGCACCGCGCATTCGATCGAGAAGATCCGGAGGCAGGGGCGCTCCCGTCTCAAAGTGACCCGAGATTTTATTCAGGGCTTCTGTTTCCCAACACCAATTCTCCAAAAATTGACTCGGCAACTCGACTGCATCCCAAGGCACTCCGTTGATTCCCGCCACAGAGGACTCATCAACCTGCGTGAGAAGATGGTGTAAGCCATGTCCAAACTCATGGAAAAGAGTGACCACATCATCATGAGTCAACAAGGACGGGTTTCCACCGACGGGTGGCGTGAAGTTACAAGTGAGCATGGCCACCGGTTTTTGGATTGCATCATCCGGTAAGCGACGTCGGCCAATACAGTCTGACATCCAGGCGCCCCCCCGTTTATGGGGTCGGGCATACAAATCAAGATAGAAACATCCTCGAATACTCTCGTCAGAATTCAGCAATTCAAAAAATTGAACGTCTTCGTGCCATAAACTCTTACCGTCTGATTTATGAATTTTTATGCCAAACAGTTTTTCGGTGATAAAAAACAATCCGTCGAGCACCTTCGGCAGTGGAAAGTAAGGCCGGATTTCCTCATCACTAAAATCAAAACGCGATTGCTTTAATTTCTCTGAATAAAAGGCAATGTCCCACGCCTTCAGATCTTCTTGGCCATACTCCGACAACGCAAAGTCATGAAGCGCTCGCATTTCTTCAAGCGCTGTTTTTTTCGAGCAATCAGCTAGATCCTGAAGAAAGTCGCTAACTTCATTAGCTGAAGATGCCATTCGGCCTTCCAACGCATAGTCCGCATAAGTTTCGAATTCGAGAAGAGTTGCCATTTCATCACGCAAAGCGACGATTTTTACCAACAACGCACTATTATCAAACGCCCCAGCGTTCGGACCCAGCTCACTCGCTCGAGTGACATAAGCTTCGTACATTCGCTCGCGAAGCATACGGCTTTCGCAAAACATCATAAAAGGGGCATAGGAAGGTGCCTGAAGTGTGAAACGCCATCCCTCGATCGAGGCGCTCTTTGCATTCTCGTATGCAAGATCTACCGCGCTTTGAGGAAGCCCCGTCAAATCAGCTTCATCTGTAATGTCCAATACCCATTGATCAGTCGCATCCAGAAGATTCTGATCAAATTTATTTGAAAGACTCGATAACTCGCTACTGATCTCACGAAATCGATCTTGGGCATCGCCTTGAAGTTCTGCACCCGAAAGACGGAAGTCACGGATTGCATTCTTAATCACTTTTTTTCGAGCATCTGACAGTAACTCAAACTCAGCAGACCGGGACAGTTTTTTATAGCCGTTAAAAAGTGTTAGGTTTTGCCCTAATTCTGAGCTGAAGTCACTTAACTTGGGCAAACAAACCTCGACCGCCGCGCGAAATGCCTCGCTATCTGTTACCGCATTGAGATGGGAAACCGGCGACCAGACCCGCTCGAGATGCTCCTCAATGTCCTGAATTTCGGCCGCAAGCGAATCCCATGTCGGGTGGTCACACGCCGACTCAATTTCGTTAATTTTTTGTCGACATCTGGCAAGGGTCTGATCTAGCGCCGGTTCGATCTGGGCCGCATCGATCTCCGCAAATCGTGGCAGTCCTGAAAGATCCAAAAGCGGGTTGAATACATTCGCGTTTCTGGTCATGAGTCGTCCTTGTAAACTTTCCTAGAATTTTACTCAATGGAACTTCTGATCGGAGTGAATCAACAGGGAAACTTAGCCGCGCCTGATTAAGCTTATCCTCACAACTTTTATACACCTTAGTGATTTAATTTTACCGTTGGTTTTCCTCCAACGTAAGTTGATAACTTCTCTTCTTGCCCCGGCTTCACGTCGGGGCTTTTTTTATCGCAAGGTTTCTAACTCGATTCTCAATTCTGAGGCTAAAATCCGGTTATGATCGAACATTATGACTTCCTTGTCATCGGCGGCGGAAGCGGCGGGATTGCCGGTGCCCGACGCGCCGCTGAATATGGTGCTCGCGTCGCCCTCATTGAAAACCAGCGAATGGGGGGCACCTGCGTCAACGTAGGCTGTGTGCCGAAAAAAATGATGTGGAACGCTGCACACTTTGCGGATGGGCTCACAATTGCCGAAGATTATGGCTTTCCAATAACACCGCCCGTATTCGACTGGACACGCTTTAAAACCGCGAGAGATGCCTTTATTGATCGCCTCAATGGGATCTATCTTCGTAACCTCGAGTCTTCAAATGTTGACATTTATCGTGGATGGGCAGTTTTTGAGTCTGTAAATAGCGTACGGGTTGGCGATCAGATACTGACAGCAGATCATGTGCTTATTGCTACGGGTGGACGGCCAGCCACGCTGAACTTACCGGGTGCCGATCTTGCAATCACCAGTGATGGCTTTTTTGACCTCGAGTCCCAACCTAAAAACCCGCTAATTATCGGCGCTGGCTACATCGCAACCGAATTGGCAGGCGTTTTACAGTCGTTGGGCTCAAGCGTCACGATGCTTCTTCGAAAAGACATTCTGCTACGTGGTTTTGATCATACCCTTCGTGACGCGATAACCCATGAGATGCAATCAGACGGCGTCAACATTCTGACTTGGGTGCAGTTACAAGGACTTGAGCAAGAAGCGACTGGAGAGTTATCTTTTTATGATGAAAGCGGCACCCGTCACGGCGGTTTCGACTGCATCATCCTTGCCACCGGACGAACTCCTGCTACAGATGCGATCAACCTTGAAATTACAGGCCTTACCACGGATCCATCAGGATTTATTCTCACTGACGAATGGCAACAGACCGCTATTTCCAATATTTATGCAGTCGGCGATGTCACCGGCCGAGCCGCCCTGACGCCAGTTGCCATTGCCGCAGCCCGACGCCTGTCCGATCGACTGTTTGGCGATCAACCGAATACCAAACTCGACTATGAATCGATCCCAACGGTGGTATTTTCGCACCCCCCCATCGGTACAGTCGGACTTAGCGAAAAAGAGGCTAGAACTAAATTCGGGGACGAAAATATTAAGATCTATCAAAGCCGATTTACTGATATGTATTATTCCGTCACCAAAAAACGAGTGCCCACAACGGTAAAACTTATTGTTGCGGGTCAAGATGAAAAAGTGATTGGGTGTCACGTTGTTGGGCGCGCAGCAGATGAAATGATTCAGGGCTTCGCAGTCGCCGTCAAAATGGGCGCGACCAAAGCTGACTTCGACAACACGGTCGCGATTCACCCGACCGCGGCAGAAGAACTCGTGACCCTGCGCTAACATCTTTGACTCATACATTTGAACGACAAATTGCTCTCGTTATGAGCGCTTTAACATTTACGATATTGCTTTTAGGAGATCTTTAACATGGCATGGTGGGGGAAAGTAATCGGCGGTACGCTGGGCTTCATGATGGGTGGCCCACTGGGCGCACTGTTGGGCAGCACGATTGGTCATCAGTTTGATAGCGGACTGAAGAGCGGTGGATTTCGCTCCATTGGCGCCAAACTTGAGCAAACACAGGCCGCATTTTTCACAGCAACCTTTTCTGTAATGGGGCATATCGCAAAAGCCGACGGGAGAGTATCTGCTCATGAAATCCAGGCCGCTCAAAGCCTGATGGACCAAATGCGTCTCAGTGATGATCAGAAAAAAGTTGCAATTGAACTCTTTGAAAAAGGAAAGGCGCCAGACTTTCCCCTTGATTCCGTTTTGGCGCAGTTCAAAACCGAATGCCATAGACAAACTACCCTCATGCGAATGTTTTTGGAAATCCAAATCCAGGCCGCAATGGCTGACGGCCGAATCGATCCCGCCGAGAGCCGAGTACTGCGCCACGTCGGAACCTCGCTTGGATTTGAATCGGGTGAAATTGAGCAACTCATTCATTTTGTAAGCGGGGCGTCGACTGCGGGCGGACGTGCTCAAAAAGCGCAGCCTATCTCTGAGGCGTATAAAATACTCGGCGTCTCGGAGAGCGCGAGCGACGATGAAATCAAAAAGGCTTATCGACGCCTCACGAATCAACATCATCCCGACAAACTGGTCGCCAAAGGTATGCCTGAAGAAATGATCAAGCTTGCGAACGAGAAAACCCAGGAGATTCGAAAAGCATGGGAGCGCGTTAGAGATCACCGCGCCTCTCAACAATAAGTCGTTGCCACAGCCCATCAGGAAAACCGCCCTGGACGCTCTCGATATTTGACTTGTCATTTTGATCAAGTCCTAACTTTTAATTATTAAGGAAACAATAATGATAAAAAATGTTTTCATTACTGGCGCTAATCGGGGCATTGGTCTTGAACTGACTCGTCAATACCTCGCAGCAGGACACAAAGTCTTTGCGTCAGCGCGTGATCCCTCAACTGAAGGTCTCTCCCAACTGATCGACCGCTACCCCAATAACGTGAAAACAGTCGTGCTTGATGTTACAGATGAGAGCAACATTCAGACTGTCGTTGATTCGCTTGAAGGCACATCAATTGATCTACTGATTAATAACGCGGGTTTGTTTCATTCAAAACATGAAGACTTTAGCTCTCTAAATGCAGACACTTGGATTGAAGAATTTCGGGTTAATTCGATTTCGCCTTTCTTGGTCACTCGCGCTCTGAAGTCGAACCTTGAAAGCGCCAACTCTGGCGTTGTCGGAATGATTTCGAGCAAGATGGGCAGCATGGGCGATAACCAGTCCGGAGGGAGTTACAGTTATCGCTCAAGCAAGGCAGCGCTTAACGCTGTGAGTGTCAGTCTTGCTAATGACTTGTCAGATCTAGACATCTCGGTCGTTGCGCTTCACCCCGGCTGGGTGCAAACCGACATGGGTGGTCCCAATGGCCTGATTGATGTGGAGACAAGCGCCACGGGCCTGAAAGCGATTTTGGACAAAGCAGGAAAGGCGGAAAGCGGTAAATTCTACGATTACTCAGGAAAACAACTGCCGTGGTAACTTCTAAACGTCGGTATACTTGTTTTTTTAAAGCGGGAACTGGTTTAGCAACAGCCTTCGCTTTCTCGATTTCGTATGGTGCCACCCCGACAATCTCGCCCTCTATTGAACCAGATGATGATGTTCTGATCTGCGACGATCTCGATGACGATGGCATCTTGGATGTAATGGATAATTGTTTTGGTTTTTTTAATCCTTCGCAAATCGATGCCAATAACAATGGCATCGGTGACGCCTGCGAAATGATATCTTCAGGTTCTTAAATTATTTCTCAACGAATATGACAACTCATAAAATTGCTCTACTGGCCGGAGACGGTATAGGTTCAGAAATCATGGCTGAAGCTGTGAAAGTGTTAAAGCTTATTGAAGAGCGGAACGAAGCATCCTTCGACCTGCAACCCGCTCTTTTTGGCGCTTGTGCCTGGTTTGAGACCGGCAAGTCTTTTCCCGATGAAACAATCGCAATTTGCGATGCGGCTGACGCAATTCTAAAAGGCACGATCGGTCTCAGTCATGAAGAGTCAAAGAAAATTCCAATTGACGAGCAACCCGAACGCGGCGGTCTTTTACCGATGCGGCGAAGATATCAAACTTATGCAAACTTTCGCCCGGTAACGTTGCCACCGAGCCTTGCACATTTTTCGCCGCTTCGACCCGAAATCATTGGAGACGGCATTGATCTTGTGATTATTCGTGAACTTGTTGGCGGACTCTATTTTGGCCAGAAGACAGCTGGCGTAAACGATCGTGGCCGACGTTACGTACATGAAATGCTTGAATACGACGAAGATCAAATCCGTCAAGTCCTAGAAGTTGCCTTTAAGCTGGCCATGCGGCGTAAGAAATCTTTGACGAACGTACACAAAAGTAATGTTCTTAAATCCAGCGTGTTATGGAACGAAGTCCTCGACGAAGTGCATCAGGACTTTCCTGAAGTCAGCGTTGAGCACGTGCTTGTCGATGCGGCAGCAACCTATCTTGTTCTGAATCCAACCCGCTTCGACGTAATGGTGATGGAAAACATGTTTGGGGACATCCTCAGTGACCAGTGCGGTGGGATTCTTGGCTCCCTGGGTTTGATGCCCTCAGCCTGTGTAGGACCTGATAAGTCATATTACGAGCCCTCACATGGTTCAGCCCCGGATATTGCCGGTAAAGGCATCGCTAATCCCTATTCGATGTTGGGTTCTGTTGCGATGATGCTTGAAATGAGCTTCAACATGGAAAGCGAATCAGCAAACCTATGGTCTGCAATGCAGGGTGTGTTCAGCGATGGCTATACGACTCCGGATCTGGCGCGTCGTGGTGATGCAGAAAAACAAATCAGCACAAGTGAGTTCGGTGATCGGGTCGTAGAGGCTCTCGCAAAAATGCCTGTCGCTAGGTAAGCACTATTCAGGCTGCTGAAGCGGTTGAGATTCGCTCGCCGCTCCATCCTGATCGCGCATCTTTACATTCAGCATGCGCATCGCGGCATTAACGCCTGCAAACACTTGGTTGGCATGAACACCGCGAGTTTTGAATCGCCGACCGTTATCGTCCCAGGAAATAAAACATTCGGTTAACGCACTGGTATGCCCACCTTTGGGAATCCGAATTTCAAAATCGGTTAACTCCGGAAACTCAAATCCACCTGGCTCAAGAATCCTTCCCATTGCTTTGATAAACGCATCAAAGCCCCCGTTGCCCGAATCTGAGGCTTTATGAATCATGTCGCCCACGCGCACACGCACGCTTGCTGTTGACTCAATCTCAAAACCACTGGTGATGGAACAGTTCAGTAATTCCACATGCTGATAATCACCACTCTCCAGGGTGTCTGCGATAATAAACGGAAGATCCTCTCTCGTAATCGTGGCTTTCGTATCGGCGATTTCAATGATCCTCTTGAGCACCTTCGCCTGATTTTCCTCCGAGAGCTCAATTCCAAGCTCTTCCAGGTTTCTCATGAGAGAAGCCTTTCCACTCATTTTCCCTAGCGCATAACTATGCTGGCGATCAAAACGATCTGGACTCAAATCTGTTTGATATAGGCGACCCTTCTGATCGCCATCGGCATGAATACCACTTGTTTGGGTAAACACGTCCGTCCCGATAATCGGTGCGTTTGCCGCCACGCGCTTGCCGGAGAAGTTTTCCACCATTTCGCTTAAATCATGGATTTTCGTTTCATCAACCGAAACTTTGACATTAAGTTTGTCACGCAAGACAACTGAAACTTCTGCCAATGACACGTTACCCGCACGCTCCCCCAAACAATTCAGGGTCGCATGGATTGCGGCGGCTCCCGACTCGACAGCTGCCATTGCATTTGCAGTCGCAAGCCCATAGTCGTTGTGAGGGTGGAAATCAAAATCACTTTCATCGAAACGTGAGCACATATCACCGAGTGCGACCGAAACTTCAGACGGACTCATTACGCCTAACGTATCCGGCAACATGATATGCCGAACGTTCATTTTCGAGAGGGCCTCAACCATTTTGTAGACATAGTCTCGACTGTCACGATAGCCGTTCGACCAATCCTCTAAATAGACATTAAGGAGCAGCCCTTGATCCAAAGCATAATTCACAGTTCGATCTATATCTTCGAGGTGTTGATCAAGCGTTTTTCGCAGTTGTTCGGTGCAATGTTTTTCGCTGCCTTTCGTCAGCAGATTCAGCACCCTTCCGCCGGTACTGACCAACCAATCCACACTGCGTGTGTGATCTGTAAATCCCAGAACCTCGACTCGCTCGAGAAAGTTATTTGACAACGCCCAGTCATGAATCCGGGTGACCGCCTCTTTTTCACCGTGAGATACCCCAGCCGAGGCGACCTCAATCCGGTCCACTTTTAACGTCTGCAAAAGTGCTCGCGCAATGCTTACTTTTTCATCCGGTGCAAAAGAAACGCCCTGAGTCTGCTCGCCGTCCCTTAAGGTGGTGTCCATCAAAATGATATGGTCGCGCATCATATGTTCAGCTAACTGCCGTCGCTATCTTCTAAAGTGGACGATATTGTATAGATAAATAATTGTTTAATCGAACATGTTTCTCCTGAGTGATCCATTTTTCGAGCTTCCTCTCGGCAGTCTATCTAACCAATACCTACCCGATTGCCGGCTAGAACGCCCAATGAACCGGCTAAAAATTGTCCCCATCGGATGCGTCTGAAAGTATCAGCACATGAAAATCAGTCAAAACTGCTCTCGCGACAGATCAAACTAGGAAGCAATGCGTTACAGGATAATCAAAATACCTCACTCCATCGAGTCAGTTATTCAAAATTAAAAAACACCGTCAACCGCACCTGCAAGTCATCTTCTGGTCGAACACCCTGACTATTTTGATCATAAACGGTCCATGCAACATTTGGCGTAATTAGCAATTGACGACCTAAAGAAAACTCAATGCCTGCGACAATATTAGACGCGCGTGCCGACGGATCGAACGGTAAATAAGTGATACTGTTTCCTTTCGGACTCGGTTCAAATAAATAATGAAACTGGGAAACAAGCGAAGCACTTGACGTAACTTTTAAGGTTCCAAGAAGCGCTGCGACCTCAAGTGGTGGATCACTCTGGCGATCCTGATGGGTGTAGAGCACGCCCATAAAATATTGCTCTGTTTTTCGACCCGCAAAAACCTGGGCCGTTGAGCGATCATGATTTCCCGGACGGGGCTCTTCATCGACATACAGCTCAAGAAGTGATTCCTCAGTTGGCTGGAACACCACAGCACCCATAAACTTGTCATAAGCATTGTGATCGGCCTCCCAAGTTGCGCTCGAGCCATACATCAATCGATAAGACACGCGGGCATCATTTGAGATCTTACCCTTCAAAGAAATTCCCAAATCTCTTGAAGGAACGCCATGCAAATCTGGCGCAAGGCGGACCAGATACCGCTTGTTCCAATGATGTTCGATCACATCGTAACTAATCGTGGGAATCAAGCCTCCCGTGATAGCGTGCTGTCCTAATTTGCGACCGATATAAAGATCTCTTCCCTGACCCGTAAGATCATAATCTTCTGCGTTTCCTTCATCGAACGCTTCAACCCGAGCTCTCGCAAACCAGTTCTCCCCCGCCTTGGCGTTGGCGGTCAAAACCCCCCGACGAGTCACCCACCCTGCTGATTCAGTTGTATCCGGCAGATGAGATTTGGATACATAGTAAAGATCGCCAAAAAGCATACCACCGGCGCTAATTGAAAATCGTTCATCAGCAATCGAAATTGGGCTGAAAGTCGATAGCATTAGAAAAAACAGGTAGTAAAAACGAGTCATCTGAAATTAGATCCCTCAGACAAAAATTGTTGGTATTAATTGGATTGCGTGATAAAAAAACTATTCTTAGCCGAATTTAACTGGCATTGAAAACGTAAAACAGATGCGTATCGCCCAACAAAAAAGATTTATTGCAATTTTACACTGCGATATTGTCGAGTTCTCCAGATTAACAGCACAGAACGAAGACTCAACCTTCTATGCCGTGCGCAATGCATTTTCGCAGGCTGATGATCTTGTTTCTAATTATCATGGCGAAGTTATCAACACCGCTGGTGATAGTTTTCTAGCCATATTCCCAACCGCTCAGGGTGCGATCCTTGCGAGCCAAAATATCCAACGCTATCTCTCATCAATTGCAAGGACATTGCCTGAGGGTCAACGTGTTCGTGTTCGTATGGGAATCCACGTTGGCGATGCCTTAGTCGAAGGTGACCAAGCTTTTGGCAACGACGTTAACATAGCAGCCAGACTTCAAGAAATTGCGCCGCCAGGTGGGATCTTTATCTCGGAAACTGCTTACACCCAGATTAATAGCGAAAATAAACAGCGCTGCAAGGCAATGGGCAGCAAGTTACTACGACACATCACAAATCCGGTCAACGCATATCTACTCCGAACCGGGAGTGAGGCCCTAGAGGTCGCGGACCGCTTAATAAAACACGAAAAACCCTCAATTTTGGTTCTTCCATTCACGACACTCAAGGGGCATCCCGAACTCGACGAATTAGGCGAAAGTCTTGCTATTGAATTAATTGATGCTCTGTCAAGATTTCGACAAGTCATTATTTTAGGCCCACAAACTGCGTTATCAACTCAAATAGCGAACACAGATACTGGCAGTCTTACTGAAAAACTTGGAGTTCGGTTTGTGGTCAAAGGCGTGTTTCACAATAATCCGCACGGTATCAAGATTTCAATTCAACTCCTTGAAATGCCAACCGGCCAATATGTCTGGTCAGAATCAATTAACCTGAATGAACAAAGTCTCGAAATCTTGTCCGGGAGTATTTCAAAAAAAATCGTTACCACTTTAGTGAATAACATTGAAGTCACTGTTCGTCAGAGTAGTGCTTCTCAAAGTGATTCCGCGGTCTATGAGCAGCTGCTTCGAGCGCGGCGCTTCATCTACCGAATGCAAAACAGTAACGACTCTCAATCAGCAAGAACCGTGCTTGAAAAAATCCTGGAAAAACATGGAGAGGTTGCCGCTGCTCGTTCTGGACTTGCCCTATCTCTACTTGTTGAATTTTTGATGGGCTGGTCACCTGACCCCGATATATCACTCAAGCTTGCCTTCGAAAACGCGGCCTGCGCACTTGAGCTTGATCCGATGGATAGCGAGGCTCATGCGGTATTCGGCATAACGGCACTTTGGCATCGAAAACATGCCCTGGCAATTCATCATCTCGATCGGGCGATTTTGCTAAATCCAAACCACGCCGATGCCCTCGCTGGCCGTGGCTTGGCTCTGGTTTTTCGAGGTCAGGCCCCTAATGCATTCGATCAATTGCAGGAAGCATTAATGCACAATCCCTTTTCACCAACTTGGTATCTCTGGGGTCTCAGCATCAGCTGCTACAACATTGGTCGCTATCAAGATGTGATAGATATCATTCAAGCGATTCCGGTTCTCAACCGCTTTCATCGAAGACTATTAGCCGCAAGTTATGCTCAACTGGGATACCGATCCTTAGCAGCAACAGAGCGAGAACTTGCGATGGAAGAAGCACCCCTCTATCACGTTGAAGATTCCCGCCGCGCCTATCCTTTCGAAAAACCAGAGTACATTGAACCGCTTATTGAGGGATTGTTAGCCGCTGGCTTTCCAAGTCGCGCGACCCATCAACTGAGCCGTTAATCCATCAGCGCCTTTACGAGCGCGTCTGCCCCATCACGTACCGGATCCAAAGTTAAACGACCGGTCTCATCTGCAGTCTGCGCAATTGCGCGGCTCGCATCCGCTTCACTCAGGTGAGCGGTATTCAGCGCGATTCCTGCTGTTACAGGACGTTTAAAGGCGCCACAGCCATTAGCAATGTCCTCATAGAGCGCAATGATTTGGTTGAGTGGCGGGACTTTAACTTGATCGCCTACGGTATCGAGATGAGTCATACCTGCGCGATGACAGAGTATAAGGTGGGTCGGACATGATCCTCGCATAAGAGGTAACGTTGAGGTGCTGCCAGGATGCACAATCGATCCTTGGCCTTCGATAATTGCGAGATCCGCATCCGCTGCCTCAAGTACCATTTTCTCAATAGCACCGCAGGCATAATCCACACGAATCGCATCAAGCGGCACGCCCTTGCCACTGACCAAGATGCCAATCTGCCCGGTGGCCAAAAAATCTGCGCGCACATCATCACGAAGTGCCGCATGCCAGATCTCAAGTCCAGCGGTCATTTTTCCGACCGCCATATCGGTCCCCACCAATAAGGCACGACGATTACTCAATTTAGCGGCCCGTGCCCAGGCAATCCCGAGATCCTTCGGCTCCTGGCGGATATCCCAAATCCACTGACCCTCTGGCAAATTAGGATAACGAGGTCCAAGCTGCTCATGAAGTCCGTTAATAACACTCATTCCTGCTGACACGGCTCGATCAACTTCTTCGACCATCTCGGGCGGTAGAAGACCACCCGACGGCGCCATTCCAAGAATCAGGACCTCCCCGCCGGCAGACATTGCTGACTCGACGTTCGAGTAAATAGGTACATCAGGGCCAAAATCCAAAAGATTGCGAGTGGAACGACCTCCATGGTTCAGGTCAATCGCGCACGCAATCGGATTTCGGGAGTAGCGAAGTACGCCATGCCCCATCTTGCCATTCAGCTTGTCTATCTGTTCAAAAAAATGAATCGCTAATTTTTGATCGGGTTTCAACATGAGAGAGCAGCTCCATGCCCGAATGCACCGGGAATCACATTAACGATCCCGTCTGACAGTTCGAGTCCTGTCGCAGGATCAGGCAAAAGATTAAGGTGTGAATCAAGATCAATATGATCAAACAAAGCGCCGATCGCTGCCCCCGCCCCAATCGCAACTGAGGACTCACCCATGCATCCAATCATCGTCTTCAAATGATGTGCCCGGGCAGTGGCCACGATCCGAAGCGCTTCTGTGATGCCGCCACATTTCATTAACTTTAGATTAACGCCATCAACACAATGCGCTAAACGCGAAACATCGGAAGAAAAGTTACACGATTCATCAATAAAAATAGGAAGCGCTCGACCCTTAAAGAGCGTGGGTAGCTCGTCGTCATTATTATGGTGCAGGGGCTGCTCAACATAATCGCAATCGTGCTTTTTTAACCAGGTCATCATTTTCTGAGCGTCCTTGAGGTTCCACCCGCCATTCGCATCCACTCTGACTTTGACGTCAAAAGAGGATGCCGCTTCTTGAACCGCGCTAAACATTTCACAATCTGCATCAAGCCCTTCCGGACTTCCAAGCTTCACTTTCAAATACCGGGCGCCCGTTCGCTGAATAACCTCAGGTACCCGCTCGCGAACGACATCGGGCGGGAGGATGCCAATCGTGACCGAGGTCGGTACCGCGCGTCTTGGCAATCCGAGTAACCGATACAGCGGCTTACTTTGCGAACGCGCCAAAAGATCCCAAAGCGCGGTATCGACGGCGGCCCAGGCGCATGGCGCAACACCGGCATCACGAGCCATTTGCCATCCGTCGAACGGATTATCGAGTGCTTGTGTATTTTCACCGAGAAAATCCTTGATCTGATTTTCACAATCCTCTGCGCTTTCGGCACCCGTTAACCGGCCAGGTGCCGCTTCTCCCAATCCGGATACACCGTCTTCAGTCACGGTACAAAAAAGATTGACCGATCCTGCGGATTCGCCACGACTAATACGAAGGGGATAGCGTTTTGACAGTGTCACGCTCTGGAAATGGATATTCAGAAATCTTCTCCCATAAATTGAATCTGGAAACAGTCATACAAAATTTGATGCCAATCTTATTATGTGTCGAGAACAAAAAAAACCCCTCAGCTCAGATAAGAGATTCGGCGAAGGGACGCCTGAGGACGTCTTCATACTGATCCGCTAGGCATATGAACGGGCTTGGATTAGAACTATGATTTCAGGATCACAAGCGCGCCCAGCTCAAAAACGATCAGCAGTTTCGATATCAAATCCGCTAGCATAGGGGGCTCTAGCCAACGACGGAATAAGGCTTTGGCGAAAACGCAATCAATTCTCTCAATAGATCAGGGCACGACGAGCTCCCGAGCTATCCTTTTTGACGAGAGCGGCCGATCACAGTACACCTCACAGCGTGACTTTTCCCAGTATTTTCCGGCCGATGGTTGGGTGGAACATGACCCTGAGGATATCTGGTCTTCGGTGCATCACGTTGTTCAAGATGCACTTGTGCACGCCAGTCTGTCGCCAGTAGCGATTGGTATTACTAACCAGCGGGAAACCACCGTTATTTGGGATCGCGCCACCGGCAAGCCGATTTACAACGCAATCGTCTGGCAAGATCGGCGCACTGCCGATATTTGTAATACGCTTCGAAAACAGGGGCTCGAAAATAAAGTGGTCGCCCGAACCGGGCTGCGGTTAGACCCTTATTTTTCTGCCAGCAAAATTGCATGGATACTTGATCATGTCCCCGGCGCGCGCGCTCAGGCCGAAAAAGGTCAGCTGGCTTTTGGCACGATCGATAGCTTTCTGCTCTGGCGATTAACCAACGGCAGGGTACACGCGACTGATGCAACCAACGCGTCACGCACAGCGCTGTTCAACATCAAGACGCAGGAATGGGATAGCGCGTTATTAGAAATATTTAACGTTCCCAGCGCCTTACTGCCAGAGGTGTGCGACACGGCAAACGACTTTGGTATCACTGACCCGAATATTATCGGGCATGCAATCCCGATCGGTGCTCTCGTCGGTGACCAACAAGCGGCATTAATTGGCCAGGGCTGTCTTGAGCGCGGCATGCTAAAAAGCACCTACGGCACGGGATGTTTCGCCATGTTGAATACCGGAACTCAACCCATTGTCTCTAATCACCAACTTCTCACGACAGTGGCCTACCGTCTGAAAGCACAACCTTTTTATGCCATGGAAGGCTCGATATTCATGGCAGGCGCGACGGTGCAATGGTTGAAAGATCAACTCGGCATTGTTGATTCAGCGAGTGAAACGGAAGCGCTAGCGGCGAGCCTCTCTGACAACCAGGGGGTATTTCTCGTACCGGCGTTTACTGGGCTTGGTCCGCCACATTGGAATCCGCATGCGCGAGGCGCTCTGGTTGGCATGACCCGAGACACCAATCGAGCGCATATTGCAAGAGCGGCGCTTGAAGCCGTGTGCTATCAGAGCGCTGAACTCATATCAGCCATGACTCAAGATTACGGACATAACGCAAGCGTTCTTCGGATTGATGGCGGCATGGCACAAAACAATTGGATGGCGCAGTACCTGTCAGACATGACTGCATTGGAAGTCCAACGGCCCACATTAATAGAAACCACCGCGCTTGGCGCTGCCCGTTTAGCCGGCCTGCAGGCCGGTCTGTATGGATCACTCAAACCATCAAATTCAGAATCCGCCGGCGCTGATTACTTCACGCCCACTTTGGATTCGGAAAATCGACGTCAGCGGATGGTGTCTTGGCAGCGGGCTGTAAAATCTGTACTACAGTACGCTCAAAAAGACTCGTGACACGAATCAACTGCCGGCACAATTTAGACGCTGTTCAGAATCATATCGGCAGCCTTTTCCGCAATCATCACAGCCGGTGCGTGCGTATTTCCAGACACCAGTGTCGGCATAATTGAGCAATCAACAACGCGCAGACCTGTAACCCCTTTAACTTTCAGACTGGGATCAACAATCGCATTATCATCGATCCCCATACGACATGTCCCCGCCGGGTGGAAAATTGTCACGCCGTTATTACGAGCAAACTCGAGTAATGCTTCATCCGTTTGTGTATCGAACCCGGGTTTATATTCTTCGACGATAAACCTTGCGAGCGCGGGTTGCTGTGCAATGCGGCGAGTCACCTGTAAAGCCGCAACCACTGTTTTTTGATCTTCCTCTGTTGACAGGTAGCCGGGATGAATTTCCGGCCGCGCTAAAGGATCATTGCTGGTAATCTTGAGATGACCCCGACTCGTGGGTCGCAACTGGCATACGGACGAAGTAAATCCTGAAAAATCATGTAGTGGCGCGCCCGGCAAGTCCGATGAGAGCGCCGCAAAATGAAACTGGATGTCTGGTCGTTCGAGGTCCGCGCGCGTTCGTACAAATGCGCCCGCCTGGTTAATGCCCACCGCCATCGGGCCTGCGCGCTTGGCAACATACTGAACAGCCATTCCGATTTTTCGAGACCAACTCCGCAAATCATCGTTCGTGGTCAATGGCTCATTACAGCGATGCATCACCCGGATTTGAAGATGGTCTTGCAGATTCTGTCCCACCTGGGGTCGATCCAACAACACGTCGATCCCAAGATTTCGCAGCGTCGTAGCATCGCCAATACCCGATAGCTGGAGAAGCTGTGGCGATTGAAGTGCACCCGCACTCAAGATGACTTCTCGCCTCGCAACCGCTGTTTTCATCTTGCCGCGTTGAGAAAAGACCACGGCGTTAGCGCGAGTGCCGGAAAACTTGATCCTGCAAACCTGGGCGTCAGTCTCAATAAAAAGATTTTTCCGGGATCGTGCAGGCTTTAGATATCCCGTTGCGCTTGAACAGCGCCGACCTTTCCAGGTGATCAGTTGATACGGACCCGCGCCCTCCTGACTTTCACCATTAAAGTCACTGTTTTTCGGGACCCCTGCCTCGGCGCACGCATCAATAAATGCCTGGGCCAATGTGTTCGGCATGCCGATATCCGATACGCCTTGAGGCCCGGTACCGCCGTGAAACGAATCGGCTCCACGAACATTGCGCTCGGAGCGAATAAAGTAAGGAAGGACTTCCCTCCACGACCAGCCCTTATTTCCCATGTGCGCCCAGCTTTCATAATCCTCAGCTTGGCCGCGTACATATATCAGTCCATTAATTGCGCTTGAGCCCCCTAAAACCTTGCCCCGAGGCCAGTAAATCGATCGGCCGTTCATACCAGGGTCCGGCTCGGTGTAATAGCGCCAGTTGTACCGCGGATGAAACATGGTCTTGGCGTAACCAATTGGAATATGAAGCCATGGATAACGATCCTTAGGTCCCGCTTCCAACAATAAAACTTGATAGCGCCCGCTCGCAGACAGTCGGTTTGCAAGCACACAACCCGCCGATCCTGCCCCCGCAATAATATAATCAAATTCCATAGTTGTCGCTAAAAGCCCAAGTGATTTAATCCGTTGGATTGCAATAATAGTGCTCGTCCGTCAAGCAGCGACTGATCCGAAATTCAATCGGCTGCCGTCGATGGCTATACGCCAGACATTCGATTTCAAGCAACGAGGTTCCAACGTCAACCGATAGATACCGAGCCTCCATTTGGGATGCTGAGCATGCACGCAATCTTTCGCGCTTGCCGACAACAGGGATTCCAAATTCACGCTCGTAAAAATTGTATACAGTATTCGGCAAATTCCGCGCATCCATTTTAGCAATTGGAGAAAAAAGTTCTTTTGGAAGCACGATCGTTTCAAATATTTTGGGGTCAAGATTCAAATAACGAACACGCGTGATCCTGATGACTTTCTTTGCGGGCCCTAACTCAAGCGCATCACGCTCAGAACGTGACGCCGCATTTACCGAGATTCTGAGCGTTTTACTCTCCGGTAACTCCCGAGCGCCATCATCCCGAAATAGATGAAAGAATCCAAAAGGTGTGTGTTTCGTGACCGCCGTGCCTCGCCCCTGATGACGCGCCAAGAGCCCTTGCGATACGAGCTCATCAAGTGCTCTTCTAACAGTGCCCTGGCTGACTTCAAAAGTCTCCGCGAGCTTTAACTCACTCGGCAACAACTCCCCTGGACGCCACTGATCAGACGCCAGCCGCGCAATCAGGGTTTCCTTAATTTCTTCGTACAACGGGCGCTTACTCACAAAAATCTCTTTATTTATTCACTCATTGACACAAAATTACAGTTAAAAATTCACGTGATTGACCCACGAGAGTCATTCAGTTATAACACAGTAAGAATTCTTATATAAGAATTTAAACCCCCCCCCCACTTTTGGATTTAGGAGTCTAAGTTGAGCAGCTCACCCCCCGATTTTTTAGTTCACGACGAAAAAGATGCTGTAGGCGTCGTTGTCGTGGAAAACGTTGACGCCGGACAGAGTCTTTCTGGCTGGATCATGGATGCAGACAAAACCATCGATGTCACCGTAAACCATGCTATTCCTCTTGGGCATAAGTTTGCATTAAGAGCAATCAGTAACGGAGATTCCGTACTCAAATACGGAGAAAACATAGGACATGCCGTTGCCGACATTGCAACCGGTGATCATGTGCATGTGCACAACTTAAAGACGAGTAAATGGTAAATCATGAGTGAATTAACTTTTTTTGGCTACCGTCGTGAAAATAACCGCGTAGGTATCCGCAATCATGTCGTCATCCTGCCTCTGGATGATTTGTCGAACGCCGCCTGCGAAGCGGTCGCGAATAACATCAAAGGCACACTTGCACTTCCACACCATTATGGTCGCCTGCAGTTTGGTGAAGACTTAGAGCTGCATTTCCGCACCTTAATTGGAACAGGTGCCAATCCGAATGTGGCAGCGGTCGTCGTCATTGGAATTGAGCCCGGCTGGACAGCACGCGTCGTAGACGGAATCGCCAAAACAGGCAAACCAGTACAGGGTTTTGCAATCGAACAGCATGGCGATATTGAAACGATCGCCAGTGCGAGTCGGGTCGCAAAAGAACTTTTACAGGCAGCTTCAGAGGCCAGACGGGAAGAGTGTCCAATTTCAGATCTTTGGGTTTCGCACAAGTGTGGCGAGTCAGATACCACTTCCGGAATGGGCGCTAACCCGACCGTGGGAAACTTTATTGATAAAACCGACGCCATCGGGGTGACTAACTGCTTTGGTGAGACCTCTGAAATTACCGGCGCTGAGCATCTGTGTCGCGAACGCGCCATTAATAAAGAAGTGGGTGATAAATGGTTTGCGACCTGGGAAGCCTACATGAATGAAGTTATCGAACCCAACAAGACGAGCGATCTTTCTGAAAGTCAGCCAACGAAAGGTAATATCGAAGGCGGCCTGACCACAATCGAAGAAAAAGCCATGGGCAATCTTCAAAAGATTGGCAAGAACGCTCGATATATTGATGTCCTCGCGCCAGCCGAAACACCCAACAAGGGAGCCGGCCTGTACTACATGGATACCTCCTCGGCAGCCGCCGAGTGTGTCACGCTCCAAGCCGCCGGCGGGTTTGCCGTCCACGTCTTCCCAACGGGACAGGGAAATATTATCGGAAACCCAATTGAACCTGTCATCAAGGTCACTGCTAATCCAAGAACCGTCCGGACAATGGGTGAACACGTTGATCTCGACGTATCCGGTTTATTAAGACGTGAAATGAATCT
>ENA-OREN01001059-OREN01001059.1-marine-metagenome-genome-assembly--contig:-NODE-1059-length-34215-cov-7.225965_pt1 | contig 34215 bp, 36 predicted proteins | sample MGYA00248624_ERZ508555 | MGnify/ENA primary metagenome ERZ508555 (study PRJEB26222, sample SAMN06267773) | marine metagenome | isolation source: Saanich Inlet, British Columbia, Canada | place...
TTGAGCTGTCGCGAATAGGCATAGAATTGAAAAATGATCAGGTGACCTATCAGAATGTACTGGCTTCGGATGTTTTTTTAGATAGCCTGCCCGTGGTCGGATTTTAGGCATTGGGATTGAGTCCGGAGAAAAGCTTGACTCCTGAACTCTCCGATGTCAAAGAGAATTTTTTTTTTACTCTATAACCGTGTTTCCCTGTTCAGTCTGGTTCTAAGTATTTAGCATTTATTCTTTAGTATAAGGTTTGTGGCATATGGTGCAGGTGCCCATCTGTCGATGTGGCATGATAGGGATTTTTTCTTTGCCTGTCATATGGCATCCCATGCACTGGGCCGCAGTTGGAGGAGGCTTATGATATGGCGCTGTGTTCAAGTTTGGGGCTGCGCTTATAAAGGAATAGCCTAAACTCCCAATTACGACTACGCCGATTACTGCTACAAAACGATAGAAATTTCTTGTCCCATCTGATTTTTTAGCCACGTTATTTTTTGAGTTAGTTGTAAAAAGAATTATGAATGGGCAACCACATCAATTTCTACCTTTGCCCCTTTGGGGAGTGCAGCAACCTGAACACAGGCCCGGGCGGGTTTGGTATCTGTAAAAAACTTTTCATAAACCTGATTCATTCTCGCGAATTCGGACAGGTCCGTTAAATACACAGTGGTCTTGATGATGTTATTTAGATTCAGCCCGTCTTCTTTAAGTATGGCTTCTATATTTTTTAAAACTTTTTCTGTCTCCACTTCAATATCACCGGTGATCATTTCCATAGTTTCAGGGTCCAAAGATATTTGTCCTGAGGTGTATAAAAAATCTCCAATTCGTATTGCCTGCGAATAGGGTCCTATCGCTGCCGGAGCCTTGGGTGTCGCTATAATTTTTTTCTTCATAATTATACTCTTATTTTCTCAGATGAACTGCGCCATGGTTTTAATGAAAGGGTAGGACTTAGGTTCCCTACCAAGATGGGATAGTACTAAACGATGCGTCACTTTTTCTACTTCCCCTTCCTGATTTTTTGGAATTTTGATCCGCCCACAATTTTTAATTTCTACTTCCAGAAGTTTCTTAATATAGTTTCTCGTGCCAGTCGTAAACTGGATGTCGGTGGGGACTCGATTGCAACAATTCTTGCAAATAATTCCATTTTGTATATAGCTAAACCTGAATATACCGTTTTCTGAGATGGTTTTGCAAACGATGCAATGATCTATCTGTGGTTTGTAACCCGAAAGAGATAATAGACGAATTTCAAATAACCGGATCAAGGAACCGAGTTCCGATTGTTGTCTTACAGCTGTCAGAGTTTGTTGTAATAAATTATATATGTGTTTATCGGAGTGTCCCTCCAATATCATCGAGTCGATCAACTCAAGGAAGTAAATTCCTGTATATAGTTTCGCAAAATCTTCACGGATGGATTGGAATGATTCGATGATATCAGACTGGTTCAGTCGATACAGGCTCTGATTTTCTTTGCCAAAATAAATTAGATGAATCTGAGTCATGGGTTCGAGCGAACCCCAGAAGCAATTTTTTGCTTTGCGAGCTCCTTTAGCAACACATTTTACTTTTCCATGGTCCTCTGTTAGAAACGTAACCAATCGATCAGACTCTGATAAATTCATACTTTTGAGAACGATGGCTTGTGTTTTATACAATGCCATTAAATTGCCTGCTCAAATTTCAATAGATAACGTTTGATGCTAACTCCGCCCGTATAACCTCCCATATCGCCATTCTCCTTAACAACACGATGACAGGGAATGATAATGGATAATGGGTTCTTACCGTTGGCATTTCCCACGGCTCGAGATGCCTGTGGATTTTTAATCGCTTGCGCCAGCCATTTATAACTTCGTGTTTTTCCATGAGGAATGGTAAGTAGTTTTTTCCAAACCTTTTGCTGAAAAGGTGTTCCCAACCTTAAGTCGAGTGGGTAATCAAAAGTTTTCAGTTTGCCATCAAAATACAGAGAGAATTGTTTGATTAAATCTTTAAAGTGCGAAGCTTTTTTTGAAATATTACCATCGGTTAACTGGGTTAAATGCTTTTCAATGGATTTTTCATCGGCAAGTTTATTAACGAGCCGAATCAGTCCTTCAGGACTACTAATAAGACCCGTTAGCCCCACTGGATTACGGAAAACTGTATAACTTAGAGGTATATCAAGAGGTGTGTGCGAGTATTTTTTTATCATTTTTCAGCTTGAAACTATTTAAAGACTTTTATAAGAATAGCACATTCATTATTTGATTAGTTGGATATCCAATCGACCAGAAAGAGGCTTAGAGCCGGGACATAGGTGATCAATAGCAAGCCAACCAATCGAAGGCCTAGAAAGGGTAAAACCGCTTTGTACAAAGCTAGTACAGGTTTTCCAAATCGGGTTCCGGCAATGAATAAGTTTATACCTATCGGGGGTGTGGAGTAACCGATTTCAAGGTTCGTGAGAAAAATGATCCCTAAATGCACCATATTTATATCAAAACTTTTGGCGATCGGGATGATAAGTGGCACAACTACAATGATGGCAGAAAAGATATCCATCATACAGCCGACCAGTAAAAGAAATATATTAAGGGCAATTAAAAAAGTGAGAGGGTCATCGATATACTGCCGCATGGTTTCAAGGAGCGTCATGGGAATTTGTTCATCAATCAGATAACTTGTAAACCCCATTGCTGTGCCAAGAATAATTAAAATGGAACCAACCAAGATGATGCTGTCTCGCATTAAAACGGGAATATCTTTTGTAATACTCAAATCTTTGTAGATCAATGACTCGATAAGGATTACATAGACAACGGTGACGGAGGCAGCTTCGGTTACCGTAAAAAAACCACTATAAATTCCAACTAAAACAATGAGGGGCAGAGGGATTTCCCATGCCGCTTTGCGCAGGGCATTGGGTACATCTGAAAATTCGGGTTTAGTCGACAGTGCCCCAATTTTCTTTCCGCGCAAAATCGCATAACTTGCGACAATAAAAATCATGACCAGACCGGGAACGATGCCAGCTATAAAAAGTTTGTCAATACTGACTTGTGCAACGAGTCCATAAAGAATTAAAGGTAAAGAAGGTGGAAATAATAAACCCAGACTGCCGGAAGAGGTGATAAGACCCAGGGAAAAATTCTCACCGTATTTTTCCTTGATCAAAAGAGGGTACAACAATCCACCCAATGCAATGATGGTCACTCCTGAGGCTCCTGTCAGGGCTGTGAAAAATGCGCAGGCCAACAGTATGGTCAAAGGGATTCCCCCGGGTATGCCTCCTAATAATGACTGTGAGAGGTGCGCTAATCGTTCAGGTGTTTTTCCATGAGCCAGAATGAATCCGGCAAAGGTGAATAGGGGAATGGCAATCAGGGTAGGGTTGCTGGCAACCCGGTAGAGTTCAATGAAGATGGCCGCCGCATTTATATCCGCATTATAAAAAGAAAGCAGAGCGCAAAGTCCAATAATTGCAAAAAGGGGTACTCCAAGTAAGGCTAATAAAAATATTGCGGAGGCAATCATAGATTGTTTTGAATTGTTTCTTTTGTTTTGCTTCGGGTGGAATGTAATAAAAAACGAAAAGCGATAGTAAGAAAGCTATAGGGAAGGATTAATTGAAAAAGCCATACAGGTAGCTCGAGAAATAAGATTGATTCCGACTCCTTTTCAAATTGCACAAAAGACCATGCTGCCCATGCAAGAAATCCGCTTATGATTGCAGTTGCAATACAGGTGTAGGTGAAAACTTTATTTTTTAGTTTTGGTGATAAAAAGTTTGAAAAGACATCGATTGAAATATGTTTATTTTGACGGACTGCGAGACTGGCTCCCAAAAAGCCCGTCCATAAAACCAACTGTCTTAGAAAGGTATCTCCCCAAATCAATGCATAATGAAAAAGGTTCCTAGAAACCATTTGCCCAAAAGAAAGAATGATCATCATAGATAAGAGACAGACAATAAGACACCATTCAATCTTTTCAAGAGTTCTGTCAAGTGAGTAGAGATATCTGATTAATTCCATAGATAATTCCGATTCGGGGGATCGATTTCATGTCTTGTGACATGAAATCCTGATACTATAATAAACGCTTCAAACAGGCGTCTCAATTTTTTTATACATACCCATAGATTATGGCTGTTGCAATTCGATTTCTTTGTGGATTTTTTTTCGTTTTAGTAATCTTTGAACCTTCTTTTAGTAATGAGGTATCAAGCCGGGAAATGGTGCATTTTCCGGCTGGGGAGTTTGAAATGGGGAGCCCGAAGGGCACAGGTAAGAAGAACGAATATCCAAACCACAAAGTATATTTGGATGCTTTTTATCTAGATAGGTTTGAGGTTACGTTTGCTGATTTTGAAGCTTATCTTGCAGCACATTTGAAAAAGTATCCAACGATAACGGGTTGGGTTGATCGCAAGGCGAGGGCAGATTTGATTAATAAACCCATTTTTGGTCTGCAATGGAAGCGGTGTAGAAACTATTGCGAATGGCGCAAAAAAAGAATGCCGACTGAAGCAGAATGGGAACGCGCCGCCAGAGGCATAGAAAACCGTATCTATCCTTGGGGAAATGAACCTCCTGATAAAAGCCGAGCCAACTTTGGCAATTGCTGTTTTGTTCAAAAAGGGAAGGTGCATAACGAGGTCGGGCACTATGAAAAGGGAAATACCGCGGAAGGTATATCGGACCTCGGTGGAAATGTTGCCGAATGGGTCAGCGATTGGTATGATAAAAAATATTATAAAAGGACTCCCTATAAGAACCCCAAGGGTCCTAAAAAAGGCAAGTACCATGTAATTCGAGGTGGGGCTTGGAATAGCCTTCCCATGTACTTGAGATCGTCTAGCCGCTATGGCGAAAGCGATGGTAAAGATTATTATGGCATTGGCTGCCGTTGCGCAAAAGATGCCGACCTGCCTTAATTAACACAATTCAAATTTGGTAAAACGCTAATGGAAGATTTGGACAAAACATTGGATATTATGGAGCGGGATAAATCTGTATCCCTGTTGCAAGAGAATTCTGTTCGCGTAAAAAAGAACAATATAAAGTTTACAAAACTGAATAAGAAGAATTCACAGGAACACTTGGATTTGCAGCTTGTTTCTTATGAAAGACTGGTGCGTAATTTGATCAGGCAACTTTTGACGATGGAAAAGAAGATCCGTTTGAAATATCTCACTCCCATGGATGATGAAAGAGAGCTGAAGTTAATGCGCGTGTGGAATACTGAAGTGGAATGCGCGTTAGAAGATTTGAATATAAAATTTAGAGATATTCATGTACAAAGGCGATCGGTTGAGGAGTTCGATAGAAAAGTTGACGCAATGAGAACGAAAGCCAAAAGTGACATTGAATCCCAGGTTCCCGAGTTAAGAGAAAAAATTTTGGCTGAGGTTGGTTCGTCTGAAAGAGTTGACCCTAAGGAATTGAGTAGAATTTATGGTTTGGACGAAGCGGCTTTAATAGATTTGCAGGTGATTGACCCTTTGCAAAAATTACATGAGTCATATAGGAAGCTAATAGAAGGTGGTTGTGAAAAGCAAGTGTTTCAAGGATTGGATGATGCTATTCGTATTTTTGTGAGAAATATGAAGGATCTCGAGGGCATAGTATGGTCAGGCAAGTCTCCCGATCAGCGCAAGGAACTTAAGATGAAAGTTGTGAAACTTAATATGAATCTTAAGGAAATTATTCTCAACTTGCTTACTCTGGCTCAGCAGGCGTTATTGCCAGTAGAACGAAGGAATGACGACATGATTTCAAAATTAACGGAAAAATTAGAAAAATTGTTTCAGGTAGAGTCCGATTACGATGAGATAATCTTAAAGATTAAATCTTTTTTTGAACTTATTCGATGACCGGTGTGAGACAAAAAATTTTTAAGATGACACGTAGCCTGCGACTTTCTGTATTCGTTTTAGCGATTATTATTTCAGGGTGCGCAACCATCAATTTTGGTCCTTCTCTGGGGGAGTTAAAGGAAGTCACGATTGAAGGTGAGGGGCCTGGAAAAATTTTATTAGTTAATGTAGATGGGGTTATTAATAATCAAAAGGATAAAACATTTTCAGGTAGTACCGTAGGGCTGGGAATGGTTGAAAAAATCAGGAGTATTGTAGAAAAGGCAGAGAAAGATGAAGAGATAAAGGCCCTTTTAATAAAGATGAATAGTCCGGGTGGAACAGTTACCGCCAGTGATATTATTTTTCACCTTTTGAAAACATACAAAGAAAATCGCAAAGTACGGATTTATATTCAAGTCATGGACCTTGCTGCATCAGGTGGTTATTACATCGCCTTAGCGGGGGATGAAATTATTGCTCATCCAACCTCTTTAATCGGCAGTATTGGTGTGATTGCTCTGAAAGTTAATTTGCAGGAATTAATGACGAAAGTTGGAGTGAGTTGGGAAATTGTCAAATCCGGGGATAAAAAAGATTTTATGTCTCCTTTTCGGTCTTTTACCAAGGAAGAAAGAGAACTCTTTCAGGGGACCATCGACAGATTTCATGACCGATTCGTAACACTCATTGCAGAGAATCGTTCTACATTAAATATAAAACAGGTGAAATCACTTGCCGATGGGCGTGTCTTTGATGCGGAACAGGCAAAAGATTTAAAGTTGATTGACCATATTGGTTATGTCACGGATACGTTGCATAGAATAAAAACCGATTTGAACAATTCCAATCTCAAGCTGGTTACCTACCATCGCAACAATGATTTTCAGGGTAATATATACTCCCAATTTCAAAAACCCACCTCTTTTAACCTGATCAATCTTGATCTTGGATTCAATCCTAATGCATTAAGTCCTTATTTTTTATATATTTGGTCTCCTTAGACCGCTGTTGATATTGGTTGGATTTCGCGTCATCTTGAATACACTGCACCTATAAAATATGATTTGAAAAAAAATACCCTCGGTTTATACTTAGAAAGGATATTTTTCAGAAAAACCTTTCAAGTCAATAGTGAGAAGAGATGGTGACTATTAAGTTCAATTTTTGGAGCCTAATAATCTTTACGAAATGTCTTTATTCTACTTAGATTTATAAATGGCAGGAAGGTCAATCTCTACTAAATCGTTCTTATAAAGGGCAGCTAATAGTTTAACCCGTCCAGAAACACTAAACTTTTTGCAAATGTTTCTTAAATGCGTTTTTACTGTATTTGGGCTTATGGATAATTTTACTGAAACCTCTACGTCATTAAGTCCTTTTTTAAAAAATTCACAGACTTCAATTTCTTTTAAAGTTAGTTGACTGATTTTATATTGATTTGTATTATCCCCTAGCTCTTTTTGGCTAAAACTGGTCTTACTTAAATCAATGTCTACCCCAGTCATGTTTAAAGGGTCTCCGATACTATTTCGAATAATAACTATCCCGACATCTAGGTTTTCCCGATAAACACCTGATTTCATCTTTAACCTATTTACACACTGGTAAACAAATGTTTTGCCATCCAAGTGTCTATTCAATAATTGAGTTACACGATTTTTATCGTCTGGATGAATTAATCTTTCCCAAGTATCAATGCCTTGATTTAAGTTGTTTGGCACAGGATAGCCTAAGGATAGAAACCAATTTGGAGAAAAGGTAACTAGTTTATTGGGAATATTCCAAGACCAAGTCCCAAATTCTATATCAGAGTTAACGTAGATCATATTATAATGTTATTAAATTATATCTATATACCCTAATTAGCGTATAGTAGAGTAATTTTACTGGTGAATTTATAATTATACTTATTTAATTTTAACTTAAGATATAATCCGTAGCACTGTTTATTTTTAAACTAAAAAAATGATATTGATTATCATTAAAGAATAGATTAATCACGGCAATTAATATGAATATTCTTAAAATAATCGCCTCTCAAGTTGTAGCGATCTTACCTATTAAAGATCATATAATATAGCAATTTATTTATTGGTAGAGATATTATTAATTTTAAAGTTAGAAAAAAAATGGTTAAACTTGACTCTTTAAATATCACTTTACCAGAAAAGATTAGTTTAAATAGCGGTGCAAAAAAAATTCTAACTGGTATTTTCAAAAAGCCGGTAAACGAAAAAATATTTCTGGATGAATTGGGTTTTCGAGGAGATGGCGTGGGAGACTCTCGCATTCATGGAGGAAAAGATTTGGCTGTTTGTGCCTATTTCGTCGATCACTTCCCCCATTGGAAAAAAGAATTAGATAGAGAAATAAAGCCTGGAGCCTTTGGTGAAAACCTCAGTCTGGCTGGAATCAATGAAACTCAAATGAATATTGGTGATATTTATCGTTTAGGAGAAGCTGAAATTGAAGTGTCGCAACCCCGCCAACCCTGCCACAAGCTGAATAAAGTTTTCGATCTTCAAGCAATGGCTTGCAAAGTTCAAACAACTGGATACACGGGTTGCTATTTCAGGGTAAAAAAAACAGGGTGGGTAATGCCTGGTTCTGTTTTTGAAAAAATACAGGAAGGCTTGGGAAAAATATCAATCGAAATGGTCAATATGTTGATGTTTAAAAAAAAGAATAATACGGATCTATTAAGAAATTTTGCCAGTCTTCAAGCGCTATCCATCCAATGGCGAAAAAAATTTCAAAAACGTCTTTGAATTCCTTCTACTCCGCTTCTCTCTGAACCTATGAAAGCCTTGCGCTGGTTTACTATTTTAAAAAATAATTTCACCTCTGATGACCTTGAGGATGAAACCCTTTATGCGCTTTTAAATTACCTGGTCGACTTGGAACTTCTTGTTCATTCGGAAAATGATTCCTTTCGATGGAGTGGGTCGGCTAACGATCTAGAAGGGGAAGAGCAAATAGCGTTGATACAAGCCGATTTGTTAAGAATATCTCAAACGAAATCGGGTTTTGCTCTGCCATTTTTTATTCGACTTGAAACGATTGAATTGCCCGCGTTGGAATCATTGATTGAAACCGAGGACAAAGAAGCTAAAAATAAAATCACTCCCAAACCAGAGCGTTCTTCTGATTTAAGTAATTTGCAAATTGTTAAAAAGGTAGGCCGGCAATTGGAGCCTTTCCTTAAAGCCGAAAGCACAATCGTATCGAGACTCATTGGAGAACGCACGACTAAAGCCGATGCGCGGCTGTTATTTAACTATATGTTTGGCAAAATGAGTTCTAAAGCGCAACCGCGAAAATGGGAACAATTGAGTCGAAAAAGACATCGCTGATTTAGATTTTGTGCTGGTCGAGAATTTTTCAGGTTGTTAAGGTGGGGGTATAACTAACTTAAATATCTATAATATTATCATCTTCCTTTTGTTTTTGGCTTCGAGTATAGGTGCGCGTCTGGAATTCCTGAGCGTTTCTTGAAATAGGTGCGCGCTGTCTTTGAAAAAGGTTTACTGTAAACAAGACCACTCCTACCAGTAGGGCTATAATAAAAAAACTGAATGCAAAAAAAGACAGTAAAACAAGTCCAAACAAAATCCATAATACCAAAGAGACTTTTGTGGTCCATGGAATTTTTTGGTTGTGTCCAGAGTGTTGAAAGAAAAACATATTTTTATTTCTTTGAAGAATGAACATTTGCTATTATCAGATATGTCTGATTTAGCAATCATACCTTGCCCGGAGTGTGGAGTCAAAAACCGGATTCGCACATATGACCCTGAAAAAATCCCGGTGTGCGCGAAATGCAAAGCAAAACTCGTTGGTGAAAAGGAACACGCAGCATTTTCCAGATTTAATGAGAACCTTAATCAGTTTAAAGATTTTCCTGATTTTGGGTCTCGGTCTAGTAAAAAATAATTTTAACCCTCAAACAGTTACCCTTATAAAAAATGGATACCGTAGATATAATAGATAAAAACTTAAGAGATCAGCTCGAAGCTCAGCATGTGGAAATCATTGATGAAAGCCACCTTCATCGAGGACATAAAGCTGCTGGAGGAGGCGGGCATTATTCCGTTAAGATAGTCTCGTCAAAATTTGAAAACTTGAATGTGATGGAGCGTGTTCGATTGGTTCATAAGGCACTGGATGAGGAAATGACAGGCACTCCAAAGCTCATTCATGCTCTTCAGGTGAAAACTTTTTCCAGCGATGAGTGGCCATCTTGAGCCAAGCAGTTATAGCCCAGCTACTCTCGGTATACTTCCAATTCTTCGCAGTTTTTTAAGTTTTCAGATTCGGTAAGGGCCTTGTAGCCTTCTCGAGTATATTGATTTTTATATAAATCGAGTTTTATATATTTTTTACTTTGTATTGAATCTGCAAAAGCTTTGGCACCTTTGTCGCCAATGACATTACCAAACATAGAGAGGTCTTTTAATTTGGGCAGGTTTTCTGTGTTGGCAATTGCGATGGCGCCATCGTCACCAATTTCATTTTGATTGGCGTTTAAAAGTTCCAGGTTGCCCAAATAAGGCGATTCTGTCAGTGCTTCCAATCCCTCATCAAATATCTGATTTCCTGGTAGAACCAATTGTTTTACTGTTTTAAGTGATTCTTTTTTGGCTAACTCCATACAACCACGAATACCGATATATTTATCCCGAAGGATTAGGATGGTTCCATTTTCATGAAAGCTGTCCTTAAGAATATCATCAAGTTTACTCATTTTTTCTCCTGAAAATCTTTATTGAGATGTAATGATACTAGCAGACCTTGGCTAGTGGTAGATAGGACAAAAAAAATGCTGACCCTGCATTCTAGCAGGGTCAGCATTTTTAATTATATTTTATAGAAGTGGTTCAAGAAACAATGAATCTGTTTTCCATTTTTCGACCTCTTCTTTTGTCGGAACCGGTGGAACAGGCCGTTTGGCTGTGCGTTTGTCCAGTGGATCATGGAAAGTCCGTGCATAGGCTTCTGCCTTCCATAGGTATTGATGCTCAAATATCGTACCCCATGGCGCCATAGGTGTGTTATCAACACCACGAGTTACTCTTCTGTACCAGAGGCCATCAGGCCAATCTTTAAGGAGTTTGTCTATCCGGTCTGGCATCTTTTCTGTATCAGGATTATTTTCATTTCTGAAGTCTAAGGCTCCTGTCATCATGGGAATACCATCCTTACCATGACAAACTGCGCAATTGAGCCCTTCTGTTGCAGGGTGTGTGCCCTCAAATACTGTTTTTCCTTCAGCTATGATATTCGGATCATCCCACCAAGTCCATTGATTGCCAAACTTGCCTTCAACAGGCATATGTGTAGGATCTCGAAGTGTCTTTAAATAAGAGGTTAAAGCGGAAAGCTCATCTTCACTTAGATCTTCATCGTAATAAGTAGGCATTGCTTTAATCGATTTTGGATCATCAAAACCAGGAGACTGCTTTTTTCTAGGGTCTAATATCTGTTCTTTGATGTAGTCTGTTGAATATAATCCTATTTGTTTTGTGCCTAAATTTGGTCCGCGATCTGAGTTCCCTTCCCAGAATACCTTGTGACAGTTAAAACATTTGTTGTTCTGAAATACTTCTCGCCCCGCAGCGATTACCTCAGGCCCTGCTGCATCACCTAAAACAAGGGGAGGCTTGTTGAGTTTTGCTAATTCAAATTCCGGGTCAAACTGTGGAAGTTGTGCTGTTGCTGTTATAAATATTCCAGATGCCAATGCGTAAGTTGCCAGTAAGCGCATTATCCAAGTAGAAGCAGATTTTTCTACTGTTAATGTTTTCCAGTCCAGCAGAGTGAAAAAACAAAAGCCAACTATGGCAAAAGCAACAAATTCAATTTGCCACCAGATGGGAAAATTAAATTTACCTGCAACAAACCAGATTATTACGCCAAGAATTAATATAAAAGGTACTTTGAACTTTATGTTCTGAAATGCAGACTTTTCTTTTGGTTTTTGTGGTCTTAGCTTGAGCAGGACGAAGTAGGTTACAATTAATGCTATTCCACAACCTAGGCCTACAACTCCAAAAATATTAAACAGTGCATAAAGAGCGCTAAGTATTAATATCAGACCAATAATGACCACATCAATGTTCATTTAAAATCGACTCCCTTATTCAGCCATTTGAGGCGCTGCGACTGGCTGCGTTTCTTTTTTCTTGGTTTTTGGATATTTAATTCCAATCCATATGATGGCCGTCATTAAAACAAAGAACGTCCATACAATCGTGGTCACATGGAATCCTGATTCCGCTAGTGATGGCGCAAACTTTTCGGGTGTTACATCTTTAAAGACTTTATAAATATGCCAGTTCATCCGTGATAATGATCTAATAGTTCCCATCCAACTCATTAACCAGATATCTGCAAACCCTAGAAAAATAAGCACATAAGGCCCAAGTGGATTGATCTTTCCATAAGCCACTTTGCCTGTCTTGGTCGCAATCGTATAAAAAATGTAGTTAATGAAAGTTACCGTCACCAGACAAAAGGCTGCTGTATTTTTTGAAACCATTAGGGCTAGAAAAGCAAGATTGTCAGGTAAAACCATACTGGAGTCCATTCCCGGTTCAGGCATCATGGTTGCGAAGAAACGCCTCGGGGTAAACCAAATGGTGGCCGCTATTATGATGAGTACAAAACCAAATTTCATTGCTGGGAAGAATCGCTCGGCATTTTCAATACGTTTCATACTGACCCACATATATATATTACTCGCACTGAACATGGTACCTACCAGCAAGCCTTGAACTAGCATGAACATGGACTCTCGGTCGGACATGATGTACATACCGATGGTGGCATCGTATTGGTAAATTTCGCGGACGAATATATAACCCATTGCAGGCAATGGAAGCATGATCGCCACACCTATCAGGTTACCAATGTAACCAACCCAATCGTAATATTCTCGATCTTCCTTTTTATCTGACCAAAGGTACATATACGCACCGATGACACAAACCATGTAACCACCAAAAGTGCCATTACCAACCAACCGGTGATAATTGAGTGGCATCCAGGCGGAATTTGCAATTTTTGCCCATTCCCCAATATTCATCAATTCGTTCAGCGGTTTTGGTGGAGTCTGCATAAAGGTTGCAGGCCCATCAAGAGCTACAAGGAGCGACAATCCAAGGATATTTAATATTACACCGGTGACAATGTGCCTCCCTTTTTTATTGGCCTTGTTAAGAGGGTCCCAAGAGTAAACGTAAATATACATGACTGCCGTTTCCAAAATAAATAGAGTGGGGTAGCCCACCATGAATAGTGTTGGAAACGATGCGAAAAGATAAGTTATGAAATCTTCATAGGCGATCAGCATGACAAACAGGAAAAGTCCACCTGTCAGAGCTGTAAAGCTGTAACATATACCAATGACTTTGGTGATTTCGTGTGACAAACGTTCGAACTTGTAGTCTGACTTGGCGAACATTATGCCGTTCGAAAGCAATCCACCTACTGCGCCATTTACTATAGCCAATATAATGCCAGATGTTTCGTAATGTTCTACAGGCGTAAGTGGCATTGCTATGAGCGTGCCCGCAATAGCTCCCACGAAAGCAGAGCCTCGGAGTCCCATCAATTTGTGGAAATAATTTAGGAAGCTTACAAAGAGTGCACCGAAGGCACAGGCCCACATTCCATAAAGCACCCCATGATGGATACCAATTATTACTTCTCCAGTTATTCCAATAACAACGCCTATGAGAACCCCTAGAAACACATTCGATAGAATAATGGCTTTTCGCACCCCTTGTGTCCGTCGTGCACCCATGACTTCCATGATGACAACGAACATTGGACACCCCAATATAAAGGATGCGAATAAGATATGTAATTGAGCCGCTGCCCAAGTGAATTTACGGTTACTTAACCCGAGAAAAGAATACTCTTCAAATTCATGCTCCGCTGCCGGGCCGATATCTGTCAGATAGGATAAATCTTCTCCCTCTTCTTCTCCTTCTTCCCCGTCAGCGACTTCTTCGCCACCTTCTTCATCTTCATCTTCATCTTCATCATCTTCTTCATCTTCTGCGAATGCGAGGGACTGAAAACTTAGATTAGAAAAAATGGAATTTGAAGAAACAGAGAGGATAGGGGATACATGGCCTAACAGGTAAACCATTACCAAGCAGAGTATCGTTTTTAAGAACGGTATTTTTGGAGAATTTTGGTTCATTGATTTCCCGAAACAAAAGAATATTAACGGCTGAAAACCTTTTTCTCTAAGCCTTTTAGACAGCTAAGGACTTAAAGAAAGTAGAGAAATATCATACGGGTTGGGCAAAGTCAAGGAGACTTTAGAGGCTATAACCAATTGCGGGATTTCACTGCATGAAAAGGTGTAGATGAGCCGAATATGCTGGGGATAAATATAAGGCTTACTCATGATTATTTTCAGAAATATCCAAAGGCATTATGGTGAGTGCAAATCCCATCGCGGTGCTGAGAACGGAAAGAAGCCCTACAAAAATCTGCGGCCATTCAGACTGAATATCTCTGACTGACCAGACAAACAAAAAGCCTCCAACAATCATCAGGAACACGCCGAGAACCCTGATTTTCCATCCGCTCATTTTTCTGTCCCGCCCCCTGCAAGGGCTTTCTTTTTCCTATCGATAAGTATTAGGTTCCGTACATAGATAATCGAGCCGAGACTTTGACCTACGATGAATACGGGGTCCTGACGATGAATGGCGTACGTTAATAGAACCATGGAACCACCTATGCTGCAATACCAGAAAGACAGAGGGATAGTGCTCTCGCCACGTTTTTCTGAAATGATCCATTGAATAATAAATCGAGCTCCAAAAAGAGCCTGTCCTACAAACCCGATTATCATCCATTGTGTTACGGTCATCTAATCCTCCTGAATAATATCATAGTTAATATGTCTCTTTTTCATCCAGCGAATCGCCATCAAGTCATGTAGTGATGAGAAAAGCCGATTACGAATATTGTATTTCGATACCCCGTGAAGACGCGGGTGATGACTGACCTTCACCTGTGTTACGCGAAAGCCTTCCATTTTCATCAAGGTTGGGAAAAACCGGTGCATTCCTTTAAATAGTTTTACATTGTCGAAACATTCTCTACGGAATGCTTTTAAAGAACATCCGGTGTCTGCGATTTCTTCCTGACTCAATCGGTTTCTCACGCCATTGCCAATTTTTGAAGAAATGCGTTTGATCCAAGGGTCGTTTCTTTTAAAACGCCAGCCGCAAACCACATCAAAGTTCTTCATTTCTTCAAGAAGTAGAGGGATGTCAGCAGGGTTGTTCTGCATGTCCGCATCCAAGGTGACAAAAATCTTGCCGCGCGCGGCTTTGAATCCAGCCGCAAAGGCTGCCGACTGGCCATGGTTATGGCCGAAGCGAATCAGCTTTAACCGAGGGTTACTTTTTTTAAGCGAGTCAATTATATGATGGCTGCCATCGACACTGCCGTCGTCGATTAAAATTATTTCATAGCTGAGATTTAATTTGGCGAGTTCTGTTTCCAGCTTTTCTTCAAGCGGAACCAGGTTGTCGCGCTCATTATAAACTGGAATTACAATCGAAAGATCGAGGTCGGGAGTGGTCATGTTTAAGTAGTTTTTAAAAAGAGTATTCAGGCATAACTGGGATTTTGAGATTCTGCTGCTAACTGTCCGCAGGCCCCTAGAATATCAGTAGCGCGGTTTTGTCGAATGAAAGCAGAGAAGTTTTGCTCTATTAAATAATCTTGAAATTTGAACGTTTGCTTATCCGATGGCGGTCGGTACTCCGATGACTCGAACGAATTAAAAGGGATTAAGTTGATCTTGCAGGGAATCCCTTTCAGCCATTTAGCAAGTCGACGCGCATCGTCATCCGAATCATTGATGCCCTCAAGCAATACATACTCAATGGTGTGCCTGCGTTGCGGTTTTAACGGATAATTTTTCAGGCAATCCATTAAAACTTTAATGGGATATTTTTTATTTATCGGCATGATGCGGTCACGCGTTATATCATCCGAAGCATTGAGTGAGATGGCTAAATTTATATGAATATTTTCCTTTTGAAATTCATTGATCCGATCGACCAATCCTGATGTGGACACGGTTACTTTGCGTGTGGACATGCGCATGGCCTCCGGTGCAGTCATCAGACGTAAAGCATCAACGACCGGGCCGAGATTGTCGAGAGGTTCACCCATCCCCATGAATACAACATTGGTGATGGCATCTTCTTTTCCGAGGTCTTCATTGACAGTCATGCATTGGCCGAGAATTTCTCCTGCTGTCAGGTTTCTCTTTAAACCCAGACTTGCTGTCAGACAGAACGAGCAATTTAGTCTACAACCTACCTGTGTTGATATGCACAAGGTCTTTCTTGAATCGGAAGGCATCCACACACTTTCAACCAAGGCCCCATCATCGAGTCTCAATAAGTATTTGATGGAACCATCCTGCGAGTGCGTTTTATTTTGTACCTGCGGCAAAGAAAAATGAAAGCGGTCTGCCAATTGAGCTCGCATTACTTTCGAAATGTTGGACATTTCCGCAAAGTCTCGATAGCCGTAATGATAGACCCAGTTGAAGATCTGGTGAATACGATAAGGTTTCCAGTCCGGGAAGATTCCTCTTAAATAGGCTTCCGAGGTGCCGATGAAATTTTGCGATGAGTTTTTTGTGCCTTCAGTCATTATTCAAAAAAATCAAAAATCTGGGAATGATTAGAAAACCACTAATAAAATGTTTTTTATTGAGATATGGGTAAATTTTACCGCTCCACAACTCTCGAACCTCTTTGTCGGATTAAATATAACTCATTGAAAAACAATAAACTACCAAATTTAAGCCGGTAGGGAAGATTTTTCCTGATTGCAATGGACTCAAAAAAAGGCGATATTTTCATATCTCATTGATAAATAAAGTGTCTTAAAACTATTGAATTTTGGCACATTTCCTGTAATCAGGAGAACATATGCAGCTTACCGAATGTTTTAAAATATTACAGGTCGAGCCTGGGGCACCCTGGCAAGTGATTAAAAAGTCTTATTACAGTCTTGCTAAAAGTTTACACCCCGACATTAATCCACAAAGCCCGAATGCCGAATCGCAGTTTAAGGAAATCAATCAGGCGTTCCAGGTTTTGCGGTTGCATTTTAGTAGCTCGGATGAAAAGGCTCTGGTCAAGGTCGAGACAAAGACCTGGAGTTTTTTCTTGCAACGAATCGTCCGCAATCCCAAGCTGCAAAAATGGAAAGGCGACTGCGCGGCTTATCTTTGCCAATTGGACACTCGTGTTTTCCAATTGAATGTTTATAAAAAAATTCATGTTTCCACCTCCACCGCGCAATCGGGAGCGAGTATTTACTTGAAAGCCGGTAGAGAAAAATTTGAAATAAAAGTCCCTTCCGGAAGCTGGAATCAAATGTCCTTGTCTATTCCAGGTAAAGGGGAACCCAGCCTGTTCAGTAAAAGACGCGGTGATCTCATCCTCAATCTGCAAAGCCCGCGAATAGAATTGGTGAGTAAGGGTGCATCTTGCTTCTCTTATGACATGACAATAGATAAAGCCAGAATAGGTAGCGTTATGACCCTCAATTCTTCAGAAGGCCCTATCAAATTTGTATTGCCACGAAATACAGTGAATGGTCAAACCTTTTGCTTGAAGTCCCGAGCCAATAGCGAGAACAAGCATGTCCTTACGGTACGGTTGAACTGAAATGTCTTTAAAGATGAGTAATTAGAGTGTGAACCATCACGCCACCGCTCATAAACGCGATTATTAGCGTACAAAATACAAGACTTAATAAGGATGGAGGCGGCAGGTCCTGTTTTTTTCTAAGTAGCCACTTGCTACCGAGCGCCAACGAAGCCAGAGCTAGTAAAAGCGAAGCCCATGTGAGTTGCGAAATCTGACTACTGAAAACAATATGTTTGTTCATATTGCCGAGAATAGCGATCGTCCAGGCGAGCGGAGCTAAACAAAAAAGATAAGCTCCCAAAAGTATATTATTTTCTACAGTTTTGTATCGAGATATAAAACGCAAGCCGAGAAAAACCATTCCACTCATCATAATCCATGAGGTGAGATCGACTAAATCCTCTTTCTGCTTTTCTTCGCGGATATGTCGTAAAGCTCCCAGAACATATCGGGAAACTTCTTCGTCCTGCATTTCATAGAATCCGCCTTCTTTGGTATCAAATGCAAAAACACGGGCGGTAGTGGATTCTGCAGGCAGGGAAATAGCTCGGTAGCCGTCTTTGTCCGCCCGCTCGATTTCCATGTACACGATTCCCGTGTGATATTGAAAGTTGTATTTTTCAATCTCGAAGAGTTTGCCAGCGTATCTGTTGTTTTCCTGATAAAATTGATCCTGAATTTTCATCAGATCGAAAAGGGCTTGTCGAGCCTCAACATCTGAATCCAGCTCGAAAACATTAGAACAGGATGTCAGCAGGAGAAGCAGAGCTGTGCAAATGAATGATTGGAGTTTCGTGTTCATGCAATAAGAAATGCGATAAGAAAAAGGTAACCGTATAGCATAGGTTTTAAGGTCACACAAAAGGATTTTTTAATAATAGCATTTTGGAGCTTGTATGTTTAGTCAATTTAAGTTTGTAACTGGGAACCCCAATAAAGCGAAAGAAGCCGGGGATATTTTAGGGATCCCTTTGGAGCAGGTCGAAGTGGCTGACTTGTTTGAGATTCAAACCCAAGACCTTGATGAGTTGGTCTCCCACAAAGCCCAACAGGCTTATGATGCGTTGCGTTGCCCAATATTAGTAGAGGATTCCGGATTGGTTTTTCATGCTTGGAAGGGGTTGCCAGGTGCTCTGGTAAAATGGTTTGAAACAACCGTTGGCTGTGAGGGTATGTTAAAGATGCTGCAGTCCTTTGATGACCGAAGAGCAAGGGCGATTTGTTGCCTGGCTATTCATGATGGCAAAAACATTCAGATTGTACGAGGGGAAGTTGAAGGAACCATTGCCAACGAGATTCGTGGTGGTAATGGATTTGGTTGGGATGTCTTGTTCATTCCAGAAGGTCATGAAAAAACTTATGCTGAAATGAGTTCGACAGAAAAAAATGCGATATCGCATAGGAAGAGGGCGTTAGAAAAGCTAAAGGCACTACTTTAGAGCTAAATGGCCTTCAGTTTTGCGAAAAGCTGACTGAAAGTGTTATGGAAGGTGGCTAACTTCCCATAAACGATTTCCGCATCCTGCGTCGGTTTCTGGTTTATACGCTGATAATCTGCCGCCATTTCTTTCCAGTCGGATTGTTTTTCCATCCACCCGTTGTTGACTGCTGTTTCAAAACATTGCTCATCCGTTTGGCAGGGTAGGTTATTCGATTCAGCAAAGGCACGGAGGACTTTCAGGGTCATATCGTAGGTGTGGCCAAATCGTTGCAAGGCCGCCCCTTTGAAATAGTCACTTTGCTCCTGTTTGAGAACTTCATCCAGCCTTTGCAGGTTCCATTCAAAATGAGTCAGTAAAACCTGTAGCTCTGAGGGTGCTTTTTTTAACATTTTTTTTGTGATGCTTTTTATGATTGGAATTTCCTTTGCAACCCCCAGTCTATGTCATAAAAAGTTTTTGTCCATTGCTTTTGTAATAAGTGAAATGATATTTTATAAAAATTATTACCCTATTAATTTTCGTTATGCTTGAATTCCCTGGATTGATATGAACACTGAAGACATAAATAATGATTTTGTAGATAACGGCGATGGAACGATTACCTCAAAAAAGCATGGATTGATGTGGACCAAAACAGATTCCATGAACGATTTGAAAAAATGGGTCAATTATCAGGAAAGTAAAGACTATGCGCGTGAGTTGAGTGAAAATAAATTTGCAGGTTATGATGATTGGCGTTTACCAGGTAAGGATGAAATGTCTACCTTTTATAACGAAGCTTTTACCAATACCGACCAATTTGGTAAGACGATTCATATCAGCGATAAATTTGCTCCCGGCGGCGGGTTTTCCATGGTTGCACAGCAGGTGAGAGGTAAAATGCGAACATGGGTTTTAAATATTAGAGATGGTGAGTTTACTCACCCTGAAGGACTCTGGACGATAACAGAAGCAGCGAGAGCGGTCCGCACTGTATAAATGCAACTCCCTCAATCCTTTTAATAATGGTGCTAGGGGGGTTCTTAATAACACATGGTTCTACGATATGCGTTTGAACTGGAGATTGAAAAATGAGTGAGGAACTTTATTACCCTCCTGAATCGGTTTCATCCAAAGCTCACATAGCTAGTATGGAGCAATACCGTGAAATGTATGAACACTCGGTACATTCTCCTGACGAATTCTGGGCAGAACAGGCAGAGCGTTTCTGCTGGTTCAAACGATGGGATCAAGTTCGGTCATACAATTATGATGTGACTCAGGGTGATATCCAAATCGAATGGTTTAAGGGCGGGCAGTGCAATATTACCTCCAATTGTCTTGATCGCCATCTCGAAACAAGAGGTGGCCAGACCGCTATTTTATGGGAAGGCAATGAACCGGGGGAAAACAAAAGCCTGACTTATAGAGAGCTTCATCAAGAAGTTTGCAAGTTTGCCAATGTTTTGAAAAGTCACGATGTCAAAAAGGGCGACCGTGTTTCTATTTATATGCCCATGGTTATCGAGCTGTCTATTGCCATGCTGGCCTGTGCACGGATAGGTGCTATTCACTCTATTGTGTTCGGTGGGTTTTCATCGACTGCATTGGCAGATCGTATTGTGGATTCCTCTTGCACGGTTGTTATAACCACCGATGGTGGGTTCCGAGGTGCTAAGGCGATTCCCATAAAAGCAAATGCCGATGAAGCGATGACCCTTGCTGAAAAACAGGGGGTCCATGTCAAAACCTGTGTTGTGGTTCAGAGGGTTGGTGAGAAGGTTCCTGTTTTAATGAAAAATGGAAGGGACTTGTGGTGGCACGATGAAATGTCGAAGGCCGATCCCGTTTGTGAACCCGAAGTGATGGAGTCGGAAGACCCGCTGTTCATTCTTTACACTTCAGGTTCAACAGGAAAACCGAAAGGGGTTATGCACACGACTGCCGGTTATATGATTTATACGGCATTGACTCATCGGTATGTATTTGACTATCATCAAGGTGATATTTGGTGGTGCACAGCGGATATCGGATGGGTAACGGGTCACTCGTACATTGTTTACGGTCCTTTGGCGAATGGGGCGACGACAGTTATGTTTGAAGGAGTGCCGACTTATCCCGATGCAGGGCGGTTCTGGGATGTTGTTGACCGATTGAAAATCACGCAGTTTTATACCGCTCCCACAGCGATTCGTGCCCTTATGTCCTGTGGTGAGGATTTTCCGTCAAAATACGATCTTTCCACTTTACGAGTTCTTGGTTCGGTCGGCGAACCTATCAACCCTGAAGCCTGGCGTTGGTATCATAAAAATATTGGTAAGGGCAAATGTCCTATTGTCGATACCTGGTGGCAAACGGAGACAGGGGGAATTTTGATCACACCTTTGCCGGGATGCACTCCTGCTAAACCGGGATCAGCAACGCTACCTTTTTTCGGAGTTAAGCCTACGGTCATTGAAGCGGAAACCGGCAAGGTGATTGAAGGCAACGGGGTGACAGGTGTGTTGGCTTTATCAGAACCCTGGCCGGGTCAAATGCGGACGATCTATGGCGATCATGATAGATTCGAAGAAACCTATTTCAAACTTTATCCGAGATATTATTTTACCGGCGATGGATGTCGCCGTGATGAAGATGGTTATTACTGGATCACCGGTCGTGTTGATGATGTTATCAATGTTTCAGGACACCGGATTGGTACGGCAGAGATAGAATCTGCGTTGGTTTTGCATGAAGCGGTTGCAGAAGCGGCTGTTGTGGGTTTTCCGCATGAAATTAAAGGGCAGGGTATATACGCCTACGTTTCTCTTATGGAAGGTGTTAGCGCAAGTGATGAGTTGCAAAAAAAGTTGATAAAATTTGTTCGTAAAGAAATTGGTCCTATCGCGGCTCCCGATGTCATCCAATGGGCGCCAGCTCTTCCCAAGACACGGTCGGGAAAAATCATGCGTCGAATCTTAAGGAAAATTGCGGCGAATGAAGCGGAACAGTTGGGAGATATTTCTACGTTAGCCGATCCTTCTGTTGTGGAAAACTTGAAAGCTTCTTACGCAGAGATGTTTCCAGAAAATCTAACCTAGGATAAGTAAGATCGGGATCATGGAGTTGAACGAGTCCAACTCCACGACTTTTCACTTATCCAGCAAAAAGAGCCAAGGCAACCCTTTTCTCCCCAGAAAGTATATGAGCGTCTGTAATTCCTTAGCAACCAGTGGGATAGCTAAATATTTTAAGGGAAAAAAGTAACTGGTGTCAATTAAAAGTTTTGATTTTTCGCAAATTAATTGTATATGCGCTAATTTGGACGCGTTTGTAAGGGAAGGGCGGCCGTTTTTCGACCTAACCTTTCTTCGGCAATGGCTTGTTTTGCCTGCCTTAATCCCTTTTGGGAGGAGTTGTTGAGGGGTTCCAAGCGGATGGCCATGGTAAACGCGGCTCGGGCCTCCAAGGCTCTGTTTTGTTCTAAATAGGCCCAGCCAAGTCCACTGTAGGCATCAGGCTGGTCTGGTTGTTGTTTCAATTCCTCCATATACAGTGAGATGGCTTTTGCACTGTCTCCACCTATGAAATGAATTCTACCCAATTTGGTACGGGCGGTGGTCTGAAGCTTAAATGGCGCAATAGCATTGTTGCCAGTAATAAGTTCGAACACAGGATTGGGTGTTGGATTCAAAGCCAAGCATTGTTCGAACATTTTTTTTGCTTCGCTAAAACGTCCAAGATGAAAATATATATATCCCATTCCCTTGCGTGCTTCAGATCTATTGGGTTGAATTTGCATTGAGGTCTTGAACATTTGCATCGCCTTGCTATTTCTTCCATTCTGATAGTAGTTCCAACCCAAGGAGTTGTAAACCTGCCAGCCAAAACGCTCTTTGGAAAGCAACTCTATAAATTTTTCTGTCATCGCAAAATCGGGATCCAGAGAAATTGCTTTCAGAAAATACTCGATCGCCAAGTCCGGATTTCTATCGTGATAATGAACCCAGCCTAATGCCATATAAGGCGAAGCCAGTAAGGGATGCTCTTTTAATATTTTTTCAAAATAGACTTTTGCAGCCTGTGGTGTTTCGCTTTGCAGAATGGCCCAGTCCAGCTTGTATGCCAGTTCTTTGTTGCCTGGGTCGTGCTGTAATGCCGTTTCCAGATAAGGGACCGCATCCTGAAACTCGTTGATTGCGAATAAAGATAAGCCCAGTCCTTTTGATGAATCTATTTTGTAATCTTCGTGCTGTATGGATTTAATAAACTTTTTTATAGCGTATCGATATTGCTTTTTCTGAAACTGACTCCAGCCCAGTCCGTTATAAGCGTGAGCGGTACCGAATTTGTCGGAAGGCCAATCATCATCTTCCTGCACATAATCGTAATAAATCAAGGCGGCAGTTTTATAGTCTCCCTGCTTTAAAGCCTGATCGGCTTTGTAAAGATGTTTGTCGACACCTTTTAAAATCTGCTCGAGACCATTTACTGCAATTGGGTTGTTCGGTTCTTTTTCAAGAGCTTCTTGAAAATAACTCTTAGCGAGGTCATATTCTTTTTTAGCTAGAGATATTTTTCCATGTTGATTATAAGGATGAGCCCAGTTTTTATAACGGAACGATAGTTCGTCGAGTTTTTCTTTAGCAAGTCGATATTTCCCAAGGTCTAAATAGTATTGAACGTAAACCGCCTGACGTTTTTTAATTTGTTTTATCTCATTCATTCCGTTTAATGCACCAATGAACTGGGGATAGAGATCAAGAATTTCTTTGAAAACTTCTTCAGATTTGTTTATTTGCTTCGCCTTCATCAGGCTCCATGCTAAACCGTTCACAGCGTCCAGAGCTGGGTTACTGCTTAACGCAAGGTCTTCGAATTGATGGATCGCATTTTTGATTTTACCGTGGTGATATGTCTTCCATGCGGCGTCTAGTTTCTGTCGATCATCATTTGCAGGTAACCCCCAAAGAATACTCCGGTAGCGTGGGTGCTCAGCAGGCAAAGTAAAGATAGATGTGGAGTTGGCGTTGGACGGTACAATTTCCCACACCGCATCGGGATTGTCTTGACTCCATTGGCTCCACATATGGAAAATATTTTCAATTTCATTGCTATCAAAAATTTGAATCAACTCCTGTTTTGCAAGGTCTTTCCGCTTTTGTTCGAGATAGGTGAAAGCCCGCCCCTTGTGAACTTCGTATGACCCCGGCATCAATCTTTCGGCATGGTCAAAACTTTCCAGAGCTCTTTCATAATGTTTGAGACTGAAATAACACCAAGCCATTCCGATTATGGGGATGGGGTTTCTTTTGTTGAAAGTGTGAGCCTGACTAAAGGCAGTGAGTGCTTTGTCGAAACGTTTCTGGAAAAAGTAAGTCCAGGGAAGCAAATTGAGCGCGCGAAGATCTCCAGGACGATTTGCTAAAGTCTTTTTTAAGTAAAACTCGGATACCGAAAAATCTCTACGATTGAATTGATGTTGGGCGAATAGAAAATCTTGATCTTTATCATTTCTTACAATGGGAGATTGTTGTGCAACTGAAACGATACTGTTTTTCGTTCCTTGAAAAGCTTCTCTCACAGAGGTAACGATACTATTTTTCGCTCCCAGAAAATTTTTCTTCGCAGTGGTGCAACTCACTCCTACTAACACAGCGAGAGAAAAAATGCTGATTTGAATAAAACGATTTTTTACAGTTTCCATTAAAGACATAGTTCCCCAAAACAAGTTATATCCATTATTTATCGGTATTTGGTGGAAAACTTTGAGTAGAATATTGGCTTTTCAGCAGGTATTCTGAGCTTGCGGGGCAAAAATGAATAATGAGGGGCATTTTTTTTTGTAAAACCCGGTTAAAATGTTATGATTTCAGCCTTTTATAACTCCTACGAAAACAATGCATTTTTTTCAAAAAATTACTCTGTTGGCTTTGATTTTCTTTTTATTTGCCTGTTCTGATAAATCGGCAGACAAAGCCGATGATACGTCACATCCCAGTTTCTCTGAATTACCTGAAATAGCTGAAGAAGCAGGTCAGGCCTTTGGGCAAGCAGTTGTACCCATTGCGATTCTTCCGGAAGATCAGGAAAAGGCCGATAATGCCCCGGAAGGCATGGTTTTCATTAAAGGCGGTTGCTTTATAATGGGCAACGACTATACGCAGGCAGATGAAAAACCGGAACACGAAGTTTGTCTGAGTGATTTTTATATGGATAAGTTTGAAATCACCCAAGCTCGCTGGGAAAAGGTGATGGGGTTCAACCCTTCTAAATTTTCAGGTCCAGACTTGCCTGTCGAGCAAGTCAATCATCATGATATTCAGAAATTTATAAAAAAATCAGGCGGAAACTGTAGATTACCAACAGAAGCTGAATGGGAATACGCCGCACGTGGCGGTGCCGATACACGCTATTTCTGGGGTAATATGGCGAATGAAGATTACATCTGGTACGAGGAAAACTCCAAGAAAAGTACACAACCTGTTGGTAGCAAGGCACCCAACCAATTTGGACTATACGATATGATGGGCAATGTCTGGGAATGGGTTGATGACTGGTATGAGCCTTATTATAAAATGCGAACTAAAGATAATCCTACTGGGCCTGCTACTGGCGAATCGAAGGTAGTGCGCGGTGGTTCCTTTTACTCTTCTGCCGGGGCGTTACGTATCACCAACCGTATCTGGCTGCATCCCAAAAATAAAGTCTTTCCCAAAGTGACAACCTACGGTCAGATCATGAACGAAGTATTCAACTACATTGGCTTCCGCTGCGCAAAATCCATTCCCTGAAGCAAGGTTAAGCATGGCAGAGAAGCCATGAGTTCAGAGCGGCTTTTCTTAGTAAGTTCTTAGCTTGCAATCTTCTGAAGTAAAAAATATTTATCGTCGTCTGAATAGAGTGCTTTGTGGCTTGCGATTAGAGGGGCTAACAGTTGACTACTCGTGCAATATGCAGGCTAGCGGCACTCGCTGCAGAGGCCGAACATGTCGAGTTTGTGTGAGGTGATGGTGAAGCCGTTACGGCTCGCAACTTCTTCTTGGAATTTTTCGATGAGGGGATGGTTGAATTCGATGATTTTTCCACATTCGGTGCAAATCATGTGGTCATGGTGGCTATGCATATATTTATGCTCATACCTTTTTTGTCCATCACCAAAATCAAGTTCGGAGGCTAGACCACTTTTAGTCAAGAGGGCTAACGTGCGATAAACGGTTGCTAGTCCCACTCTTGGTTCTGTGGCGGTCACAAGATTATATAGTTCTTCCGCGCTGACATGATTTTCGCACTCAATAAATGCGTTGAGCACGGCGCGTCTTTGTTTGGTGATTTTTAGTTTGTTCTGGACTATAAAGTCTTCCAGAACTTCCAGTTCTTTACTTGCCATATCACACTCTTATATAAATATAATTTCAGCGAATTTTGTTAATTTAGCATGTTCGCCTAATCAGGGTCAAGATTGCCTATTTGGTTTAGATGAAACCAGCCTTACAAAGTTGTAATTTTTTGCAGAGGTTAATTATTTGTGTTCACCTGTTTTGTCATTTCTGTGGAAAGTGATTTTGAGTTAATCTCATGTTGATCGCCTTCCGCCATATTTTTTAGAATATATTTTCCAGAGCTTATTTCGTTTTCGCCTATGATTAAAGTGAAACGGCAATTGGACTTGTTGGCTTTACGCATCTGACTTTTCATGCTGGCCATTTCGTAATCGCGCTCCACTTGGAATCCGGCAAGCCTTAATTCATGTGCCGCTTGAAACCCAGGAATTTTGGCTGTATCGCCAAGACAAACTATAAAAATATCAGGATTAGTGTTTGACTCTTCTTTAAAAGGGACTAGCGAAACCAATCTTTCCAGTCCCAATGCAAAACCAAAGCAAGGTGTGGAGGGCCCAGAAAGTTCTTCTACCAAAGTGTCATATCGGCCGCCACCACAGATTGCGTTTTGTGCCCCGAGGTTTTCAGAAGTCACTTCAAACGCGGTCATATTGTAGTAATCCAGTCCGCGCACCAAGTTTGTATTAATGGTGTAGGGAGTTTTTGCAACATCCAAGAGGGCGCGTACTTCAGCAAAATGCTGTTCACTGGCTTCATCCAGATGATCTATCATTTTAGGCAGGTTTTGTGCGATTTCTTTGCATTGCTCGGCTTTACAATCGAGAACGCGTAAAGGATTTCTCTCATAACGATTGATGCAGTTTTTACAAAGTTTGTCGAGATGCTTTTCTATTGCTGATTTTAAAATCTCCCGGTATTTGGGGCGGCAATTCTGGTTGCCAAGACTGTTTATTTGTAATTGAGAATCTTTGAGTCCGAGTTCGCGAAAGAATTCTATGAGCATGGTCATCACTTCGACATCAACAGCAGGGCTGGGCGACCCCATTGCTTCTACTCCGATCTGATAAAACTGTCGTAAACGACCGGCCTGAGGACGTTCATAGCGGAACATTGGCCCAATATAAAACATTTTCGAAACCGAAGGCGGGGCATACATTTTATGCTCGATATAAGCGCGTACAACAGATGCAGTTCCCTCGGGGCGCAGAGTGATGGAATCGCCTCCACGATCCTGAAAGGTGTACATTTCCTTTTCTACAATATCGGTGGTTTCTCCAATGCTGCGGGAGAAAAGCCGCGTGTCTTCGAATATGGGAACACGAATTTCATTAAAACCGTAGCGTGAAAAAATTTTATGTGCAATAGATTCCACCCATTGCCATTTCCATATTTCCTCAGGCAATATATCTTTAACGCCACGGATGCTTTGTATTTTCATAATTTTTTAATAGAGACGGATGTTATAGAACTTAGATGTGCGGGGCAAGTTTCTTTAAGAATGCCTAAAAGGTGCTAGCCGCTCAACCACTTAAACCAACCGCCTTTTTTTACCGTTGCGGCGAGATGCGATTCTGCCATTTCAACGTCTTTTTTGCTCCCAATATACAACGGCAACCGGTCATGAATTCCTTTGGGTGTGATATCCAAAATGCGTTTGTCGCCAGTGGAGGCTTTTCCGCCGGCATTCTCTACAATGAATGCCAGAGAGGCAGCCTCAAAGGAAAATCTCAGTTTGCCTTGGGGACTTTTCTTATCCTTGGGATACATGAAAAGTCCGCCTTTCAATAAAGTACGGTGAAAGTCTGCTACAAGTGAACCGATATAGCGTAGTTTATAAGGCCTGCCAGACGATGGATTCTCTTCCTTTAAAAAAGACACGAGATTTTTTTGAGTCTCATCCCAAATACCCCAGTTGCCTTCGTTGACACTATAAGTAGAACCCTGATCAGGAATTTTTAGGTCAGGGTGAGAAAGGAAAAACTCTCCTAAAGAGGGATCGAGTGTAAAGCCATGAACCCCTTGACTGGAAGTATATACAAAAATAGTGCTGGACCCATAAACGATATATCCTGCCGCCACTTGTTCATCTCCTTTTTGCAACAAGTCTTCATCTGTGACTTGATCGCCTTCACTCTTTTTTCGATAAATGGAGAAAATGGTTCCTATGTTAACATTTACGTCAATATTGGATGACCCATCGAGTGGGTCCATCATAAAAATGTACTTTCCAGGATTGTCTTCAGGTGGAACGATATAAGGATCTTCCTTTTCTTCGGAAGTGATCGCGCACACTGTTTCAGACTTACCTATAATTGTTGTAAACGTGAGGTCGGAGAATTCATCAAGTTTTTGAACTTCCTCACCTTGGACATTGATCTTTCCAGTGAGCCCCAAAATGTTTTCTCCTATACCGGCACTGTTCACCTCAAGAGAAATAATTTTTGATGCCACCATTATTTCGGCCATCAAACTGGTGAATTCTCCGGTAGCGCCAGGATTTACTTTCTCCTGCCTTCGAATATGTTGAAGAAGGGTAGTTCGTTCCATGAATTTAAATATTCCGTTTAGATAGTTTGGATTACATTCGAACCCATACAGCGATTCAAAATTCGTAAGGGCATCTCACGAATAGTGGTTTAAAGGGTCGGAATGGTCGGGAAGTTTACATTATTTCTAATACTTGAGCAATGGAAATGGCAAGTTGGAAAAGCCAGGACTAAACTTGCGGTTTATCACCCGTTTCATTTTCTCCTTGGAATTCCGTCACCATTTGGTTGAGCTCATCTGCTAGAAAAGTCAACTCTGTTGTTACCAATGTGGTTTGGGTGAGGGCATGGGTTGATTGTTGGATTCCTTGTTGAATTTCTTTCAAAGCGGTGAAAACTTATGATGTTGCTTTTTTCTCATTTAGGGTCGCTTGGGAAATTTGTTTCATGGCTTTATTGGTAGATTTCGCACCTGACAGAAGGCTATTTAAATGTTCGCGTGCCTCATAGGTCAGTTTGGCTCCTGTTCGGATATGCTTTGATTCGTTTTCTGATGCAAGAATCAATTGGTTCACTCCGAGCTGAATTTCTTCGACGATAACCTGAATCTCAGCAGTGGAATCCATTACGCTCACATAGCTTATCCGGCTGATGCCGCAACCGCACTCCGACTTTTTGCATACCGCTTTCGATCATTTTCATTGAGTACTTTTTTCCGCAGACGAATGCTTTTCGGGGTTATTTCTGCCAGTTCGTCTTCATTCAAAAAGCTGAGAATCTGCTCAAGGCTCATTTGTGTTGGCGGTGTCAGGGTGATGTGTACATCATGCCCGGAAGTGCGCATATTGGTCAGCTTTTTTTCTTTGCAAACATTTACAACAAGGTCATTATCTTTATTATTCTCACCCACGATCATTCCCGTATAAACCTCTTGACCGGCCCCCCAAAACAAGGTCCCTCGTTCTTGCAGATTGAATAGAGAGAAACCAGTAGTGGTGCCATTTTCGAGGGAAATTAAAACACCATTGATCCTTTGGGCAATGTCTCCACAATGTGGAATGAATTGGTTAAAATTCCGATTTATAACACCTGTGCCTTTTGTCAGAGTGAGAAATTCGGACCTAAATCCAAAGAGTCCGCGGGTTGGAATAACAAACTCAAGCCGGGTCGCACCTTCGTTCTGAGCCATATCCTGCAAAGTGGCTTTACGTTTTCCCATGGCTTCCATTACATTTCCAAGATATTCTTCTTGAATGTCGAGGATGACAAATTCTTCAGGTTCGTGGAGAACTCCATCCATAACCTTAACCAAAACTTCAGGGCGGGAGATACTAAATTCATATCCCTCGCGGCGCATTGTTTCAATGAGAATGGTAAGATGAAGTTCGCCTCTACCCGAAACTTTGAAGGTGTCTTGCGTATCGGTCTCCTCAACACGAAGTGACACGTTCGAGCGAGTCTCCCGAAATAAACGATCGCGGATCTGTCGCGATGTTACAAACTCTCCTTCTCGACCGGCAAAAGGAGACGAGTTTGAAGAAAAGTGAATAGCCAGAGTCGGCTCATCGATTTCAATTACGGGCAAGGCATCGGGAAACTCTGTATCTGTAAGCGTTTCGCCAATTTCAACTTCTTTCATGCCGGCAATGCCTACGATGTCTCCGGTAACAGCTTCTTCCGATTCGACCTTCCTTAATCCCTCATAGGTATAGAGCTTAGCTAATGAAAAAGACTTGGGCTTTCCATCACGATCAATCTGAGTATAATTTGTTTTGGCTTTAACTCTACCACGGTTAATTTTCCCCACGGCTATTCGACCCACATAATCATCATAATCCATGGATGAAACCAACATCTGAAATCCGCCCTCTGGATCTCCTTCGTGGTTAGGTACTTTATCGATGATCAAATCGAGAAGAGGGGTGATATCGTTATTCGGTCCTAATGGAGTTTCTCTTGATATACCCTGTTTAGCTGAAGTATAGATAATAGAAAAGTCCAATTGTTCATCATTGGCATCCAGTTCAACAAACAGATCAAAAACTTCATCGACCACTTTTTCGGTGCGCGCCGCAGGGCGATCTATTTTGTTGACGACCACGATCGGTTTTAACCCAAGCTCCAAAGATTTTTTCAGTACAAATCGGGTTTGTGGCATCGGACCTTCTACAGCGTCTGCCAGCAGCAATACTCCATTGACCATTTTTAATATACGTTCGACCTCGCCACCGAAATCGGCATGGCCTGGTGTGTCAACGATGTTGATCTTGTGATCCTTGTAAAAAATGGCTGCATTTTTTGAAAATATAGTGATACCGCGTTCTTTTTCCAGTTCATTGCTGTCCATGATACAAGTTCCAGATAGTTCGCTTTCGCGAAACATACCGCTTTGCCGTAACAGGCAATCCACTAAAGTGGTTTTTCCATGGTCTACATGAGCAATGATTCCGATGTTTCTGATGAGTTTTGGGTCTTGCATTTTTTCCTTTATTATCAATGATTTATGCTTAAATAATTAAAAAATAAATTAAGGCTTCCCGGCCGCTAATTTAAACTGATGTTTTTCTGTGAAGAGGTGTCTACGTATTTCTACGGGTTACCGGAGATTATTTGTTGCGTAGCTTCTGGGATGGGATGAACCAATAAGGGAACATAAGTTTTTTTGCAAAAATTTTCTAAATGCTAGAATAGCAGATTGGTTATAAGAAACCTAAATAAAAATATTTGTTTCTAACTACTTGATTAATATATCATAGTTCTATTATGAAAGCTCTCATACAGGAATTTTCTGATTATTTGCGGATTGAGAAAAGAAATTCGCCGCATACCGTATCTGCTTATCGCCGTGACCTGAGTCGTTTTTCTGCTGAACTTGCAGGTCAGAAAGTGGACTCTGTGACAACAGCGAATATACGTGATTTTCTAATTTCCTTGAGAGAGCAGGGCTTGTCCCCAGCTTCGGTGGCTCGCAGTTTATCTTCTATTAAATCGTTTTTTAAATACCTCTGTCAGGATAAACAGTTCCAGGATAATCCTGCGGAAATTCTAGAGACCCCAAAACGTTGGCGGAAGTTGCCGGATGTTTTGTCTTCCGAGGATGTTGATAATTTATTAAAAATCCCAGACTTGGAATCTGTTTTGGGACTGCGAGATAAGGCTATGTTGGAAATTCTTTATGCAAGCGGCTTGCGGGTTTCAGAGTTGATCAACCTCCAGGTCAGCCAGTTGGATATGCAAGTTGGCTATCTGCGGACATTAGGTAAAGGGAGTAAAGAGCGTATCGTACCAATAGGTGCCATGGCTAAAAGAGCGGTGGAAAACTATATATTGAACTCGCGCCCAGCTCTTGTTTCTAGCCGAAAAGACGGAGGAAAACCCGAAGAATTATTTGTGACGCGAAGAGGGCGGGGCATGACTCGGCAGGGTTTTTGGAAACTATTGAAAGGTTATGTAACTCAGGCGAATATTAGAGCCAGTGTTTCTCCGCATACATTGCGGCACGCCTTTGCCACGCACCTTTTGGAAAGAGGGGCCGACTTGCGTTCGGTTCAGCAGATGCTGGGTCATTCGGATATTTCGACCACACAAATCTACACCCATATTCTGGGAAAAAGAATGCTGGAAATCCATCAGCAATTTCATCCTCGTTCTTGATCAATTAAAAAGAGGCATAGCTGTAAAATCCTATCCTTAATTATGGACTTTGCAAAGGAAGGGTTTGGGGTCTTTGTTTGTTGAATTTGCCATTCTCTTTAGATACAATTATTTTCTTGACGGGTGTTGTCATTAAAGCTAACATCCATATTTTACTATCCTTCCTTCTGATCTTGATTACCAGATTTTTAAAGGGTTTGAATTCAAAGGTCAACGATGATTTTTGAAATTGAGGAAATCCCTGAAGGGGGATTAAATTTTGATGTGCTTGAGGGCAAGGATCATTTTGAAATTGATCAGTCCGATTGTGCTTTAACCGATGCTGTAAAAGTACGAGGGAAATTAACTAGGATAGAGCGGGAAGTTTGTTTTTCCGGTGATTTAGAAGCACCTCTTTTGGTAACTTGCACCCGGTGTTTAAAACTGTTTCCCTTGCAAGTAAAGAACAGAGTTCGGATTCACTTTGTTCCACGGGAAAAGGAGTCTTCGCCTGGAAGTGAAGTTGAAATAAAAGAAACGGATATTGAGCAAGAGCTTTACGAGGAAGACAGGATTGATTTACACGGCCCCATTCGCGATCAGATTTTGCTGGATGTGCCTTTAATACGTTTGTGTCAGGAAGATTGTAAAGGTATTTGTCCTGAATGCGGGAACGACCGTAATTCTGATCCGTGTGGATGTGAAAACGATGGGCAAATTGATCCACGTTTTGCGGTATTACAAAAATTAAAAGAAAAGATGAAATAGGGAGAGAAAATGGCAGTCCCAAAGAAAAAGACATCGAAGTCGAAACAAGGAATGAGAAGATCTCACATGAGCCTTAAGGCCCCCGCCTATATGGAGTGTCCTCAGTGCCATGAAATGGCCCGACCTCACCATATTTGCGCTCATTGTGGCTATTATAAGGGTAAAGAAATAATGGAAGTAGAAACTGTTTAATTTCTATTTACCTGTATTGCTTAAAAATCCCCCCTCAAAATTTCCGTCCTGCTGAAAGGAGTCTGGGATGAAAATCGTGGTTGATGCCATGGGAGGCGACCATGCCCCGGAAGCCATTGTAGAAGGTGCTGTGCTGGCAGCCCGGGAATATGAAACGCCGATCATCCTTACCGGATTATCTGAAAAAATCCAAACAGAACTCGACAAGCACGATCCTGATCACGAGCTACCCATTGAAATAGTTCATGCAGATGAAGTTGTAGAAATGCATGATAGCCCGGGTAAAGTTCTTAGATCAAAACGAAAATCTTCAATGAAGATCGGTTTGGATTTGTTGAAGGAGGGGGAAGGCGCGGCATTTGTGAGCGCAGGCAATACCGGGGCCGTTTTAGCCTACTCAACCGTTATTCTAAGACCAGTGAAGGGGGTAGACAGACCGGCTATTGCGATTCAGCTACCGACTTTGAAGGGAACCTCCATTCTTTTAGATGCTGGCGCGAATGTTGACTGTAAGTCCACACAGTTGTTTCAGTTCGGAATTATGGGGCATGTTTTTGCGGAATATGTTTTGGAAAAAGAAGACCCCAGTGTCGGACTTTTAAGTATCGGAGAAGAAGATGGCAAGGGGAATGAAATTGTCAAAGAGACATTTCAGATGCTGAAGAAAAGCCATATTAACTTTATTGGTAATATAGAAGGCAAAGAAGTGTATCGAGGTAATGCAGACGTTATTGTCTGTGATGGTTTTACTGGAAACGTAGCACTTAAAATCAGTGAAAGCCTTGCCGAAATGATTGGTACTAACCTGAAGCTGATGTTCCAGAGTAATTGGATAAGCAA
>ENA-OREN01001062-OREN01001062.1-marine-metagenome-genome-assembly--contig:-NODE-1062-length-34170-cov-3.892705_pt1 | contig 34170 bp, 46 predicted proteins | sample MGYA00248624_ERZ508555 | MGnify/ENA primary metagenome ERZ508555 (study PRJEB26222, sample SAMN06267773) | marine metagenome | isolation source: Saanich Inlet, British Columbia, Canada | place...
AACCCTTACTCTATATTTTGGGAATGATAGTAATTCTATATTACAGGGACTCTTTATTGTAAAGCATGTCTATAAAAAATAAAAAATGACTAAATTATTTAAAGTTGCCTTTCTTGTGGATGATTACGATGTTGATTTTTATACATATGATCTTATTAAACATGTATCACAAAGCGAACTATTCGAAAATCCTGTAGTAATTACTGGATATCAACATAAGGTAAAAAAAAGTAATGCTGCTTTAAGGGTGATATTACTTTTAAAAAAAATTGGATTTATTAAAGAGAAGGTGAAATCTATTTTGGTAGATTCAGATGATGCAGTATCTATGGTTTGGAGTATTGTATAAACATGTTGTTTACTGGTTTAACGAACAAGAAGAGAAGAAAAAAAATTAGGGGGATTATAAGGGGTTATAGAATATTAAAAAAAGATGGTCAATTTTTTGTAAATGTGCCTCATATTTTCTCCATCGCTGCATTTACAGATCCCACTCATAAACAGTTTTTTACTTTTGGTAGTGGTTATTTTTGGGATAAAAAATATCAGAAATCTTATTATAGTGATATTGATTCGTGTTGGGAATTATTAAACGTTGAATGCAGCCGAATAACATGGTTTGATTGGAAACATTATCATTTTAAACGTTTGGATAGATTCCTATCTGCAATGATGGAAAGACGAATAAATAGAGCACTGCTTAAAGTGAACAACCCATCATTAGCAGATCGAATTATTAAGCAATATAATTTCCAATTCGTTGAGATTGCATGGTCATTGAAAAAGTGGGAATAAAATTCACCTTATGTAGCCGCTGGGCCTTTCCTTATCATCAAGGAGGAATTCCGATGCACAATTATTTCCTATTGGAACTATTGAAGGATGGAATGGATATAGCTCTATGTGTGTTAAATGTTAGAAGCAGGGAATTAAAGTATGCTGGGGCAAACAATCCGCTTTGGATTGTTAAACCTGAAATGGAAGAATTATTCGAAATTAAAGATGTTACAACAGAGATACAAAAAATTCCAGGTGTAGAACGAACAGAAACCATGGTTGAAGTAAATCCATAAAATCTTATAACTAATAATGATGTTAATGGGGTATGAACATTAAACGCATTGGGAATATAATATTAGAAGTAAAGGATTTGGATACGTCGATTAAGTTTTATCATGACATTTTAGGAATGCCAATAAAGAATGAACGGCGCAATTGGGTGGATTTGGGACAACAATCCGGAGGTACATTAAGTTTACACCCTGCATCAATTACAACTTCACATACAAGTACGTCAAAAGAAAATGGAATTTTAATTGGATTAACTGTAGGTGATTTAAATTCAGCAATAGATGAATTATCTGATGCAAAAATAGAAATATTTAGAGAGGTTCAAGAAAGACAAGCAGGGAAAAATGTAATAATTTTAGATCCTGATGGGTATATGATTTCATTATTTGAACCTGATTTTTCAGAAAATAAAGAAAAACAAACTTCAGGATATGTAGGATTTACACCAGAGTAATTATTTTTTTAATTTTACGTATCAATGTAGTAGTTGATTTAATTTTTTTATTAATTGTAATATAGTATGTTATGCCATTTTTATAAAATAATAAAACATTAATTTTTTTATGAGTTATTAAAATAAATTCTAATTCCCCTAATGTTTTTGATGTTTTCTCTCTTAATCTCATCATAGAGGCAATTGCAAAAAATTCATGACGTACGGAATCTGGTGAAAAAATTGGTTTCACACCAGGCATGATTTTTCCAGATATTGTGCGACCATATTCATTGAAAACTCCTGCATATCGTATATCCTTTGAAATTGATAAAATTTTTTCACAGTTATTTCGGTGCCGAGTGACGATCTTTGCCCAAGATTGATTATTCATAATTGTCTAAAATGGTTCATAATTAATAAACCACATTAAATATTGATTTTTGAAATGAGTATGAATTCTAAAGATAAAATTAATGAAATACTTCATTCAGATGCAATTAATTATCTTGAAACTTCAGAAAGACTAATTCTCAAAAATGTATTGGAAAAAGAGATAATATCCGAATTAGATATTATGAATTTAGATAAAATTCTGCAAAAATATAAAAAATTTATTAAAAATTAGACTGTGATGACTTTTTCTCAGATTTTTCAAGTTGTTTTTTTAACTCAAGGTTTTCTTTGAGCAGTTTATCATTTGCTTCTTTTAGGAGTGAAAATGACTTTTCTTTATTGTATAATGGATGACCTGGAGGGAATATCGATTCAGAGCCATTTAAGAGACCATCTGCATGTTGACGAAACATTTGATTAAAATCTTCAAGGTTTGGAGTTAGTGATGCATTTCTTTTATTAAATTTCTCTCTAATTTTCTGAATTCCCGTAACTCCTGTAGGAGGTCTACTAGTGGGTGGATAACGTACCGAATCTTCAGGGCCGTGATTTACATCGGCGGTGTTAAATTGTGTTTTTTTATGATTAAATAATCCCATATCCATACTATGAGAGTTTTTGAACAATATTTTAGCATTCGTATAGTGCCTTTGTGCTCAAATTGTGAACAAACATCGATTTTTAGTCATATTCTTCTGATCGCAGATCCTTATAGCGATCATAAATTTGGATTGATCCATGCAACACAATAAAGTGAAACGTTGTCTAAAATGCAATAAAATAATCCAAGATGTCGAATTACATAAAATTGTGATGTATGTTGTAGAAGAACAATTTACCGAACACCACTATGAACATGTAGAATGTCCAGACAAGTTTACAGTCTAAACTGAATGATAGTAAACAGGATATAATTCTCCAGTTTCCCTACTATGATACTTCCATTCATTTTCATCCCAAATTTTTTTCGAAAATTCTTTCCTCAATGAAGGATGAATTCTATTGTAAACGTCTTCACCTATCAAAATTTCCTGAGGTTTTGCTTTTCCTTGAATTTTTGCTGCAATATTCATTGCAGGGCCTAGTAAATCTACGTGAGATTTTTCAGCATCAGATCCATATCGAACAATCATATTTGTTCCAAAGTCAATACCAATTTTCACAAATAAATCTGGGTAGTCATATTGATTCAGAATTGGATTGATTCCTTCTTGGATAATTTTAATCATTGATTTTCCTGCACTTATTGCATTATCTGCAGCAATCAACGAACTTGCATGAACAAAATAACCAATTACCGCATCACCGACAAATTTTAAAACAAATCCTCCATGATGCTTAACAGCAAATGCCATTTCTTGTGCAAATGAACTGATTATGATTGCAACTTTTTCTTCAGGTAAGGTCAATGTAATATCTGTAGATCCTACCAAATCCACATACATTACAACCATCGACTGTTTTTCATGTACATGTTGTCTAAGATATGCATCAGATCTATCTACGGTTGCATCATATTCTATCCCTTTTTTTAATGAACTCCAAATTCTTTTTTGAGTTTCTTGAATCATTGTTTCAGAATCTATTACCCTCTCATCGCTCTTTCCAAGCATCATATCTACCACACTACCTTTCTGGGAGGTATCTTCTTGTTCTGAATTTGTAGAAGGTAATACAGAATCTTTATTGTTTTCCATTGTCATATTCTTAAAAAATTACTGTGTTTTATCCTTTTTTTGTAAAAACATACGGTGTCTCAAATTTTTGATCCATAGTCCAATAAGTTGGCAAGGAAATTGTAGATACTACGGTTAATTCAAATTTCTTGATTGATGTTCCCCATCCAAAATGAGTTCTATCTCTAGAAAATTCCCGATGGGAGTGACTTCCAGTTAATACAAATGATGAATTTGGAATATGGGATGATTCTAGCGTATTTTGAATAACAGATTCTGCTAAAACTTCGCCAATTTCTGGAACTCCCCCAATAACAAAAATGGAATTTTTTGATGGAATTTTTTTAAAATCATAATTTGTCGCATCAGAACATACCGGGTTAAAGTCAATCCCTGTTTTCAGTGACAAATCTTCCTGCATATTTACTAGATTTTCATCAATTTCAATTGAGATTGAATCTAATCCTAAAACTTTTCCACAGTACGCAATTCGACCATCCCCTGAACCAATATCAATAATTTGTTCAAAGCCCAAATTTTGTGCAGCCAGTGCCAACCCCCATGCAGATAACATCCATGTAGGATAAAATGGTGCATAACTGGTGTCGTGTTTGATGCTATCTATCCAATAATTATTCAAATCACCTTCAAAAATTGTATAATCTGAATCTGAAATTTTTTTAGATATTTGATTTGAATAAATTGGATTAGCGTCAAGGAATTTATGTAATAATGAAAGTGGATAACTTTCAATTTGTAGGGATTCATCAGGCATATTTGGTAAAATTTCCGTGGTGTGACTATTACCTTTGTATAATTTTACAAATTCATGTTTTAACTCACATACACTCTTGGAATATGTTTCCATAAATGATTACAATTTAAGGAAGTAATTAAAAGAAATCCTGTGAGAATAGGAAATCCTTCAAATAATGAATTCATTTTAGAATTAAACAAAATTAATGAAGAAATTCAAGTAGAATATTTAAAAAAAATTATTCATGTTACAAGGAATGTTAATTGTGATGTGATGTTGGGAGATAGTAGCACCAAGAAAGTTGAAACATTTGATATTAAAAATGTAGAGACATTTTTTGGAAGATTTGAATCCATTTTGTCAGAATGGAATTCCCAAGGAGTCACATATTCTTCAGATGAAGATCTAAGACGTATATTTACAAAAGCTGAGATTAGAATTGGAAATTATATCATATCATTACATACATCATTACAATATCATGTTTTACTATATTACAAACCAATACAACAAGTGATTGAATTACAAAAAAAATTAGCAGAGTTAATTGATACAAATGGAAACTCTGAATCAAAATATGAAGAAGAAGGAGAACGACTGATAATTGAAAAATTAAATGAATTGGGGTTTAAAGATATGCCAAAGCAAGAATTATTTGAACTATTTTATAATGACGAAGAATTAGCGAAAAAAATTAAAAAAATGATAGATGATTCACAACCAGAAGTAGTGGATGTGCAAGGTCAGAAAAATGAACTGTTCAAAAAATTAGATAATTTATTGATAGAAACATTTCATACAACATCTGTAATGATTGATGAACAAAAACTCGTAAATGGTGAAGAAGGATGTCTATGCAATATTGATTTAGAATATGTAGATAATGGTGCAAAACAAGGATTGGTAGATGCATCACTAATAGATGAACAAAATAAAATATTGATCAAACAAAACATTACAAAAATTTTAGATGTAGTTTTAGAAAATAATTCTTAATCAAGGGCACATAGGCTTAATGCCTTGGGGAGTGTGCCGCTTGACTAATAATTTACATTTTGATCGCACGTATTTAGGGATTTTGTAAAATTTAGGCACAAATTTAAAAATTAATTCATTTCAAACAATTAATTATGTATTGAATTTGTAACAATTCCATGACAGTAACATATGATGATGTGACAAAAGCAAGAGAAACTCAGAGTAAAGTGATTCGAAATACAACATTAGAATTTTCTGAAACATTTAGTAAAATCTGTGGTTCTAAAAAATGAGTATGAACAAAAAACAGGTTCATTCAAAATTCGTGGTGCATATTACAAAATTAAATCATTAACTGATGAAGAAAAAAATAAAGGAGTTGTTGCTGCCTCTGCAGGAAACCATTCTCAAGGAGTTGCACTTGCATCTCATATTGAAAATATTCCATGTACAATTGTAATGCCAAAAACAGCATCCCCTGCAAAAGTAGCCGCGACAAAAGGTTATGGAGCTAACGTAGTATTGGTGGGGTCAACATATGATGAATCATGGGCACATGCTCAAAAAATAGCTTTAGAAACAAATGCAACAATAATTCATGCCTTTGATGATTCACATGTAATTGCAGGTCAAGGAGTTATCGGTCTAGAAATAATTGAACAATTGCCAAACGTAGATGAAATTTATGTTCCAATTGGAGGGGGAGGATTGATTGCAGGGATCATAACTGCAGTTAAAGAAAAAAATCCAAATGTGAAGATAATAGGTGTAGAATCAAGTGCATACCCTGCAATGAAAAAATCTTTAGAAAATAATACACTTGAAACCGTTAGTGGAGATACTACCATTGCAGATGGAATATCGGTAAAAACACCGGGAAAATTAACTTTTGAAATAGTTAAACAGAAAATTGATAAAATTGTTACAGTGGATGATAGTGATATAATTAATGCCATGTTTCTTTTGATGGAACGTTCTAAAGCCGTTGTTGAACCTGCAGGCGCAGTTGCACTTGCATATATTTTGAAACATAAACCAGAAGCTGGAAAAACAGTAGTTCCAATTTTATGTGGAGGCAATATTGATATGTATTTGTTAGGACAGATCGTATCTAAAGGACTATCAGGAATGGGACGAATGTTAAAAATTTCAGTTCTTTTAAAAGATAAACCAGGTGCATTAAAAGAATTAGTAGATGAGATATCTTCTATTAACGTAAACATTGTTGAAGTAATTCATGATAGATTAAGTACTGATGTTAGTGCAGGATCTGCAGGAGTTACAGTTAGTCTCGAAACTGAAGATCAAAATCAGTCAAATGAATTAATCAATCATTTACAAGAGAAAAATATTAAATTTCAAGTAATGCCTTAACGAAACTTTTTTTTGACAAATTTTGATAAACCTAATTTTTTTAATTCTTCAGATTCTTTAAGGACTGAAGTATATTGGTCAAATTTATGTTTCTTCAACTTTGTTTTAATTTCAGGATATGAATTTCCAAGAATTTTTAATGCATAAATTCCTGCATTAGATGCCTTATTCACCCCCACAGCTACAACAGGTGAACCAGTAGGCATTTCTGAAATTGATAAAAGAGAATCAAGACCTCCAAATGCAGAATATTTGTTTTTGTCAGTTTTTTTCATTTGTTTATCATTATACACCATTATTGGGACTCCTATTACAGGAATAGTTGTATGTGATGCAATCATTCCTGGAAGATGTGCAGCACCACCTGCACCTGCAATAATTACTTTGAATTTACTTTTTTCAGCATGTTTGGCATATTCATCTAATCTTTCAGGAGTTCGATGTGCAGAAATAATTTGATCTTCATGTGATATTGAAAATGAATCCAATATCTCAGCTGCGCCGTGCATGATACGACTGTCAGAGCTTGAACCCATGATTATTCCAACAAGTGGTTTTTTTGTTACCAATAATTTTTCATACTTTTTGCTATTTTTAAACAATTTTAATCAAAAATTCTCGGCTAAACTATTAGTAATACAAAAATTGTTTTACAGCATGAGTAAAATTTTGGGTATAATTGGCGGAGGTCAACTAGGAATGATGCTTACCGAAGCCGCACAAAATTTGGACAATATATCAAAAATAATAGTTTTAGATCCTACTGAAAATTGTCCTGCAGCAAAAGTTGGAGCTCAACAAATCATTGCAGATTTTAAAGATGAAGATGCAATAAGGAAATTATCAGAATTATCAGACATCATAACATATGAAATTGAATCGGGCAATAGTGATGTTTTAAAAAAATTAGAAGAACATACAGAAATTAATCCATCCCCAGATACATTAAAAATTATTCAAGATAAATTACTTCAAAAGCAATTTTTGAAAAAAAATGGCATAGCGGTTGCAGATTTTATAAAAGTTGAAAATAAAGATGAAATAAATCAAATGATAGATAAAATGGGACTTCCATTATTACTAAAAACTAGAAGAGATGCATATGATGGAAGAGGAAATTATAAAATAAATTCAAAATTAGATATAGACAATGCATTAGATTTGTTTGCAGGTAAATCTTTGATGGTGGAAAAATTTGTAAAATTTGAAAAAGAAGTTTCAGTTATAGCTGCAAGAAATACAAAAGGAGAAATTGCAACATACCCCGTAGTTGAAAATATTCATGAGAACAATATTTTAAGAACAACAATTGCACCTGGACGAGTTTCAGAAAATGTAAAAAAACAAGCAGAAGAAATTGCTGAGAAAACCATGGAGGTGTTACACGGAGCAGGTGTTTTTGGAATTGAAATGTTTGTTACAAAAGATGATGAAATTTTGATAAATGAAATTGCTCCGAGAGTTCATAATTCTGGCCATCATACATTACAATCATGTAACACATCACAGTTTGAACAACACCTTAGAGCCATTTTAGGAATGGATTTAGGAGATTCATCTATCAAATCACCTACAATAATGTATAATATTTTAGGACCTAAAACATTTCAAGGCGAATATAATGTATTAATAAAAAAACAGGATAATGTTCATCTAAAAATGTACGGAAAATTGGAATCAAAACCTCAACGAAAAATCGGTCATGTGAATATAGTGGACAAAGAAAATCGAGGAATGGATGAATTATTTAATCAAGTGGAAGAACTAAAGAAAAATTTGGTCATTGAGCCAAAACAAACCTAGTAATAATTCAAAAATTACCAAAATGGTTTATTAATACTTGATTTTAAAAATCAATATGTTACTAAAAGCATCTGTAGTAATTACTGGAATCGCTATCGGATTGTTAGTACTTTATGGTGCAGATGTTGCAGTTGCAATGAGTAATACAGATCATGAAGGATTCTTGCCATTAAATGACATGCAAAGAGGCATGGGATTGGGAGGACCAGCATTAATTTTACCAATAATTGCATTTTTCATATCCCTCAAAGAATCATCCAAAGGATTAGGAGGAATGATCATAATTGCAGGTGTCTTGATTTTAATCGGAGGATTAGCAATGGTAGGAAGCCCGGCACCTGAAGGCGTAGATAGAGACCCAATGTCATCAATTGCAATGTTATTTGCACCAGGAATTTTCCAGATTGCATTAGGTGCAATAAAAATAAAAAAGTCGTCAAATTAGATTTCACATGCCAAAATGTGAAAAATGTGGAGAAAACACTAGTAAAGGTTATGATTGCGAGCATACTAAATTTGAAGAGTATTGCAAAGAATGTTACACAGAATTGCACTATTACATAACTGAGAAAAAAGATAATGAGTGAATTACAAGTATTAATTCAATGGATTGCAGATTTACTTTCAGAGTATTTGTACACAGGGGTATTCGTTGCCGCATTAATTGAAACAATAATTCCACCAATTCCCACTATGGCTGTGTTTCCAACGGCAGGATTTATCGCATCACAGAATGGTCTAAGCGTTGCAGAAGCAGTGTTGTTAGGTATTGTAGGAGGATTAGGTGCATCAATTGGTTCCACAGTCATCTATCTAATTGCTCTAAAATTAGGTAGAACTGCATTATTGAAATATCTAAACAAAGTTAGAATTTCTGATAAAAAGTTAAACAGAGTTGAAAAATGGTTTGAGAAATATGGAGATAAGGCAGTTCTATTTGGAAGAATGGTTCCCGTGTTTAGAGAAATGATTTCAGTTCCAGCAGGATTATTGAAAATGAGTATTAAGAAGTTTTTATTATACACAATACTTGGCTCATGTGGATGGGGAGTTACAATGGTGCTAGTAGGTTATTTCTTTGGATTAACTGCTTTTGAGATGATCATATAGTTTAACATACGTTAAAAAATAGAAAAAATTAGTAATTAACATGAAAGCAATAATTTTAGCAGGTGGTAGAGGAAAACGATTACGTCCAATTACAGATAAGATTCCAAAACCATTAATCCCAATTAACAATAAACCATTGATAGAACGTACGATAAAATATTTAAAAAAATATGGAATAAACGAGATTATCATCTCAAGCGGATACAAATCAAATCTAATAGAAAAATTTCTTAAAAAGAAAAAAAACTTTGGATGTAAAATAATTTTTTCAATTGAAAAAACACCATTGGGTACTGGAGGTGCAATTAAAAAAGCACTAAAACATGTAAATGAAAAATCATTTTTAGTATTAAATGGAGATATTGTTACAAATATTGATCTTAAAAAAATTCTAAAAAAACCAAATACTATTGCGGCAAATGAATTAAAAACAAAATTTGGCACAATGAATATCAAAAATAACAAAATTTTAAAATTTAATGAAAAGAAAGATGTAACTAATGTATGGATGAATCCAGGAATATATCATCTTTCAATAAATACTGAAAAATTAATTCCAAAAAAAGGAAGTTTAGAAGGAATAGTTTTTCCAAAGATGGCAAAAAATAAGACTCTGGAAACGGTGAAATTCAAGAATGTGCTATGGTTTTCAATAGATTCTCACAAAGACATTGAAGAATGTTCAAAAGAAATAAAATCAAAAAAATATTCTAAATATTTCAAATGAGAAGATTATCTTACAGCCTAGGCTCGTTGCTTTCAATTGAGGAAGTTATAGAATGTTCTAAAAAACTAGATAAATTAAAACCAGAAGTAATGTGGATACCAGAAACCTGGGGGATGGAAAATTTTTCTATGTTGGGACTTGCATCTAAAGAAAATTCATTCTCAAAAATCGGATCATCAATTATTAACATCTATTCTAGAAGTCCAAGCTTAATTGCAATGGGCGCATCCACAGTCGATGTAATTTCTAATGGCAGATTAATACTAGGATTAGGTACAAGCAGCGTACCAATTGTGGAAAATTTTCATGGTAATTCTTTCGAGTCACCTGTACAGAGAATGAAAGAATATGTTGAAATTATACGTATGGCATTACGCGGCGAAAAAATAAATTATTCTGGAAATATTTTTTCATTGAAAGATTTTTCATTATTGACAAAACCGATAAGAAAAGAAATTCCAATCTACTTAGCAGCTATTAATCAAAAAATGGTCGAAATGACATGGGATATTGCAGATGGGGTAATATTTTATTTAAGACCAAAAAGTGAGATGAAAGAAACAATTTACAAAATGCAAAAAAAGAAAAAAATTGATACAACATTACAGATAATTACATGTATTCATGATGATCAAGAAAAAGCCAGAAACCGTGCAAAAAAAACCCTTAGTTTTTACATCGCGGTAGGAAAAATTTATCGAGAATTTTTACAATCAACAGGATATTCGGAAGAAACAAAAATTATTTATGATGAATATAAAAAAACAGGATTGCCAGGTTTGGAGAAATTTGTATCAGAAAAAATGTTAGATGATTTATGTATTGCAGGAACTCCAGATGCTGCAGTAAAAAAATTAAATGAATTTCGAGATGTAGGTATTAACTTACCAATAATTCAATTTAATCCAATAGATAATGTGAAAGAATCATTTGAATTATTGACAAATACATTTTCAGGAGAGTCAAATGAGTAAGGTGGCAATAGTAGGTACAGGACAAACAAAATTTTCAAAAGATGATGACAATATTGAAAAATTGCTTTTTGAATCAGCTAGTAATTGTCTTCAATCAACAAATAATTTGGATTTAAATAATATAGATGGAGTTCTTGTGTCTACAAATAATAATTCAAAATATCTTGGTGCAATTTTATCAGAAACTATGGGAATACAACCTAAAATTTCACATTCAATTGAACATCTTTGTAGTTCTGGCACAAACGCCATCATCTCTGCATATGCATACATTTCTTCAGGATTATCAGATATGGTGTTAGTTTCAGGAGTAGAATCTGCAACTAATCCGGGTCAAGTTTTAGAATGGGACAAATCTCGAGGAATCCTTGAACACCCAATCTATTGGGGCTCAATGCTTACTAAATCTCATAAAAGAAAATTCCAAACAACTGAAGAAGAATTAGCCATAGTATCTGCCAAGAATCACAAACAAGCAATAGACAATCCATTTGCATATAGTAATGAACCTAGAACAATATCTGAAGTGATGAATTCAAAACAAATTACAGATGATCTTAGAATTTTAGACTGCTCACGTTCATGTTCTGGAAGTTCATCAATTTTATTGGCATCTGAAGAAAAAGCCAAAACATTGTCTGATCAACCAATTTGGATTACAGGAATTGGACAAAAAACTACATCTGCAAGCTTTACAAAAAATATTCTAGAAGAGATTGAAAGTACAAGAATAGCAGTAAATTCAGCATATAAAATGGCAAAAATTGAACCAAAAAATATAGATGTGGTTGAAGTGCATGATGCGTTTTCTGTTTGTGAATTAATGGCTGTATCAGAATTAGGAATAACATCAAATGAAAAAAGTGGAGAATTTATTAGAAATTTGTTCAATACTGAAAACAGAATGGTAAATCCTAGAGGAGGGTTGATTGGAGCAGGACATCCGTTAGGAGCTACAGGAATATCTCAAACAATAGAAATCACAAACCAACTTCAAGGTAAAGCCAATAAACGTCAAATCTCCAATGCAACAACAGGATTAATTCATAACATGTCAGCAGCAGGAACATCAAGTTCAATTATGGTATTAAAAAATTGACATTTTTTGAGCAGCAGCTAGAACAGGGCATTTTTCAGATATGTTATTGCAAAAATTGTAACAATACAATATGGCCCCCTAAAGAAATTTGTCACATATGTCATAATAAAGCCAATTGGAAAAAATCTACAAATTTTGGAAAAATAGTAGAATTTTCAAAAAAAGAATCTACATATTTTGGATTAATCGAAATTGATGATGGCATACGTGTTTTAGGAAACATATCGTCTGTATCAGTTCCTAAAGTGGGCCAATTAGTTAGAATGAATGTATCGTTTAACTCTAAACCTAATTATTCATTTATTGTTGAAAACAATTAGCATTAGGTCATTACAGAATAACCTGTATTACTATATTCAATAATATGAATACAGTGCATGAGATCAAATTTAAAAGTTGAAAATAGAACAAAACCACTTAATTTTAAAAAAATTGCACAAACGAGAAGACAGAGAGGATATAATTGGGAAGATACACTGGTAAAACGATTCAATAAACTTGAAAACTGGAAAGCGTTTAGACTAGGGTCACCTAGCGTTGCATTACCTGATATTTTATGTGTCGATAATGAAGATAGTATAATATTCACAATTGAAGCAAAATCTGGGACAGGCACCACATTAACTGTTCCATTTGATCAGATAACTCGATGTCTAAATTGGACAAATAATTTCACAGTGTATAAAACAAGAAAAGTTATTCTTGCATTCAAATTTCTATCTAAAAAAAGAATTGGAGTGGGTCAATATGAAAAGAGAGAATTAAGAGAATTTTACAAGGTATGGAATGAAAGAAAAAGTCCTAGAGATATGGTATGCAAATATGACGGTACAACATATTCCTTAATTCATGGTGAAAAGGAAAAAATGGATTTAAAAGATTATGAAATGCCATTTATATCTAGACATCGAAAAACAAGTTCCAAAGACAATTAGCACTATATCAAAGAAAATTTGTCTTTATTTATTAATGACAAATTATTGGAATGTGTATGAGCTTCTCAGATTTCATTGATGAACGTATGCTAATTAGCAAAAATGTTCTAGGAGACAAAGAAATGAAGATAAAAGTTATCGAAGTATCGGATGAAACAACACCGTTGCAATGGAAATTTGGAGACAGAGTCAAGGTGACCAAGGTGATAATAACAATCAAACATCTTAAAACACAAAAAATTGAAGAGGGTGAATTAGACATAGAGGAAGTAGAGAAAAGACTCGTCCAGGATAGACATTATACCTCAACTAACAGATGGGTCCCTACAAAAGAAATTAAAAATGGATATGTAGTGAATTCAAGACATACCACGCTAATCAGCGATGCACATGCATTGGATTTGATAGTATTCTAATCGTCAGAAACTTTAAGAACCTACTTTTTGAACAAATTTTATGATTACAAAGGATATTTCAGTAGACGGTGCAGATTACAAATTAACTTTAACTGATCAAGTATTGAATCAGGTGGATAACCTAAAAGCACTATATGCAACAGCAGCTGAAGACCCTGAAAGTTTTGAACAGGTAAGTTCAGAAATTTCTGCTGCAATTAACAATATTGCAGAATCAGTATCACCAGAGGTTTCAGATGGACATTTGGATGGACTCATACAAGAGGTTTTCAAAGCAGTAGATGATAAGAAATCAGAAGTTGATAAACAACTAAAAGATAAAGACTCTAAAATTTCAAAAAAGAAAAAATAGTTACTTCAAATCTTTTGCAATATCATATATTCTAAAAATCATTTTATCATCTTGAAGCGAATTTATGATTGAATTTCTAATATGTTTTACGCGTAATGGATCTTCTGAATAAATCTCTTTGATTTTTTCAAGTTCACCAATAAAATAATGGTTTTCAAAATAATTTTTTATTTTTTTCTCTAATTTTGAGAATTCAATATTTTTGTCTGAAAATTCATCTGATTTTCTAACTAGAACTCGCAACAATCCATTGATTTTAGTTAATTCCACATCTAATACAAAAAAATCTTCTTTAGAATCACCTAGATTTTTAATTATATCATAACTGTTTAAAATTTTCTTCATCAGATCATGAAAGTATTCATCAACTACAACCATACTATAACCAATTAAAAATTAGTTGTAAATCTTTACTTGGTGAATATTATGAAAATATGTGGTGAAGATTATCAATCCAGCCTTTAAATTAGTAGCAAAATAGTGTTAGAATCATGAAACAACAAGCAAAACTTGTGTGTATTAATCCAAAATGTGGGAAAACATATCCAATAAGATCACTAGCCATAAAATGTGATTCGTGTGATTTCCTACTTGATGTCAAATATGAAAATAAACCAAATCCAAATTTAAAAGATATTTTTTATGAAAGACGAAATCCACAAGGGAGTATCTATAATGAAAGTGGTGTTTGGAGATTTAGAGAATTATTAAATTTTTGTGAAATTGAAACGGAAGACATTGAACAATGTTCAAAACATTTGGTCTCATTAGACGGTGCAGAAGGAAGACAATCAAAACCATACCATATGAGCAAAGTTGCAGAATTTGTTGGAATAAATAATGAAAATGTTGTGTTTCAGCCAGAAGGATACAACCCAAGTGGTTCGTTTAAAGATAATGGAATGTCTGCAGCAGTCACTCATGGAAAAATGATGGGTGCAAAAAAAATTATTTGTGCATCAACGGGAAATACCTCTGCATCAGCAGGAATGTTTGCTGCAAATGAAAATATGGACTGTGATGTATACATCCCAGATGGGCAAATAGCTCCAGGAAAATTAAGTCAAGCATATCAGTTTGGAACACAGATGTTAAAAGTTAACGGGAATTTTGATGATGCATTTACAAAATCATTAAAAGCTGCAGAAGAACCTGGAAGCTATACCGTAAACTCTGTAAATCCATTTAGAATTGAAGGTCAAAAAACAATTCCATATAGAGCGCTAGAAGCATTAGATTGGGAGGTTCCAGACTGGCTTGTGTATCCTGGTGGAGCGTTAGGAAATACATCCAGTTGTGGAAAAAGTTTAATGGAATTATATGAATGGGGATGGATTAAAAAAATTCCACGTATCGCAGTAATCAATGCAAAGGGAGCAAATACACTCTATCAATTATTTAATGGAATTTTTGATGAAGAAAAATTACGATGGAATGATGGTGCGCCTAATTTTGAATTAATTGAAAGATTTTATAAAAAAATGAATGATAATGAAGAACTAAAACCAAAAACCAAAGCAACCGCAATACAAATTGGTAAACCTTCAAACATTGCAAAAGGATTACGTGCATTAGATTTTACAGATGGAATTGTAGAAGAAGTTACAGATAAAGAAATGCTTGATGGAATGTCAGTAGTAGGGCTGAATGGATTTGATTGTGAAATGGCATCAGGTGCATCGGTTGCAGGGATAAAAAAATTGAGAGATAAAGGAATTATTAAAAAAGATGATACAGTCATAGGGATTTTAACAGGACGTCAAAAGGAACCATTACTTCCAATCGACTATCATAATGATCCTGCAAATAAATTTGCAAGACCACCAAAAATTTAGGCTCAAATTATAAAAAATCAATTGTACTTAATCTCAAGGGTTTAATAGAAACCACATCTAAATTATATTAATCTGAAAATGTGGTGTAACTACAATATATGACGCATAGAGTTCATTTCAATAAAATAAAATCATTAGAGGTTATCAAATGCAATTAGAGTTTGAATTACCATTACTGGTAGTTTTGATTGGACTTTCTGGTTTCTTTAGTGGACTGGAAGTAGCCTTAGTTGGAGTTAGAATTTCAAAAATTGAGCAGATGGTAAAAGACAAAGTAAAAGGTTCAGAATCACTTCTGAAATTAAAAACAAATCCTAGTCGTATGATGGCCAGTGTTAATTTAGGGAATAATTTAGTAAATGTAGCTTCAACGGCAATTGCGACAGACATTGCACTCAAAATATTTGGGAATGATGGACTAGCAATAGTAATTGGAATTATGACATTTCTGATATTGGTTTTTGGAGAAATAACACCAAAGACATATTGTAATGCAAACGCTGCAAAAATTGCAGCCAGATATAGTAGAGTATTATTGGTATTCAGTTATGCATTTTATCCAATAGTTAGAATTTTAGAAGCAATAACTAAAGGAATTATTAGTTTAACAGGAAGTAGTGATAATCCACCAGGATTAACAGAAGATGAAATCAAAGGTGTGATTGATCAAGGATTAAAAGATAAGGCCATAGAAAAACAAGAAAGTGAACTAGTTCACGGAGCACTGAATTTTGACGATATAGTAATTCGTTCAGTCATGACACCAAGAACAAAAATGTTCATACTAAATTCTAAAAAAATATTATTTGAAGCATTGCCTGAAATAAACAATAGCGGTTTTTCAAGAATTCCCGTATATTCCGAAAACAGTGACAATATTATAGGAATTGTACATGTTAGAGATGTTTTAAAATCATTAGAACATAATGAAAAAGTCATATCACTTGAAAGTATAATGAGAGAACCGATTTTTGTATCACAAGAAAAACGTGTTAGTGATTTACTAAAAGAAATGCAAGGAAGACAAACACACATGGCGATAGTGGTGGATGAATTTGGAGGTGTAGAAGGATGTGTTACACTGGAAGATTTACTTGAAGAAATTGTAGGCGAAATTCACGATGAAAAAGATACCATTGAACAAATGTTTCAAAGTGAAGGAAATGATGCAATTTTAACTAATGGAGATATTGAGATTGATAAAATTAATGAAATTTTTAAAACCAATATACCCGAAGGTGATGATTATTCAAGATTGAATGGGTTACTGCATGAGAAATTACGAGACATACCAAAGGAAGGCGATAAAATTGAAATAGAGTTCTTAAGAATAATGGTAGAAAAAGTTTCAAAAAATAAACCAGATAGAATTAGAATAGAAAAAATAAAATAATTATTCATTACTGAAATTAGATTCTAATAATCTTTTTTTCTCAGACATGTTAAATAATTTTTCAGTATGTTCAACAGCATCTTCATGTGATTTTTTAAACAACATTGCTTGTAACAACATGTGATTTTCAGGTATTACTATTCCTGTTTGATCATCAGAATACATCATGTGAATCGTGTCATCAATTTTTTGTGTCATGTTAGCATGTATGTGAATCATGTTAGTATCTTTAAAACTAAAATTTAATTTTTCTGCAAAGTCACGTATATCTTTAGTTCCTTTCGCATTCCACAATGTTGCAACACCATATTCAGTTTGGAATATATCATGTATCTCATCAACAGATGGAGTATTTTCTTTAAATCGTATATCCATCATGTGTAAATGCATTTGTCTAGTAGGAACTTTAATTGCACGAACAAACAAAGGTGAGTCTTTTCCAAAGTAAGATTTTACATCATCTCCATGATGTGGACTTTGAGTTAATTCAATTGTGTCAGGTACAGATTCATCAGTTTGTTCAATATCTGCCCATCTACGTACTAATGTAACATCAAATCTTTTAATTGAATTTCCAAAATTTTTCCGTAAAGGTTCCAAAATACGACCCATTCCAGTAACATTACAACTGCCTTGCATGACGTGTTTCTTTCCAATAGCATCAGCATAGTTAACTTTTGAATTAAACAATAAATCTGAAACAGCATTATTGCCTTCTACCGTTTCCCCACCCTGATAAATTGACAAAATATCTCTAGGTTCATAAAATAATTTTTTATTTTTAAAACCAACACCCCCAGGAGATGCATCAATTACTAAATCTGATTCATCTAATGCAGATTCAATATTTCCGGTTATAGTAAAATCCGAAAATGCGTTTTGATTTTTTTCAGGAACATATACCTTAAACCCTTTTTCTATGGCTTCATTTACTTTTGAATCAGGAGAGTATTTTCCAACTCCAACTAATTCAATTTCAGGATCATCTTTGATAAATTGGATTATACGACTGCCAATTGAACCATAACCATTGACAAAGACTTTCTTCATCATTAATTGTTAGAGAATCCAGTCTTTTATAATTAATGGAAGGATTAAATCACAGGATTTAGTCATTTTTTTGTGGAAGCAAAAGATTCAAACAAAGATTTTACATTTTCTATAGAGGGTAAAGAGTACACAATTTCAGAAAAAAATAACACTGGTGAAAATAATACTACAGAAAATAGTAAAAAACAGATATTACATGCACCTTCATTAACAATTGGTGCAATAATTTCAGGAATATGTATAGCAGTAATAGTTTTTGGGATTGGAGATTTAGCAGAATCATCTTCACCGCTAATTGAAAAACAATTATCAGAGGAACCAGTAAAACCAGTACAAATTACAATGGGAACATTTTTTGAAAACGGCTCACCGATACTTGGAAATTCAAATGCAGAGATCACATTAATTGAGTTTGGGGACTATCAATGTCATTTTTGTAATGTCTACTATCAAAATACAGAACATGAAATTCTTGAAAAATATGTAATGACAGGTAAAGTGAATGTAATCTTTAAGGATTATACCATTATCGGTCAGGATTCATTGAGAGCAGCTCATGCAGCACATTGTGCTTCAGAACAAGGTAAATTTTGGGAATATCACGATACATTGTATAATAATTGGGGTGGCGAAAATAATGGATGGGCAGGTAGTGAAAACATTTTAAGATTTGCAGAAGAAGTTGGACTAAATATGAATGAATTTGTAGAATGTAATGTGGATAAAAGATACGAACAGCAAATTGCTGCAAGTAATACAGATGCACAAAAATTAGGAATAACCGGAACACCCGCATTTTATGTAATTTCCGCAAATAGCCAACAAGTGCAAACAATATCTGGCGCACAACCATACGAAGTATTTGAAAAAGTTTTCAATTCCATGCTTGAAAATTAGAAAATTTGAAATACTATCAATAAGATCGCTGTAAAATTCATCACTGCGTAAATGAAATTTACTCTAGAAATCTTATATACCCACATCATGAGGCATAGCTAATGGCAGCAGGAATTGATGATATCTCAATTTACATTCCACGATTATTCATGGATGCGGGAGACTTTGCAGAAGCAAGAGGTCTTGACCCTCAAAAATTGGTGAAGGGATTAGGAGTTTCAAAGATGGCAATCGTAGATGCAAATCAAGACCCAGCATGTTTAGCTGCAAATGCATGTTTGAAAATAATGCAGAAGAATAAATTGTCTCCAGAAGAAATTGGAAGATTGTATGTTGCAACTGAATCATCATTTGATGAATCAAAGGCAATGAATTCATACGTCATCGGAATGTTAGAGCAAGTTTACGGAGCAGGTTCATTTCAACACTGCGGAGGAATTGAATGTAAATTTGCATGCGTTAGTGGTTCATATGCATTATATGATAATTCAAACTGGATTCGGGCAGGAGAGTCTGAAGATAAAAATGCACTAGTAGTTGTTTCAGACATTGCAAAATATGATTTAGGTTCTAGTGGCGAAATGACACAAGGTGGAGGAGCAATTGCTATGTTGTTAAATGAGAAACCAAGACTTTTAGAATTTGATCCTAAAGTAACATCAACATCAATTAAAAATGAATATGACTTTTACAGGCCATTTGGAAAAGAGACTCCAATTGTACATGGTCAATATTCTAACCTGTTATATCTAATTCAAGTTAAAAATGCATTAAACGATTACAAGAGAAAGGCACTCAAAACAGGACTAATAGAAATGAAAGAAGGTCAAAGTATGCTTGATCACATTGATTATTTCAACATGCATTTACCATATAGTAACATGGGAAAGAAAGCACTTGCATATTTAGTCAGACATGAATTAAGAAGCACCCCAAAATGGAAAGAAGTTATTGCAGAAATTGGCATGGAGGAACCTGTACCAAATGATCCTCGAGGAACAATTGAATCAATTATTTCAGATTCAGAATTTATGGCAAAAGATAGCGAATTTACAAAGAGATTTGCAAAAACAGACACATATCAGGAAATTTATGAAAGCAAGGTTGCAAGTTCGTTGATTGCCTCAAAGAGTATTGGAAATCTGTATACAGCATCACTTTACTTAGGATTTAGAAGTTGTTTAGAATATGAATTCCAAAAAGGAGTAAGCTTGGACGGAAAACGATTTGGATTTGCATCATATGGAAGTGGCAGTAGTGCAATGGTGTTTAGTGGAGTAATACAACCAGACCATCTAGAAATTGTAAAAGAAATGAATTTAGAAACTGAAATTGGAGAACGACAAAGATTGAGTTTATCAGATTATGAAGAACTACATGAGAATAAACGTACACCAGATCAATCAATTCTTAATGCAAAAAAAGAATTCATTTTAGAACATGTTGAACAAATCACCTCTGAAAAACGAGGAGAAAGAAGATATGCATTTATCGAATAAATCTAATGAGTGAAAGTTCACCCATTAAAGATGCATTATACGCAAAAATAGATGGGATTGGGCAAGAACAAATACATCAATTATTGTTAAACAAAAAGTTTTCGGAATTATTTGAGAGAATCTATGAACCAGTAATTCATAGTGTACAAGACATTGATGAATATGAAAAACATGGAACGTTAGCTGAAAGTTTAACACATTATTTATTTACAGAAATGTTAATTCCTAGTCAGCGAAAAATTACTTTCGAAAATATAGAACTAGACATGATAATTCCAAATACGATAGAATTACAAAAACATAGTCAAAATACCATAATAATATTTTTTGTTAAAATATCAAATATTGAACAAGTAAAACAAAAAATTCAAGATTTAAAGAAACTACAAAAAGATGATACAAAAATATGGATTATATCAAAGAGCCATATGGAAATTCCACAACCCACATACATAACAGAAAAAGAATCTTTTGGAAAATTTTTAAAAGATGCTCAAAATTTTATTAAAACAAAAAAGATGAATAAGCTAAATATTTTCAAGACCAAGATTTGACATATCCACAAAATTTGGAAACTTTTCAACGTATGATTCAATGGTGAATGAAGGATTGTGTGGGATGGCACCATAGACCTTGCGTCCAGTCAAACCAAAAATTTGATGCTTCAGATTAGTTAACTCATAGCCATCAGAAACATTTTGATTAACTAAAAATCCTTTTAAATCCAATTTTTTTTGTTGTACATGCTCATATGTCAACATGAAGTGATTCACAGTGCCAATTTTAGAGCCAGTTACAATGAATGAACTCAATTCTAAATCAGAAATTAGATTAGAAACAAAATAATTTTTAGATATGGGAGTCATAATTCCACCGATGCCTTCTACAATTACAACATCGTGTATTGAAGCAAGTTGTTTGTAGGATTCAATAACTTTGGAGATGTCAATTTCAAGATTAAGTTGTTTAGATGCATCATATGGAGAAGTGGGAATTTCAAAATAGTATGGATTTACAAGATGAATAGGATCATTGGCTCCAGAGTATTTCATTAAAATTTCAACATCCTCAGATATAGAATCAGATGTAGCCTTGTAACCAGATGCAAAAGGCTTCATCACCCCCACATCAATATCATTATCGCGAAGATGTTTAGCTATTGCAGCACTCACACATGTTTTTCCAACATCAGTGTCAGTTCCAGTAACAAAAAAAGAATTCATAATAATTTCCTAGATATTGATTTGATTGTAGATATAGTTCCATCAATTAAGAAATTAAGATCTTTCCGAGATATTGCTAATGGAGGAACAAGCATTATAATATTTCCAAGGGTTCTGAAATAGATTTGGTGTTTTCTACCTTCATCAAATACTAATTTGTTAATGGATGTTTTAGATGAAAGAGGTTTGTTTGAATTTTTATTTTGGACAAGTTCAATTCCCATAACCATACCCTTATGACGAATTTCTCCCACCACATCAAGATTAGAAATATCATTAATTCTATTTTCAAAAACCATGGATGTTTTTTGAATTTTTTCAATTAGATGGTATTTTTCATATAATTCAATATTTTTTAGCGATAATGCAGCAGCTGTGGGATTTCCAGTATACGTATGGCCATGAAAAAGGTGTTTGAATTCAGAGAATTTACCAAGAAAAGAATCATTAATTTTTTTCGTGGTTAAAGTTGCAGCAAATGTTTGATATCCTCCAGTAAGCATTTTTCCAAACGAAACGATATCTGGAGTGGAGTTTTGAGATTGATATTCTACCATAGATCCAAGTCTGCCAAAACCAGTTGCAATTTCATCTAAAACAAACAACACATCATTTTTTTTACATATCTGAGATATCTTTTTTTGGAAATTTTTAGGATAGATTATGACACCTCCGGCCATTTGTGCACCACTCTCCATGACAAATGCAGCAATAGAATTATCTTTTTCTAGTTTATCTTCAATTTTTGATAAACAATATTCTTCATATTCCTTAGAAGATATTTTTTTAGGAGTTCCCGAAGATATGGTTCTTGGAACAGGAAATTGGATAGTAGAAAATAATTTTGAACGAAATTTCGAGAAAAATTCAGGCACATATCCTACAGACATAGCGCCAAAGGTATCACCATGATATCCATTTTCCAGAGTAGCAACGTTTGTTTTTTTATTTTCCCCCACATTATGCCAATATTGTAAAGCAATTTTTATTGCAATTTCCATTGCAGTTGACCCGTTATCTGAAAAGAAAACAGATTTCATTTTTGGATTTAGTTTTAATAATTTTTTGGATAATTTTTCAGCAGAGGGATGTGTTAGGTTAAACAAAGGAGTATGCTGAATTATTTTTGTCTGTTTGATTATTTCAGATACTAATTCAGATTTTGAATGACCCCAAACATTACACCACATACTTGCAACACCGTCAAGCATTTTTCCACCCTTAGAATCATACAGCCACATACCTTTAGCAGATGTTATTTTAGGAAAAGTGGTCCATTCAGACATTTGAGTATTAGGATGCCAAACAGAACTATCAGATTTCATACAAATCATATTTTTTATGACTAATTAATGGTTAACCATAAATTTTATACAAGTTAACGCTTATTTAGTGAATTTTTTAATTTCGAATATGCAAAACCAAACAGAGTTAATCCTAGAATGTAAAAATAGAGTACTTACCAAAAAAGGCTTAACTGAAGAATTAACAAATGAGTTATTCAATGTAGAAGACAAAGTTTTGAGCCAATTATCAGATGCAGCAAATGAGATTACCAGAACATTTCAAGGATCAAAAATAGATGTTGAGCAATTAGCAAATATTAAAAAAAATTATTGCAGCGAAGATTGTACATTCTGTAGTCAATCGGCATTTTTTGATACAGGTATCGACAAATATCAATTAATGTCAGCCGAGGAAGTAGTTAGACAAGCAATGGATGCAAAGAAAGCAGGTGCGCACTCATATTGTTTAGTTGCAGCATGGAGAGAACCAACAGACAAAGATTTTGATAAAGTTTGTCACATAATTAATGAAGTTAATGAAAAAGTAGGCATTTCAATAGAATGTAGTTTAGGATTTCTAACAATTCAACAAGCAACAAAATTAAAAGAATTAGGAGTAATCAGGTATAATCATAATTTGGAAACATCTGAATCGAAATTTCCAGAAATTTGTACAACCCATACATATCAAGATAGAATTGATACACTACACACTGCAAGAAAAGCAGGATTAGAGCTTTGTACTGGAGGAATAATAGGAATGGGAGAGACAAGAAAGCAAAGAGAAGAGTTGGTCCAAGCAATATCCAAACTCAATCCAGAAGAGGTTACAGTTAACTTACTTGTAGCATTCCCAGGTACACCTTTAGAACTACAAACCCCATTAAGTTTAGAAGAAATACTAAGAGTGTTTGCAGTTTTGAGATTTTTGCTTCCAAAAAGTATTATAAAAATTTCAGGCGGTAGAGAAGTTAATTTGAATGATGATGGAAAAGAATTACTTTTGAGCGGTGCCAACGGAATTATTAGTGCAGGGTATTTGACATTAGACGGAAATTCCATGCAAAAAGATGTTAAAATGATAAAAGAGATTGATCTTGAAGCCTAAATTTGGCACACTTGAAAAGAAATTAAGTGTAATTAAAAAAAACAATCTACTACGAAATCTTCAGGATAGCCAAATTGAAAAACAATTCATAAAGCAAAATGGAAAAAAACTTTTGAATTTTTCATCAAATGATTATCTTGGAATGAATCCAGGCAAGATAAAACATATTCAATTCCAATCTAGTTCAAGACTTGTTTCTGGAAACGATAATAGTTTTTCAATACTTGAAAAAAAACTAGCTAAACATAAATCACAAGAAAAATCAATAATTTTCCCTACAGGATATATGGCAAACCTTGGAATAATTTCTTCAATTGCAGACAAACAGGATACAATATTCAGTGATGAGTTGAACCATGCAAGTATTGTTGAAGCATGTAAGTTATCAGGATCTAAAATTAAAATTTTCAAACATAACGATATGGGAGATTTAGAACAAAAAATTGAGAAAACCAAAGGAAAAAAACTTTTGATCACTGAAGGAATATTCAGTATGGATGGGGACTGGTCAAGATTAGATAAAATATCCCAATTAGCAGAAAAACATGGAATTATCACAATTCTAGATGATGCACATGGAGATTTTGTATTAGGTAAAGATGGAAAAGGTACTGCGAATTTTTTTAATGTAGAAAAAAAAATTGATCTATACATTAGTAGTCTGAGTAAAGGATTAGGAAGTTTTGGAGGCTATGTTTGTGGGAAAAAAAGTTTAGTGGATTTATGTATAAACACATCAAAGACTTTCATATACACATCAGCATTACCTGCATCAATCAATCAATACTCACTAAAAAGATTTAATTCAAACAGAGAGAAATATAGAAAAAAATTATGGGAGAAAATTAATTTATTTCATAAAAGATTAGAAGAGATTCAACTTCAGACCACATCAACAAGTCAAATAATTCCAATAATTATCGGTAAAGAAAAGAATGCAATGGAGTTTTCAAAATTTTTAAGAGATAATGGAATCTTTGCACAGGCAATAAGATATCCAACAGTAAAGAAGGATCAAGCTCGAATTAGAATTTCAATTACAGGGTGGTTATCAAATGAAGAAATAGAACATTCAATACAAATTTTAGAAAAAGCTAAAAGAAAATTCAAACTAAAATGATTAGCGCATCATATCGAAACCTAGTCCACCACCAGATTCAGGTGCACCAACAAGATATGCGAATATAGTGATTGCTGCAAGTCCTGCGATAACGACATAAAATCGTGAATTCATATGGAAATCTGAAAAGCCTTGAATAAAAACTCACTTGTGTTAATGATTTTATAAAATCAATTCATAGAAGTGCTATGGCAGAGATTTCACTAGTAATTGCATTTTTGGCAGGAATTGGTTCTTTTTTTGCACCTTGTATTTTGCCTATGGTTCCAGCATTTTTGGCATATATTTCAGGAACAACATTATCCGAAATTAAAACAAAAAATAATGTCATTTCCATTAACAAATCTAACGTACTTTTAAATTCAATATTTTTTGTACTAGGATTCTCAGTAGTATTTTCTGCTCTAGGGGTAGCGATTAATTCAATTTTTTATGAAAGTGCCAATCAAATTGTATCAGAATTCAACCAAATTGGCGGAATTATCATAATAGGGTTTGGTACATACATGCTTCTAAGTCATAAAATTCGCATACTCAATGTTGAAAAAAAGATATTTCCAAAAAGCGTAGGTGCTAGATTTCCAGTATCATTTTTGTTTGGAATGGCATTTGCCGCAGGATGGACACCGTGTGTTGGGCCAATTTTAGGTACAATAATCACTCTTGCAGCGACATCACCTAGTATTGCATTCAATTTACTACTTGCCTATTCTATAGGAATGGGGATTCCATTTGTAATAATGGGAGCATTAATTTCTAAATCAAGTAAGATAATTTCAAAAGTAGGGAAACATTTGAAATATTATACAGTTCTATTTGGGATAGTAATTATTGTGTTAGGGGTGCTGGTGTTTTTTAATCAATTAGTTTTAATTGCAAACTTTCCACTTCTAAATGATCTATTACTGTTGAGTTAAAAATGAAAAAAGAATACATGTATGCATCAATGTTATTTGGAATAATTGCAATAGGAATAATTTCTATTTCATATTTTTACGAGGAAGTTGATCTAAAACGAAATACAACAAATGATACGACAATATTAGATAAAACATTTCTAAGAACATCACCGGAATTAAATGGAATATCTGGATACATCAATACATCTTCAGAACAAATAAGTCAAGACATAGAAGGAAAAGTAGTATTATATGATTTTTGGACATATAGTTGCATCAATTGTATACGGACATTACCACATCTTACAGCATGGGATGAAAAATATTCAGAGGAAGGATTAGTAATTGTAGGAATACATACACCGGAGTTTGAATTTGAGAAAGAATACGATAATGTTGTCTTTGCAACTGAGAAATTTGGAATAAAATATCCTGTGATCCAAGATAATGATAAAGAAGTGTGGAATGATTTTCAAAATAGATACTGGCCAAGAAAATACATTGCAGACCATGAGGGTTACATTCGATTCGATCATATCGGAGAAGGTGCATACAAAGAAACTGAAAAAGTAATTCAAGTGCTATTGGAAGAAAGATCAAATGCACTAGGAAACACATTAGAGAAAAAAGAATTGGTCGATCTAAGTGAATTTACACATGCAGCATTTAGAACACCAGAGTTATACTTTGGATTTAATTTTGCAGAGGGTAGAAATCAGCTAGGCAATGAAGAAGGATTTTCAAAAAATAAAATAGTAACATATCAATTGCCTGAAAAATTTACACAGCATTATTTCTACATGGAAGGAATGTGGAAAAATAACAATGATGGAATGAAACTAATTTCAGATTCAGGAAAAATTGTTTTGAATTTTAATGCAAAACAAGTAAACATTGTCGCATCCGAAAATGCAACATTGAAGATAGAATATGATGGAGGTCAAATTCCAGAACAGGTTAGAGGTCAAGATGTGTCACCAGACGGTACGGTCAAAATTTCAGAACCAAGATTGTATAATTTGATAGATTCGGAACAAGAAGGCCCCCATGAAATAATTATTCAAGTAGAAAGTCCTGGTTTTGAGATATTCACATTTACTTTTGGATAATTTCATTAATGAAATTGAAGATTACTTAAGAAAAATTGATCCATTTAGATTAATTTTTTTTAGTCGCTCTATAAAATGCCAAATTTTTCAATCCATTACATGGTATCATTTTCAGAGAAATGGAATGTTTTGAAGAGTAAAGAATCATTATCTCAAAAATTTATGGGTACCGTAAAACCAGATGCACCACTAAAAAATAGATTAGACGTAGCACAAAAAAGACTACAACAACAAATTTCAAAATTAGGAGAAACAGAACAAAAATTAAAACAAAAAGATTCAATGTTTATGGATAAGATAGTAGAAGCAACAAAAACAAACAATCAAGCATATGCCAAAATGTATGCAACAGAATTAGCAGAAATTAGAAAAAATAACAAAACTGTTAGTAATGCAAAATTATCAATGGAGCAGGTTCAGATTAGATTAAACACAGTTTCAGAGTTAGGAGATGTGGTAGTAACATTAAGCCCATGTATGTCATTAATCAAAGGACTAAGTACATCACTAGGTGGCATGATGCCAGAAGTTGCAGAATCAATGCAAGACCTATCAAGCATGTTAGGAGATATTGCAACAGGTACAACCATCACAAGTGAAGGAACCATGGGAGAATTTACAACATCAAATGGAGAAGCACAGTCAATACTAGATGAGGCACAAGCAATGGTAGAAGGTCAAACTAGACAAAGTATGCCAGAGCCACCAATTAGCGGAAATAGTGTTGAAGACATACTAAGAGAAAGAGAAGCAATTTAATTTTTTTTCTTAATTTCTTGTAGTAATTTTTTAATTCTAGAAATTGTTGGGTAACTGTAACCACGTTTTCTATAATTCTTAATCATTAATTTCCAATTATTTAATCTCCAAGTAGCTTGTTCAGGAGTTATTGAATGAACTTCATTACCGATTATACTTTTTCTGCCGACTTTTAGAGTACCCGCATCTTTTGCATCCCATCGATTTTTTGCAAATTTTAAACCGCTCAATATCTCAGAGATAGGCATATCAGAAAAATATGATTTAATTTTTGCAATGTCATCTTCAGATAGATCGTCTTTGGATATAATTGAAAGATCTCTTACCATGAATCTAATGACCATTACTAGAATATCACAAATTTGCTAAATTTCATTAAACAATATAGTATTTTTTTCAACATCCAATAAAGCTGAAAAATGAATGCCTACACGCAGTATTAAAGATGGCAAAGCCAATGATTATAGCAGCAAATAAGCCTAATGTGATCACAACAATTTTTTCTTTGTAACCCATAGTACCAATTTGCGTAACCGTTATATCAAGAATGGCAAGGAATTAGATTATCATGATGCCATCACAACAAGGGTATGACCGTGCAATTACCGTATTCTCACCTGACGGAAGATTATATCAAGTAGAATATGCAATTGAGACCGTTAGAAGAGGTGCACTTGCAGTAGGAATTAGAACAAAAGATGGCGTAATTATTGCAGTAGAAGAAAAATCAAGAAAATTACAGATTATTAATACACCACAAAAAATATTTCAGATTGATTATCATATTGGTGCAGCAGCAGCAGGATACATTCCAGATGCACGTTCACAAATTGATACCGCAAGAACATTTTCTCAGAGTAACAAACTAGTATATGATGAAGCAGTTGAGGTTGAAACAGTAGCCAAACATTTAGCTGATCAATGTCAACAGTATACACAATATGGCGGAGCAAGACCAATTGGAGTTTCACTGATAATTGGAGGAATTGATCCTGCAGGAACTAATTTGTATATGACAGACCCAAGTGGCTCATACATTTCATACAATGCAATATCAATTGGTGCTAATTCCGACGTGGTTAATGAATTTCTAGAAAAGAATTACAAAGAAGATATGTCACTAGACGATGCAGCATCACTAGCTATTGCATCAATTTACATTTCAAGTGAAACAAAAGAAGGAATTGAACACATCAAGATGTCAAAAGTATCTGGAGAACAGGGAGTTTTTGAATTTATTAAAAACGAAGAAATAACAAAGTTTGCTGCAAATGCAAAATCAAAATATCCAGCTGATGGAAAATAAATAATTTTCACCAACCATTTAGAATTTAAAATGAAATTATCAATTGCAATACCTGATTCATCATTAAAAGATGAAAAAAAACATGAAAATAAAACTCGAAAAATATTCCAAATTGCACGTGCGGCAGGAATATTTCAGATTAATAATATAATAATTTACAAAGATGGACGAGAGTTTGAAACTGATTCAAAATTATTATCAACGATTCTTAGATATCTTGAAACACCGCAACATTTTAGAAAACGTTTGTATCCAAAATCAGGATTACTACAATTTGTAGGTGCATTATCGCCAATTAAAATGCCAAATCAAACTGGAACATCAGATGCAAAACAAGTAAAAAAAGGAGATGTTCGAGAAGGAATTATTTTTCCAAAGGATGGTAAAAAATTTATTGATATTGGTATTGACCATTCAATTCCATATCACGGAAAAAAACAAATAGAAAAAAGAACAATTGTGAAAATTAAAGATACATTTCCAAATTTTACAGTGTATGATATAGAAAAAGATCAAATACCAAATTTTTGGAGTTATAATGTAAAACATGGTGGAAATTTATTTACATTATTAACAGAATGGAAAGGACCAAAAATACTTACAAGTAGAAAATCAAAGAAAATCAAGGAGGAAGATATGCAAAAGATAATTTCCTCAAAAGAAGAAATTCTAGTAGTTTTCGGTACAACAGATAAAGGAATTCATGAAATGCTAGATAAAAAAATTAGTAATATTCAAAATTTCAAAGCATGGAATTTTTTTCCATATCAAGGAACAGAAACCGTACGTCTTGAAGAAGCAGTTTTAGGTTGTCTATCAATTATCAATTCCTATAAATTTAACAAATAAATTATAAAAAATTATAATTTCAATATGAATAATCAAAGAAAATTTTTGATATTGGCAGTACTAGTTGGAGTTGCAGGAGTTGGAATTGGTGGGATTACAATTTTTTCAATGATTTCAGAATTATATTCACCATAGAAAATATTACAACAATTAACAAAGAAAATTGAGATTCTCACAGTATATAATGGGGTTAACGACTTTTTTCATTTATCCATGGGACATAGAAAACGTAGTCAACCAAGAAGAGGAAGCTTAGCATATTCTCCTAGAATACGTGCAAAAAGTATGGAAGCCCGAGTTCGTGCATGGCCAAAAATAAACAGTGAAGAGCCAAGACTACTCGCACATGCAGGATACAAAGCAGGATGTGTGCAATTGGTCAGTATTGACGACAGAGAGCACACACCAAGTCATGGAAAACAACTTGTAACACTTGGAACAGTCATTGCAACACCACCAATTACAATAGTAGGGATTAGAGGATATTCAGTGGATACTAATCATACAAGAAATGCAGAATTTGATTCATTTGCAAAAGATTTACCAAAAAATGTACAAAATAATTTAAAAATTAAAACAGAAGGAACCCCAGTTGATGAAGCAGAAAAACATTTGAGAAAAATTAAAGAAATTTTTGCAATAGTCACAACAACACCAGTTGATGTTAATTTAGAGATGAAGAAACCTTACATCTTTGAAGTCAAAGTAGAAGGGGGAGACATTCCAAAACAGTTTGCATTCACAAAAGATCTCTTAGGGAAGACTGTAAAAGTTGATCAAGTGTTTGAAAGTGGAACCTATGTGGATACTGCAGCAATTACTAAGGGAAAAGGATGGCAAGGAGTAATTTACAGATGGGGTGCAAAAAGAAAACAACACAAATCAAGAAAGACTGTCAGAGAAATTGGTTCATTAGGTCCAATTTCACCACAAAGTGTCATGTATACAGTTCCAAGAGCAGGACAGACAGGATTCCATCAAAGAGTGGAATATGATAAAAGAATAATGATAATGAGTAATACAGAAAAAGAAGAATTTAAAATAAATCCTGACGGAGGATTCAAACACTTTGGAAATGTTACAGGAGATTTCATAATTGTTAAGGGATCAGTACCTGGAACATATAGAAGATTAATCAAACTTAGAAAACAAATTAGAAACAAACCAAAGAAGGTAGTAAAACCAAACGTATTGGAGGTTGTAATTTAATGAAAAGAACCGTTATGACCACAGATGGCAAGAAAGATAGCGATATTGAACTTCCAAACGTATTTGAAACAGAAGTTAATCGTGCATTAATTCATAGAGCATTCATTAACTTACAAACACATGGATTCCAGAAACACTCTACAAAACCAACAGCAGGAATGGAAGTAGTTGCAGATTCAAATGATCCGCCAACTGGTAGAGGTGTTGCAAGAATTGCTAAAATCAAAGGTGGTGGAGGCGGTAGAGCAGGACAAGCTGGAGAAGTAGCATCAACTAGAGGAGGACGTCAAGCACACCCACCAATTGCCGCTAAAGTAATTTACAAGAAAATAAATAAAAAAGAGAATAAACTAGCATTATGTTCAGCACTAGCTGCAACAACATCAAAAGAATTAGTTGAAAAAAGAGGTCACAAAGTAGAAGGAATCGATGCATTCCCACTGATAGTTTCAGATGATATTGAAAAAATTACAAAAACATCAGAATTAACAAAAGTTCTAGAGAATTTGAAAATTACTCAAGATGTGAATAGATTAAAGAACAGAAAAAGAAGAACAGGTAAAGTTGCATTAAGAGGAAGAGTTTCAAAAATAGGAAAGAGTGCATTGCTTGTAGTTTCGAAATCAGAAAATATTTCAAAAGCCGCAGGAACAATACCAGGAATTGATGTTTGTGAAGCAAAAAACCTAAGCGTTCTCAATTTGGCACCAGGTGGAACTTTAATTAGATTAACAGTATTCACAAAGAAAGCAATTGAAGAAATTGCAGAAATTAAATCACGACATCTAGAGTTAATGGTGACTTTGAAATGAATGTATCTGATGCAACAAAAATTATCCTAAGACCTTACGTCACAGAAAAAACATTCGCATTAGTAGAAAATGAACAAAAAATTTGCTTTTTAGTTGAAAAAGAAGCAACAAAATCACAAATAATTGAAGCCGTTAAAACATTGTACAATGAAGATGCCACAAACATTCAAACAGCAAGAACTGCTTACGGAAAAAAAGCATTTGTTAAATTTAATTCCCCAGATAAAGCAAGAGACTTAGCAAACAAGATAGGTATGATGTGATTAGTATAAATGACTCATAAAAACAAAATTTTGCAAGGAGACATGTAGAAATGGTCAAAGTAGTAAATAGCTATAAAGGAAAAACAACAGAAGAGTTACAAAAACTTCCAAATGATCAATTGTTTGTATTGCTTAATGCAAGACAAAGAAGATCATTAAAGAGAGGACTTTCAGATAACAAAAAGAAATTGATTGCAGAAATTAAAGAGATGAGAGAAGGAAAGAACAAAAATCCAATAAAAACACATCAAAGAGATCTAATAATTTTACCATACATGATAGGAACAACAATCAACGTCTTTGACGGAAAAGAATTCAAACCAATAGGAATTGGTACAGAAATGGTTGGACATTACATAGGAGAATACGCAATTACAAACAAGAGAGTGAATCATGGAGCACCAGGAGTAGGTGCATCAAGATCTAGTTTGTATGTGCCACTAAAGTGATTAAAATGGGAAGATACAATTATGCATTTCAGAATTTTGATGCAACAAAGCATGTTAGAGCTTCAATTCGTGAAAAAAAGATTTCACACAAACATGCAAGAGAAACAGCAAAAGCAATCAAAGGACTTACACTTGAAAAGGCTAGAGACTACATGCTAAGTGTCGTTGCAAAAGAAAGGGCAATACCATTTAGAAGATTTAAAAATCAAGTTGGACATAGAAGTGATCCAGGAATGATGTCTGGAAGATATCCAGAGAAAACAGCTGGAGAGTTTTTGAAATTATTAGATAATTTAGAATCAAATGCAGAATACAAAGGGATGGATATGGATAGATTGAAAATCATAAATGCAACAACACACAAAGGTGTCGTAATCAAGAGATTCATTCCAAGAGCCCAAGGTCGTGCAACCGATAAGAATGATGTATTAACACATGTAGAATTGGTGGCACAGGAGTTTTAGAAATGTCTGCAGTAAAGAATGTCATCAAAGATAATTACAACATGATGTTGTTGAAAGATTACTTAAGATCAAAAATTAAAGATGCAGGATTTGAAAATGCAGAAGTTTCAAAAACACCAACAGGAACCAGGGTGGTACTACATGTAACTAGACCGGGAATCGTAATTGGTAGAAAAGGAACAGGAATTAAAGAATTAACTGAAAAGTTAGAAACAGACTTTGGGTTAAAGAATCCACAGATTGCAGTTGAAGAGATAGCAAAACCAGAATTATCTCCAGAAGTTATGTGTAACAGAATGGCATCACATCTTGAAAGAGGTACAGCATTCAGACGTGCAACAATGTGGACAATTCAACAAATTATGGAAGGAGGAGCAATGGGAGTAGAAATTACAATTTCAGGAAAATTAAGAGGTGATAGATCTGCATTTGAAAAACACAGACAAGGCATTTTACCAAGAGCAGGTCATCATGCAGACGTCATAGTATCTGAAGATATTGCACATGTAGAAACAGCCATGGGATTAATCGGCGTAAGA
>ENA-OREN01001070-OREN01001070.1-marine-metagenome-genome-assembly--contig:-NODE-1070-length-33968-cov-11.524741_pt1 | contig 33968 bp, 20 predicted proteins | sample MGYA00248624_ERZ508555 | MGnify/ENA primary metagenome ERZ508555 (study PRJEB26222, sample SAMN06267773) | marine metagenome | isolation source: Saanich Inlet, British Columbia, Canada | place...
ATAACAGCACCAACAACATCTGTAACTGGTGATTTATCTGTAGGGACATCCTTACAGACAGCCACAATTGATTACACCGATGGTGATGTTGCCATGACAATTGCAGATGGTGGTGCAGTTACATTTGGCCAGGAAGCACAATTCAGTTCAGGCATTCAGACAGCAGGATCTGTAGAGACAGCTACGATTGATTACACCGATGGTGATTTAGCCATAACCATTGCGGATGGTGGTGCTATTACAACCAGTGGTAATGCTACGGTTACAGGAGATCTCACAATAACAGGTAACGATGCTGCCTTTGGTAATGGGGAATCCATTTCCAATGCTACGGATGGTACTTTAGCGATAACAGCACCAACAACATCTGTAAGTGGTGATTTATCTGTAGGGACATCCTTACAGACAGCTACGATTGATTACACCGATGGTGATTTAGCCATAACCATTGCGGATGGTGGTGCTATTACAACCAGTGGTAATGCTACGGTTACAGGAGATCTCACAATAACAGGTAACGATGCTACGTTTGGTAATGGAGAAACTATTTCCAATGCTACGGATGGAGATTTCTTATTTACTACAGATATTGCTGCTGGAGCTCTGACCTTAAAAAATTCTAATGGATCAAATGGTATCGCAGCCATAGAGTTAGTATCAGATAATGGGGCTGATGCTGGAGATGGTTATGAAGTAAAATCATTAAATGGAACTTTCACGATCACATCAGACAACTCTACAAGTGAGACATACGATGATACACATTTCACCATAGCAGGCAATTCCGATCCGACATCATCAACAACAACGATAGCAGGTGGGGCGATTGTAGCAGGGACAGGAGGATTAGATATATCTGGGGGAATAGTTACACTAGCAAATGATGAAACAATTTCAAATGCTACAGATGGGGATTTCTTGTTTACAACGGAAACTATTACAGGTGCTTTGACTCTGAAAAATTCTAACACATCAAATGGTATTGCATCCATAGAATTAGTATCAGATAATGCAGGTGAGGCAGGAGACGGATATGAAGTTAAGTCATTAAATGGAAATTTCACGATCACATCAGACCACTCAACCAGCGGGACCTATGATGATACATATTTCACAATAGCAGGTAATTCTACACCAGCGTCTTCTCTGATAACGGTTGCGGGAGAACTTTCTGCTACGACCTTGGATATTGGGGGAACGAATATTACTGCAGACGCAGCAGAAATAAATAAAATGGATGGTGTAACAGCAACTTCTACCGAGATTAATTATACAGATATTACTACTTTAGGAACATCAGAAGCATCTAAGGCAGTTACAGTTGACAGCAATGGTGATTTGATTATTCCGGACAGTGATAAATATCAATTTGGAACAGGATCTGACATGGAGGTCTATCATGATGGATCAAACTCTTACGTAACAAATAAAACTGGAGCGCTTAAGGTTGCTACTGAGACATCTGGCATCGCGGTAACAATTGGTCATACAACATCAGAAGTCACGGTTGGTGATAACTTAACAGCAACAGGTACTATTACTGCCACAGGTGGTTTTGTTGGAAATGTTACAGGTATAGCAACGACAGGAACGAATGTAGTGGTTACTGATAATGAAAGTACCAATGAAAACAATGCTATCGCTTTTGTTGCCGATGCTGATTTGGATGGTAATACAAGTATTGGCCTGGAGTCTGATGGAAACTTGTATTATAATCCAAGCACGGGTACTGTTACAGCAACAGCATTTGTTGGTGATGGGTCTAACCTGACCGGTATTACAGCGAGTACTATTGGAACACTGACAGGTACTAATGCAATCGCCTTCAGAGATTCTGATTTAAATATTAATTCTTCCACAGATGGACAGTTAGATATTAATGCTGATATAAAGTTAGATATTGCCGCACCAAATACAGAAATGAGTGGTGATTTGAAAATTGCAGGAAACGATATTGAATTTGGTAATTCAGAGACCATCTCCAATGCTACAGATGGAGATTTCCTATTTACTACAGGCACTGCCACAGGTGCTTTGACCTTGAAAAATTCTAACGCATCAGATGGAATTGCATCCATAGAGCTTGTTTCAGATAATGCAGGCAATGTAGGAGACGGATATGAAGTAAAATCCTTAAATGGAGCTTTTACGATCACTTCAGATCATTCAAGTAGTGGGACCTATGATGATACATATTTTACTATAGCAGGTAATTCTACACCAGCGTCCTCTCTGATAACGGTTGCGGGAGAACTTTCTGCTACAACCTTGGATATTGGGGGAACCAATATCTCAGCGAGTGCTGCAGAGATTAATTATAATGATATTACTACTTTAGGTACATCACAAGCATCTAAGGCAGTTACAGTTGATAGCAATGGCGACCTGCTTGTTCCAGATAGTGATAAATATAAGTTTGGAACAGGATCGGACATGGAAGTCTATCATGATGGTTCAAACTCTTACCTTACAAATAAGACCGGTGCTTTAAAGGTAGCCACAGAGACCTCGGGTATTGCTGTAACTATAGGGCATTCAACATCAGAAGTCACCGTGGGAGATAATCTCACAGTTACAGGTAATAGTACAGTAGCAGGGGCATTAGATATATCTGGTGGAATAGTCACACTAGAAAATGATGAAACAATTTCCAATGCCACCGATGGAGATTTCCTATTTACTACGGCAACTGCCACAGGTGCATTGACAGTAAAGAACTCTAATACATCGGATGGAGTTGCATCCATAGAGCTTGTTTCAGATAATGGTGCTGATGTTGGAGATGGATATGAATTTAAGTCATTAAATGGAGCTTTTACGATCACTTCAGATCATTCAAGTAGTGGAACCTATAATGATACCTATTTTACAATAGATGGGAATTCATCTCCTGCATCATCTGTGATAACCGTTGCAGGTGAGCTTTCTGCCACAACTCTGGATATTGGAGGAACCAATATCTCAGCGAGTGCTGCAGAGATTAATTATAATGATATTACTACTTTAGGTACATCACAAGCATCTAAAGCGGTAACAGTTAATTCCAGCGGTGATTTGATTGTTCCTGATGGAGATAAATTCCAATTTGGAGCAGGATCAGACATGGAAGTCTATCATGATGGTTCAAACTCTTACCTTACAAATAAGACCGGTGCTTTAAAGGTAGCCACTGGGACATCAGGTATCGCTGTCACTATAGGGCATTCAACATCAGAAGTCACCGTGGGAGATAATCTCACAGTTACAGGTAATAGTACAGTAGCAGGGGCATTAGATATATCTGGTGGTATAGTCACACTAGAAAATGATGAAACAATTTCCAATGCTAATGATGGAGACTTCCTATTTACAACAGCCACTGTTGCAGGTGCTTTGACTCTAAAAAATTCTAACGCATCGGATGGTATCGCATCGATAGAGTTGGTATCAGATAATGGAGCGGATGTTGGAGATGGGTATGAAGTAAAATCAGTGAACGGAACTTTCACGGTCACATCTGACCATTCGAGTAGTGGGACCTATAATGATACATATTTAACTATAACAGGTAATTCAACACCAGCAAATTCAACTACAACGATAGCTGGAGATATGTTGATCAATGGCGGCCAGCTTGGTTTGACAAACGATGATGACCTTATTACATTAGCATCTGGGATTGCAACCGTCGCTGGTGAAATATCAGTTACAACTCTGGATATTGGAGGAACAAATGTAACTGCCGATGCAGGAGAATTAAATATTCTAGATGGTGTGACCGCTGCTTCTACAGAACTTAATTATACAGATATAACCACATTGGGAACGTCGCAGGCATCAAAGGCAGTCACGGTTGACAGCAATGGTGACCTGATCGTTCCAGATAGTGATAAATATACTTTTGGAGCAGGATCTGACATGGAAGTCTATCACGATGGTTCAAACTCTTACCTTACAAATAAGACTGGTGCTCTAAAGGTTGCAACAGAGACCTCAGGTATCGCTGTCACAATTGGACATACAACATCAGAAGTGACTGTTGGGGATAACCTTACCGTTACAGGTACATCTACTTTTAATAATAAAATTATAATTAATTCTTCTGCGGAAGATGGTGGAGATGGAGTTGCTATACCTTTAACTAATCATGCTACATTTATTCAAACAGGCGGAGCAGAAACTTCAACATTAGGCGCTGGAACAGAGGGCCAAATAAAAGTTATAGTTATGGAGGCTGATAATGGTGATATGGTTACAACTGTTACAAATGCGGCATGGGGAGGCAGTAGTATAATTACATTTGATGCTGTTGGTGATGCTGTGACTTTACAATATATAGACTCAAAATGGTATTGTATTGGAAACAATGGTGCCGTTTTTGGTTAAACTTTACTGATACAGAAAAATGGCTACTTATAAAAATTGAAAAATATGCTCATGAAAATAAAAAAAAGGAACAAGCTCTTTCTTTTAGCATTCATATTAAATCTTACTTTTTGCCAGGAGTATAAGATCCAATTTGCTCATATTCCAACAGGGCAAGGGATGGGGCAGAATGATTCAATAGGTGTGATGAACAGTATTGGCGGTGTTCTTTTACGAGATATTAGTTCAGATTCTTTTGCTGTCGGGACTGGATTCTTAAAAACCACCCAGAGCATTTTTTCAGAACCTCCGGTTATTTCCAATTTTACTTTTCCTGATATTATAGTGAAGTCTGCTTCTTCAAATACTATTTTAGCTACCCTTTACGATTTGAATGGTATCAAGAATGTAGATTTATATCTTCAAATGGGTGGAAGTACAAATGACACAATAATACCCATGTCTAATAGTGAGGATAGAGATTATTATGTACTGATCGATGATACTTTAATTGGAGTGCAGAATTTTCGTGCACGGATAGTTGGGACAGATAATATGGGTTATGTTGCCTCATCAGAATATAAAACGTCGGAGATCCAATTCAGCAATGGTGAATTATCCATGGCTAATGATAACAGCCAGTATCCTGATGGTATCCCAACTGGACGCTGGAGATTAATGTCATGGCCCGGACAACCGGCTAACACCAGTCTGGCACGTTCCAAGCTAAAAGATGGCCATGTTTTTTATTCTTGGGATATTGAGAAAAATGATTTTATCATAGCTGATATAATTGAGCTTGGTCATTCCTATTGGTTTAGGCATAAATATGAAAACCCTGTAGTCTTTTCGGAGGATTCTAGTACTGCAATGCCTTTGGAGAATTATACCATCAAACTTGAACAAGGCTGGAATATGGTGGGTAACCCATTCTCATTCCCTGTTCAATATGTAAAAGATAGTAATATAGATGATCCAATCACATATGGGAATTCTGATAAAGATGGTTGGAGTGGCCCACAAACTGAATTACAACCTTGGAATGGTTATGCGGTCTATGCTTCAGCAGAATCGGACTTGGTTCTAATTCCGTTTCAGGAACAAGACTCTTCTGCGCAAAGGGTTGCCAATATTGATGGTTGGTATCTGAATTTAAAAGCAGAAAGTCCAAACTTTTTTCATCATGCTGCACAAATCGGTCGCCACGAGAATGCTTCTAATGGACAAGATCTCTATGATACTCCTCAGTTACCGGATATTAATGAAACAATCTCCTTGCTCATGGATCTTAACGGGAATTCATCATTTCGCTATACAAAAGACATTCGTGATTTAGACGAGTTTAATGGTGTTTGGAATCTGCGCTTAGATGGGAATAATGACGAAAGATCAATGGTACTTTCAGGCGTATTAAAGGGTTCTATCCCAGAAGGTCTTCGTATAGCTATTGTTGATATTCAGGAACGTAAAGTATCGCATGATATTTTAAACCAGGGGTTAGCAATTAAAAAGGATCCAAATCTTGACTACGATCTAAAGCTTGTGGCTGGTGATATAGATTATGTGGCTACAATGACTGAAGAAATATTAAATAATATTCCTTCAGTATATTCTTTAAGTCAGAACTATCCCAATCCATTTAATCCGATCACTAAGATGAACTATGCACTTCCTAAACGATCAAGAGTAATTATTTCCGTCTACAATGTGTTGGGTCAAGAAGTAACAACTCTTTTAAACAAAGAACAAGATTATGGATACCACACAGTCACTTGGAACGGAACTGATAGAATTGGTAAACAGGTGGCTTCAGGGGTTTATTTTGCAAGATTGACAACTAAGAATTTTGGCCAGACGAAAAAAATGTTAATGTTGAAATAAGGTTTTTCTAATTAATCTAATATAAATGGCCAGTTGATTTATTCTGATAAGGATACGGTATTCCCTTCTGGGTCAGTTTTGATGAGCCAGATATCACTATGATTTTCATCTCCGTCCCCTATGATACCAATGCTACCGGTTAGGGCGAATCCTCCATCAAATGTCTGCAAAACTGAAAAACCATAATTGTGGGTTATGCCTCCAAAGGTTTTATCCCAGTCGACACTACCATTGCCATCAATTTTAATTAACCGGATATCATAAGCACTATTTTCATGAACATAAGAATGGCAAATCAAAATATGGCCACCATCATTAGTTTCCCGCAGAGCATTGCCGCCTGCACCATTACTGCCACCGAATGCGTTATCCCATATTTTGTTACCAGTTGAATCTATTTTAATCAAGACCAGAGCTGTATTCCCATATCCAAACGAATCCGTAACACCCCTTATAATGTAACCGTCATCAGGTGTTTTAAGTATGGATTTTCCATAATCACTACTATTATCACCAAAAGTCTTGGCCCACGTTGTTTCTCCTTGTGAATCTGTCCTGATTAACCAGATATCAGAACTACCATTTCCGAAAGATTCTGTACTTCCTAGAAGAATGAACCCACCATCTTCAAGTATCTGAACATCAGCCCCAAGATCCAAACCTGCCCCACCAAATGTTTTTGTCCAAAGTGAATCTCCTTGAGAATTTGTTCTAATTAACCATATATCCTGATCTCCATCACCTGAAAAGTCACTATTCCCTATAATAATATAACCGCCGTCTGTCATTTGTTGTATCGCCCCGCCTTGATCTGTATTAGAACCACCAAAATAGGTATCCCATTCCATTAAACCAGTAGGATCTGTCTTAATCAGCCAAATATCACTGCCACCAAAACCATACGATTCTGTTGTACCAGAAATAATATATCCACCATCTGATGTTTGTAAGATATGCCGAGCATCATCATTTTCGCTGCCACCATAATTATGATTCCATTGTTCAGTACCTTTATAATCTGCCTTGATCAGCGAAATGTTATTTCCAGTACTGCCTAAGATGACATAGCTACTGTCTGCTGTCTGTAAAATAGAATATCCTGCGTCATCTATATAATCCAATCCAAAAGTAGCATTAAAAACTAAAAAGTTATATACTGATAAAATTATTGTTTCACTATCTGCGGTATTGCCAGATTTATCATAAGAACGGACAAATAATGTGTGCTCGCCATTCTCATAATTATTTGTTATCCATGTAAGAGTGTAGGGAGCAGTGCTGTCGGTAATCCCAGTTGAATCACTATTGATCCAGAGTTCAACTTTTACTACTTCATCATTATCAATTGATTCACAGGCAACAACGACCGTGTCATTAATTATTGAATTATTATTTGGAGATGTAATTAAGACGCTAGGAGGATATGTATCTACACTTTCATCATCTTTTTTCTCTTCACAGGACCAAAAGATCAATAACACAATTGATAGTATTAAAATTGATGTTTTCATATTATTCAGGAAAGTTAAATCCCATCTAGCATAGCGTTATTATAATTTTATTTATAATCTAATATACGGGGTTGCCAGGGTATCTATCAAAACATAGCAATAATATTTCAGTTTTCATAACTATCAATCGGCGGGCATGTACATATTAAGTTTCTATCCCCAAATGCATTATCAATTCTGCCAACTGTTGGCCAATATTTATGTTCTTTAAGCCACGGTGCCGGGTAAGCTGCTATTTGCCGAGAATAGGAATGCTTCCATTTATCAACAGTAACGACAGAAGCAGTATGCGGCGCATTTTTTAACGGATTATCATTAGCATCCATTGTACCATCAATGACGTCTTGGATTTCTTGTCGAATAGAAATCATGGCATTACAGAAGCGATCCATTTCTCTTTTTGACTCACTTTCTGTGGGTTCAATCATGAGAGTTCCAGGAACCGGAAATGACATAGTTGGCGCATGGAAACCATAGTCCATGAGCCGTTTGGCAACATCCTCATCAGATATTCCAGATTGGTTTTTCAACTGTCTTAAATCAATAATGAATTCGTGGGCATTATATCCACCAATTCCCCTATAAAGAATTAGGAAATGATTCTCTAATTTTTTTGCCATGTAATTGGCATTCAGTATAGCGACTTGAGTTGCTTTTCTAAGGCCATCGCCACCCATCATTACTATATAAGCCCAGGGAATGAGTAATATGCTACTACTTCCAAAGGGAGCAGAAGACACAGCATGAATAGCCTTTTCTCCACCTGTTTTAATTTGTGAATGTCCGGGTAGAAAGGCCGCCAAATGATCTTTACAAACGATGGGCCCCATCCCGGGACCACCGCCACCATGGGGAATGCAAAAAGTTTTATGGAGATTAATATGCATTACATCCCCTCCAAATGCTCCCGGTTTACATAATCCCAGCATGGCATTGAGATTGGCGCCATCTAAATAGACTTGACCACCATAGTCATGAACGATCTGACAAATCTCTTTGATAGAGTGTTCAAAAACACCATGAGTCGAAGGATAAGTAACCATGATTGCTGCCAGATTATCAGAATGGATTTTGGCTTTTTCTGCTAAATCATCTTTAGAGATATTTCCATGTTTATCACATTCAACAATTACAACTTTCAATCCTGCAATGACAGCCGATGCCGGGTTGGTTCCATGTGCGGATGCTGGAATTAAACATATATTTCGATGATCATTGCCATTCTCTTTATGGAATGCACGGATGACCATAAGCCCGGTATATTCACCTTGAGCACCAGAATTGGGTTGCATGGAGATTTTATCGAAGCCAGTTGTTTCAGTAAGCCAATTGCCTAATTCACCAATTAATTTATGGTAGCCATCCGTCTGATTATTAGGAGCAAATGGATGGATATTGCTAAATTCATTCCAGGTGATTGCTTCCATTTCCGTAGTTGCATTTAGTTTCATGGTGCAGGACCCTAAAGGGATCATGCTCGTATTCAGAGATAAATCTTTTGTCTCTAATCGATGGAGATAGCGTAGCATTTCTGTTTCCGAATGGTATGAATGAAACACAAGATGATCTAAATATGAAGATTTTCTATCTAAATCAGATGGAATGGTATTTCCTGTTTTCTCAATTTTTGGTGCTTTAAAAACAGAAAGCAATTCATCAAGATGGTCTTCTGTGGTTGTTTCATCTAAAGAAATCCCAACAGTTCCATCTCTATGATCTCGAAGATTTAGTTCAAGGTTTTTGGCTTTATCATTCCAACCATCTGCCTTGAATCGAATTGTATCAAAGAAATATTCATGGACAATTTCATATCCTGCTTTTTCTAGTGATTTTGCTAATTTTGCTGATAAATAGTTTACTCGTTCTGCAATCTTTTTTAATCCTTCGGGACCGTGATAAACGGCATACATCCCGGACATGATTGCCAACAAAACCTGTGCGGTACAGATGTTAGAAGTTGCTTTTTCCCGGCGTATATGTTGTTCCCTGGTTTGAAGTGCCATTCGAAATGCTGGATTTCCTTGAGCATCCTGTGAAACACCAATAATACGTCCAGGGATTTTTCGTTTGAATTCTGCTGTTGTGGAAAAAAAAGCTGCATGGGGTCCGCCGTAGCCCATGGGTACGCCAAATCGTTGTGCATTTCCAACTGCTACATCGGCACCCATTTCTCCTGGTGATTTGAGAAGCGTCAACGCCAAAAGATCCGTAGCCACGCATACGTAAGATTGATTTTCATGAGCAGAATCACATAGATCAGAATAGTCTTGAATAAAGCCGTCCGTATCTGGATATTGAATCAGAGCACCAAAGACAGACTCATTAAATTCGAACCGACTGTGATCTGATATTATTAATTCAATACCTAATGGTTCAGATCGAGTTTTTAAAATATCAATAGTTTGTGGATGGGATTTAGATGACACCAAAAAAGTCTTCTTATTTGGATCTCGGGTAGCGTTAAAAAACATGAGCATAGCTTCTGCTGCTGCGGTACCTTCATCAAGCAAGGATGAATTTGCTAACGGAAGCCCGGTGAGATCAGAAACCATAGTTTGGAAATTTAACAACGCTTCCAAGCGTCCTTGACTAATCTCCGCTTGATAAGGCGTATATGAAGTGTACCAGCCGGGATTCTCTAATATATTTCGTTTAATAACGGCAGGAACGATTGTCCCATAATATCCCATCCCTATGTAAGACCGAAATACAGAATTCATTCTAGCAAATTCTTGTAGTCGCTTAATGGTTTCTGGCTCGGATTTTTTAGGTAGAAAATTCGAAGATCTTTTGGTAAGAATATTTTCAGGAACCACAGTTGTAGAAAGCTCGTCTAAAGATGTGAGCCCCAGTTCAGAAAGCATTGCCTGGATATGGGCATCACTGGAGCCAAGGTGTCGTTTAACAAAAGAATTGAACATAGATCAAATGGGAAAAATATGGTTAAAATAATGGAGTAAGATTAAAGAAATTCCATCTTTTAGCCTATTTAGATTTTCATCAGTGTCCCTTGTTTTTATGGGTTATTATTAGGTAATCTACGATTATGAGAAAAACCAGAGAGTTCCAAGTTAAAAAAGAAGTTTTAATTAAGATAGGAGAACGGGTTTTTATTGATGACGTTGAATGGAAAGCGGCTGAAGTAATTAATGATATAGTGACTCTTTACCGAGAGGGTATTGGGGGTGAAAGTCACACCATTCAAAAGACAGTCAAGGAAGTTAAAACTCTTGTTTCTAAAAAGACTTGAGATAGAAAACGAATCCATCATTAAACCATTCATATTGATAGATTAAATGGGTAAATTTTCAGGCTAAATATGAATAAAATAATTCAAACAAGAACCACAATGATTTTTCTTGTGGGGGTGAAATCAAGGTTGACGCAGGAAACTGGGACCTAAAAACAATTTTTACAATGCACCGTACGGTGCATTTTTTTTACATTGAGGTAATTATGTCTATGGAAAAACTAATCGAATTACAAGGAATTGATACAAAACTAAGAGATCTGAATGATCTTCTAGGTGATTTACCATTTAAGGTTAACGAATTAAATCAGCAGGAAGAATTTATTAAAAATTCACTTATAGAAAAGAAAGAAAGATTGAAAGAACTTGCTGTCGAATGTCATAAAGGGGAGGTTCGTATTGCTGAAATCAATGACAAGGTCAATAAATTAAAAGACCAACTCTTCCTAGTTACAAACAATAAACAATATGATGCATTGATGCATGAAATGGATCATATGAAAGAAGAACGGTCCACTATCGAAACAGAAACGTTATCTTTTTTGGAAGAGATGGAAACCTTAAAGGAATCTGTTGAAACTATGGAATCAGATCTAGGATCTTTATCGAATGAAATAACTGTTCGTCGTGAAAAACTAGAATCAGTTATTTCAGATTCTGCTGAAGAAAAATCATCTTTAGAACAAAAGCGCTCAAATAAAGTGGAAAGTCTTGATCTTAATACTTTGTCAATTTATAATCGTGTATTTCAGGCGCGAGATGGATTGGCCGTTGTGAATCTTTCTGGAAACGGTTGTGGAGGGTGTGGTGCACATGTCCCTTTGCAAAAAGTGACAGAAGTTCGTGCCAATTCTGCTATTCATAGATGTGATGTTTGTGGAAGATTTCTTTATAGTGAAAATAATTCTTTAAATTAGATGGTTATTTAAAAATTGAGTCGGTCGGATGGTTACTCTTGGCCCGCGTGAGCGGTCTAAGAGAGGAAAGTCCGGGCACCGCAGAACAGGATGCCCCCTAATGAGGGGAGGTTCGCATTCGCGAATCATGGAAAGTGCAGCAGAAAGTAAACCGCCCCGTTATTTGCGGGGTAAGGGTGAAAGGGTGGTGTAAGAGACCACCAGGTCGTGAATAAATTCAGGATGCTTGTAAACCCCATCCGGTGCAAGATCGAATAGTCTTCAAGATGTTGTTCGCATCGTTAAAGAAGCGGGTAGGTTGCTCGACCATGATGGTAACATTATGGCTAGATGAATGACCATCCCTTTGGTTTTGAATCTTGAGACTAAAGGACAGAACTCGGCTTATAGACCGACTCGATTTTTCTATATATTATGCGTTGGATATTCCCAAATCTTCAATCTGATCAAGTCAGAACAACCATGGAACATTACAAAGTTCCAGAATCAATTGCGAAAGTGATGGTATCTCGAAAATTGACTGATTTGGATCAAACTAAAGAATTTTTCTCACCGAGTATTGCCCAACTTCATAATCCCTTTTTAATGAAGGGGATGGAAAAAGCGGTGAACCGGATCATCAGAAATATAGAATCTGAAACACCCATTTTTATTTTTGGAGATTATGATGTGGATGGTACCACAGGTGCATCAATTCTTTATACAGGGCTCTCCAATTTGGGTGCAAAGGTGAAAACCTATATTCCGAATCGTGAAAAGGAAGGCTATGGCGTTTCAGAAATGGGAATTGATAAAGCAGGAAAATTTAGTGCAGACCTGTTTATCACTTGCGATTGTGGTATTAATGCCATCAACCGTGTTAATTATGCAAATGAGAAAGGTATTGATGTGATTATCACTGATCACCATATTCCTGGAGAAATACTTCCAAATGCGTATTCTATTTTAAATCCCAAACAAGTGGATTGCGATTATCCATTTAAGGGATTATGTGGCGGCGGCGTTGCATTAAAACTTTTATCAGGACTAGTGAAAAAGATGGGGTTTTCATTTGATTTGATAACCGACCTCATGGATTTGGCAGCATTAGGGACATCAGCTGATCTTGTTCCCATGAAAGACGAAAATCGGGTGTTTGTTCATATTGGACTAAAAACCTTGAGAACAACGAGGCGACCCGGACTTCGCTCATTATTAAAAGTAGCAAAAGTGGATTTAGATAGGGATTTGTCTGTTACACAAATTGTGTTTCATGTAGCACCAAGAATAAATGCAGCAGGTCGATTGGGAGATGCAAATAGATCTGTAGAATTATTAACCACAACGGATACTGACATAGCTAATCAACTGGCTCAAGAATTAGATCAGGAGAATTTATCAAGAAGAGTAATCCAGCAAGGTGTTGTGGACGATGCGTTATTTTTAGTGAATTCAGAAGTGGATTTGGAAAAAGATAAAGCCATTGTGTTAGGATCTAGAGGGTGGCATCAAGGGGTGGTTGGTATTGCTGCATCCAAGATAAAAGAAGAATTCAACCGACCATCCATTATCATTTCTTTTGATGAAGAAGGAAATGGAAAAGGATCTGCTCGAAGTATAAAAGGGTTGGATCTTTACAATGCTTTAACAGCAGCTAGTGAGCATTTAGAGAATTACGGCGGCCATGCCATGGCGGCAGGGTTGGCAATTCATGAATCAAAACTAAATGATTTTCGGAATGCTTTTTTAGCTTATGCTGATTCAGCATTAAATGTTAATGACCTTGAGCCTCAATTATATTTGGATGCGGAAATTAGATTATTTGATTTGAATCGTCGGTTTATGGAGTTCATAAAAAAACTGGGTCCCTATGGACCTGGAAACATGCGTCCAAAATTTTTTGTTACAAATGCAAATGTAATTGGAAACCCAAAGGTGATCGGAAATGGGGATCATATTAGATTCCAAGTGAAACAAAAACAATCCGTCATTGATGTGGTGGGATTCGGACTAGCTCATCATTATCAGAATCTCATTTTGGGAGTTCCTATAGATATCGCATGCATTGTAGAGACAAATGTATGGAGAGGGAAAGAATCAATTCAACTAAATGCCAGAGATATTCGATTGTCTTCGACTGAATAACTCTTGTTGTAAATTCAAACTTAACCCCTTTAAAATAGAACACCTTTTCAATGGATAAATTGTTTTTTACTGACGAACATATCATGATTCGTGATATGGTTCGTGAATTTGCTGATACCGAAATCACGCCGGTTGCCCGGGACTTGGATGAACAAGGAGAATTTCCCACGGCTCTCGTGAATAAAATGGGTGAATTGGGTCTCATGGGCATCTTGATTCCGGAAGAATACGGTGGCTCAGGGTTGGATATGGTTGCCTTTGCCACAGCTATTATTGAATTGGCACGGGCCGATGCATCAGTGGCTATTACTATGGCAGCACATACATCATTGGGTTCACTTCCCATCCTGATGTTTGGATCGGATGAGCAGAAAAATACCTATCTTCCCAAACTGGCAACTGGCGAAATGTTGGGTGCATTTGGCCTCACAGAGCCGGATGCCGGTAGTGATGCAGGTGCCACAAAAACAAAAGCAGTTCGGGATGGTGATGAATATGTGGTAAATGGCGGAAAGATTTTTATTACAAATGCTGGAAAAGCAGGTGTGTTATCTTTCACATCTCAAGTGATTGAGAATGGAAAAAATCTGGGTATTGCCGCATTTTCAATTTCTACAAATACACCGGGTTTGGAAATTGGTCCTAAAGAAAAAAAAATGGGATGGCGTGCTAGTGACACACGGCAACTATTTTTCAAGGATATGCGGATTCAAGCGACATCCATACTAGGAACGCCCGCAAATGGTTTTAAAACATTTTTGAAAACATTGACATCCGGTCGAGTCTCTATCGGTGCATTATCTATAGGAACGGCTTTAGGTGCGTATGAGCGTGCATTAGCCTATTCCACTGAACGAATTGCATTTGGAAAACCAATCAATAATTTTCAATCTGTTGGATTCAAATTGGCAGATATGGCAACCAAGATAGAAGCATCAAAATTGCTAGTTTTCCATGCGGCGTGGATGAAAGACCAAGGATTGGACATTACTAAAGAAGCAGCCATGGCAAAACTTTTTGCCAGTGAAACAGCCATGGAAGTGACCACTGAAGCTATCCAAATTCATGGAGGATACGGCTATGTAAAAGAGTATGATGTGGAACGCTTTTTCAGAGATGCTAAGATACTAGAGATTGGTGAGGGGACTAGCGAGATACAGCGACTTATCATTTCAAGAGAAATCCTAAAAGGAATTCAGATTTAATGACTGGAAAACAAAAGCCCAATCCACTTTTTCTATATTTTTTATTTGATAAATATTGGAGACAATACCTGATTATTTTTGGTTTGATAATGCTGATCTCTATTCTTTTTCCCCATGGGAAAGCGTTAAAATATTCCTATCAAATCAATGACATCACTAGGGAACCCATTATTGCCCCCTTTACTTTTTCCATTTTAAAAACTGAAGGACGGCTACAGAGTGATTTGGATGAACAGAAAAAGTCCGTACCTTATATTTTTAACCGAAATGATGAAATTGTAGCAAAACAGATAGATGCTTTGGGTGAATTCTTTGCTATGACAAACGAGTTACGGCATGCCATTTGGCGACTTGAAGAATCCAAGAGATTGGTCTATGAACGTCGTTATAACAAGCAATATGAAAAAGCTCACTCCGAATTTGTGTCTGACAGTGCTAATCTATCTATTCTAACAAATGAATTCCACCGAATCTATTCATTCACTGTAAAAAAGCCCGAATGGATTACCTATGTGACAGCGGACCAAGATCCGAAAAATATGAAGGATTTAGATCGGAATAGAGATCATGTGATTCAGATTTGCAAAAATAGATGGACAGAAGGTATTTATGATATTGTAGTCAGTGATATTGCTAGTCACCAAGTTATGATTAATCAAAGCGATGTTCCGGATCTAGCAACACCAGAGAGTTTTAATGATCTTCAGTCTGCATGGACAAAAGCAAGAAAAGAATTGCTTTCCATTTTTTCTGAAGGTGATTTTTTCCGTGATCTGGGATATGATCTCATTGTTGAGTTTATGCAACCAAATCTGTTATTTGATCGACAACTCACCGAGCGCCATCAAATTGAGAGTTTAAATAAAGTTCCCCGTAGCCAAGGTGTAGTGTTAGAAAATGAATTAATTGTGGATGCCAATATCCGGATTACTGATGATGTCCTTCAAAAATTAAACTCATTATCTGTGGCAATCACAAAACAGGAAACCAATTCTGGCTGGGCGAAAATTGCCTTGAGCTTTCTTGGGAGAATCATGATGCTCTCGGTAGTGGTCTCCCTGTTCTTTGCATTTTTAGTAGTGTACCGAATTACCATTTTCCAAGATTGGAAATTGGTTTTATTAATCTCAATCGTTTTTTTACTGCAATTGGGATTGGCTCATATATTCGTGATTAGGTTGGAATGGTCGGAATATTTAATTCCGGTAACTGTTGGTGCCATGACTCTTACTATTTTATTTGATGCACGAATCGGATTTATGGCTACAACTTCTATGGCAATTCTCATGGGGCTCATGATGGGACAAAACATTGATCTTGTCATTGTCTCACTTTTCACAGCAACAATTGCCGTTTATAATATCAGGCAATTGAGAAAAAGGAGCCAATTATTCACCACAATGTTTGCTCTCATTGCTGCTAGTGTTTTTGTCATTATTGGATTGGGGCTTTTTAAAGAACATAATTGGATTACCATGTTAAGTGATATTCAATTATTAACCATCAACAGTATTTTAGCACCAATTGTGACTTATGGATTGATTGGTCTATTTGAGATCTTGTTTGAAGTAACCACCAATTTAACTTTGATTGAATTATTAGATTATGATCATCCACTATTAAAACGAGCTCAACAAGAAACAAATGGGACCTTTAATCATAGCATCGTGGTTGGCAATCTTGCAGAATCATGTGCAAATGCGATTGGAGCACATGCATTGCTTTGTCGCGTGGGTGCTTATTATCATGATATTGGAAAAATGGCGAAGTCAGAATATTTTATTGAAAACCAATACGGCGGGGAAAATAAACACGATTCACTTACACATACCATGAGTGCACGTATTATCCGAGCACATGTGAAAGAAGGATTAAATCTTGCACAGGAATATGCTCTCCCAAAAGTTGTTTCTAATTTTATTCCCATGCACCATGGAACAACCCGCGTAGAATATTTTTATCGAATGGCATTGAAAGAAGCTGAAGACTCAGGTGCCAAAGTTGATGAAAGTGCCTTCCGATATCCTGGCCCAAAACCAAACACAAAAGAGACGGGCATTCTCATGATCTGCGAAGCAGTAGAAGCAGCCGTTCGATCTATCAAGAAACCGGATATTTTCAAGATCGAAGCTATGATCGATAAGATTATTAAGGGACGCATTGATGATGGTCAATTGAATGAATGTCCCCTTACGTTAGACGAATTGAATAAGATCAAGGGAACTGTGGATGGTACCACGGGAATGTTACCTGTACTACGGGGAATTTATCATATTCGGGTGGAATACCCCGATGATCCCAAAAGCACTGCTTCTGCATGATCATTGTTTCCGTGGATTGCGATCCAACGCTGGAATGCCCTAATAAAAAATTAGTTATAAATTTAACCAAATCGGTCTTAAATAAATATGAAACCCCCAGTGGAAATATCTCCTTTATTTTTGGATCTGATGAATTGTTGTCCAATCTGAAGAAAGAATTTTTCCAAAGGGATCATTGGACAGATGTGATAGCTTTTCGATTAAATGAATATGATGAAAAAGATTTAGAAGGTGAAATATATATTAGCCTTCCACGAGCAAATGAGAATGCTATATCTTTTGGGGAACTCTATGAAAAGGAAGTAGCAAGGCTCATCATTCACGGATGCCTACATTTGGTTGGGTTTAATGACGAATCAGAAAAAGAAAAAATAGAAATGACAAAAATAGAAAATAATTTATTAAGCCAATTAAACTGGCATAAACTTTTTGGGACTTAAATGAAAAAACTGGATGCTGCAGACAAGTTTATTAAACTTTTGGAGATCGTTGAAAAACTTCGTGGGCCAGATGGGTGTCCTTGGGATAAAGAACAAACACATGCATCATTGCTCCCTTATTTTATTGAAGAAGCGTATGAAGTAATGGAAAGCGTGGACAAAGGCGACTTTGAAACATTCCAGGAAGAATTGGGTGATATATTGCTTCATGTAGCGTTACAGTCACAAATTGCATCAGAAGATTCAAAATTCAATATTTCTGACTCATTGGACACAGTGAATGAAAAACTGGTCCGGCGCCACCCGCACGTTTTTGGGGATAAAAAAGCTGATGCTGCTTTTGAAGCCAAACAAAATTGGGAAGCCACAAAACATGTAGAGAAAAATAGAAAATCCCGATTGGATGGTGTTCCCTTGGCTCTACCAGCGCTTACTCGGGCCCAACGGCTCCAACAAAAAGCGGCCTATGCTGGATTTGATTGGGACAATGTGGATGATGTTTGGGCAAAACTTCATGAAGAAGTAGATGAATTAAAATCAGCCCATGAAACTGGGGATATGGAAAATTTTAAAGAAGAGATTGGTGATGTCCTTTTTTCGGTAGTGAATCTTTCGCGGTTTTTTGATATTCCGGCTGAAGATATGCTCCGGGCGACGAATCGAAAATTCACGACCCGATTCCAAAAAATAGAAGAAGAATTAAAGGCAAAAGGGAAAAAGCTGGAAGAATCCACTTTAGAAGAAATGGAAGAAATATGGGAACGGGCGAAAGAGAAAGTGTAACTCGTAAATAATTATATTTTACATATTTAATAGATTCAAATTGTTTGATTTAATTTTATCTGCGTTTAATACCCTTTTCATATTGATCCTTGGATCGTTATAATCAATTTTCTGTCAGATCCACGGTTCCGGTGTTCACAGAGATAAATTCCTTGCCACGTGCCCAAGTTGAGTTTCCCATCTGTGATAGGTATTGAAACTGACGATCCCAACAGAGAAGCTTTCAAATGAGCAGGCATATCATCAGACCCTTCAAAAGTATGCTGGTAATAACTTTGGTTTTCTGGTGCCAGCATATTGAAATGAGATTCGAAATCAGTCCGAACAGTTGGGTCCGCATTTTCGTTAATGGTTAAGGAAGCGGATGTATGTTTTATAAATAATTGAAGAATCCCAGTCTTGAAATCTTTTATTTCAGGAATATTTTCCAATACATCATGGGTGATGATGTGAAATCCGCGAGACTTGGGAGAAAGAGTAATTGTTTTTTGAATCCACACTATTTTAATTTGCCACGAACTTCACTAAGAAACACAAAGAAATAATTTGAACTTAACATACCTTAATGTCTTTAGTGGTTTAATGATTTTTGCATCCAGATGCGAGTTTCTTCAGCTGGAGTTATTTGAGTTTCTTCTGTAATTATAAAACCACGATTTAAGGAAAATGCTATCATTCCATCGTGTTTTTGCCGTGTCTTTAATAAGATTGAACTAAATTTATTATTGGTTGCCCATTTCTCTTGGAAATTTGCTAAGGAATAAGCAACCCCCATTCGGCGAAATTTCGGTAAAACGCCACCCATCCAACTATAAAAGCTGCCATCGTTAAGTCGGTCATAGCCAATTTTAAATCCAACCGACTGATTGTCTATTTCAGCAATAAGAGCAAGATACTTTCCTGCACACCGTTTTTTATATACTTCTATTTTGTAGGGAGAGGTGAATTCGGGGATTTTGGATGATAAATCCACGCATTCCTGAAATGCCCCTTTGCGAATATGAATCAAGTTTTTCGTTCTTTTTTTCGAGCAGCAGGGAATAAAATATTATTTAGGATTAATCGATAACCTGGTGAATTTCGATGTAGTGATAGATCTGTTGGCGGGTCTCCAACAAAATGTTGATAATCCTCCGGATCATGCCCACCATAAAAAGTGAATGTCCCTTTTCCGAAGTTTCCGTGCAGATATTTTACCTGATCTGATGCAGGGTCTTCGCCCATGATCACAATATGATTTTTAATTCTATTTTTATGGAATCCAGTTGTTTGTCCCATGAATCCCTTCACAATGGTCACATGGTTTTGGGTAAGCATAGTGGGCACCGGATCATATTTGGCGGAAAATTCAAATAGTGAAAAGTAATCTGCTTCTGCTCCACGAGTTACAGGATTATGGCTGGGTGGAATATCAATATCAGAAAATTCATATACCATGGGATCCGGTAAAAGCTTGAATCCAGTAAAAGCAAATGGTAGCGAATAATCCAATTTTGAATGAAGGCTGGGATCGATGGGTGTACCATCAAAAACGGAATGTGCCCCATCTACATTTTCCATGGAAAGTGCAATGTCGTATGAGTCTGTGGCGGAGCACATGGCAAAAAGGAATCCGCCATTGCCCACATAATTTTTAATATTCCGTGCAATGGCTTTCTTTTGTTCGTGGACACTGCGGTATCCTAAATTAGTGGCTACAGATTCAAATTGTCTTTGCTGATCCCGATACCATTGGGCGTTGTGATGACTGCGGTAAAATTTTCCGTATTGCCCTGTAAAATCTTCATGATGTAAATGGAGCCAATCATAATCTGCTAATTTCCCCAAGTGAACTTCATTATCCCAAAGTGTTTCATAATCCACTTCTGCATAATTAAGCGCCAATGTTACAGCATCATCCCAGGGTTGTTTGTTAGGTGGCGTGTAAATAGCAATTTTCGGTTTCTTTTCCAAGAGAACAATATCCATATTGCCTTGGTCTATTTCTGAATAAATATTAACCAAATCATTTACATTTATCGGTTCAAAAGTGACTCCACGAATTCTACACTCTGTTTGAACAAATTGATGCGCATCAATTAAAAAGGAACCTCCGCGGTAATTTAACAGCCATTCAATTGTAGTATTTTTTGTTAATGTGAAATAGGCAATACCATATGCTTTTAAATGGTCGTTTTGTGACTGATCCATTGGAATAAGGATTTTTTGTCCGAAGACGAATGAGATAGAGAGAAATAGAATTAACTGTTTCATTAACTTTCCGTTTGTTGCAGCGTCCGTATGTGATACCGAATGGGTTCAGAAAAAATGGATTCGGGAAATTCATCAAGGATTCGCATGTATTGTTCCATGGCTTTATCAACATCTAAATATTTTGTTTCGTAGATTTGTCCGGCCAAGATGATACCTCTATCTTCCAACGGAGTCCCACCAAGAGAGTATGCCAAATTCAGTGATTTGTCATATTCTTTGAGTCTATAATGTAAAAGTCCCCTTCGAAGCGTGGCTAAAGGGGCGATAGCTGCCATAGAATCCTGATTCGAAAGAAAATTTAACTCCCGGATCGCATCACCAATTTTCCGTTGTCTTAAATACCATTCTGCTTTTAGAAAATGTTGAAAGGTTATTTTCTCAGAAGGATCATTGTTATAATATTGTGTAAGGATATTTTTCAGTTCCATCAGATCATTGAAAGACGGATCAATAGGACTCATGGTTATGAATGATGATTGAACAATTTTAATGGTGGAATCAGGATCATCCGTTAAAAAGTGGACCAGTATCATTTTTTGTTCAATTGCAGGCAAATAGTTTTGCTTTAATTGTCTATTTAAAAACATTAAAGCTTCTTCTGATTGTCCTTTTGCCATTAAAACATCTGCAATTCTTAACACAATTTTCAATCTTAATCTCTTATCCGGTTTATTTTGCATAGCTTTATGAAGCAGATTGTATGCCTGATCAAAATCATGGAGAATCCTATATTTTATTTCGCTTAAGCGGAAATATGCTTCTGCCAAAAGGGGAGATTTTGGAAGAGAAATCAAGAGAGAATCATACAGAGCAAGGCTGGATTCAAGATGCTCGGATGATAGAGTTGAATTCAACTGGAATGGATCTTCGAAAAACAAATTGTTATCGAAAAAGTATGGAATCAAATGAGATTCTTGACTTGGAATAATTTGATCTTCAAATGTTTGGGCGAGTCCCAATAATGCTTTCCCTACCCAATTCGAATTAATTTTTTGACCAAGAATAAAATTGTATGCCTCGATTGAAATTTTATACTGATTTTCTTTCCGACATTCATTTGCAAATGTCAGCCAATCATTAATATTGATTCTTCCAGATTCAGACCCATCTTTTTTTACATCGAAGGCGTGATCATATTCTCGCTGTTTAAAATAGAATTCACTCAAGACGTTAAGTAGTATACCTGGATATTTTTGTGATGCTATTTTAAGTTTATTCTCTATGATTGGAACTGCATCTTCATCATCGCTCATGAGAAGAATTCTACGCTGGATGACTTCATTATGTTTAGGCTTATGGGAAAGTTGAAGAATGAATTGGTCCATGGCTTTGTCATAAACTCGCCGGGCTTGGTAATGGATTCCCACTTCATAGGCCATAAAAGATTTACCAAATTTTTCTCTGCCTATATCTAATAATGAGATTAGTTCTTTATCCAGACTGAGCCGGCTATAAAGCGAAACCATGATTTGGTAATAGGAACGATTATTTTTAAATTTTTCTGTCCCTGCAGTCCAGATAGTTTTTGCTTCCTTTTGCTGCCCATTTAAAAAGTATAATTCTCCCAACTCGGAATAAAGTTGAATGTCATTTGGAGTGTGAATAAGCCTTTCACGAATGAATAGAATTCCTTCATCATACCGTTGATTTATCTTTAATATAGATTTCATATCTCGTATGGTTCGATGATTTTTGGGATCTTTTAATAGTACCGCTTCATAGATTGCGATTGCTCCATCCACATCTCCTTTTCTTTCCAGCATTTTTGCTGTTTTTATAGATGCATTTATAGATGATTTATTTTGTCCCAAAAGGGCATAGCAGAAAAACAGACATATGAAAATCAGGCATTTATTTTTCATTGTCAGTCTCCATGCTTTTTTGCTCAGTTTGGAGTTGGCTCAATGAGTTAAAATATCGCTTAATCATTGTTTGATGTTCCCGAGAATATCCCGCATTAATGGCTTTATTTAAAGCCTGAAGAGCAAGACTTTGCCGTTGTCCCATATCGGCTGGTAACCCACCAGGGCCTTCGAATGCTACTGTAGATTCCGCAGATGTTGATTTTCGCTCGTCCTTGAATCCACGTTGAGTCATTGATGTTTGACTATCTAGCATTCGGGACAATATCCGTTGTTGCCGTTCTTTAGTTTTTCGGGTGAATCGACGTCGCTGAAGGTCCTTGATTACCTCATCCATTTCTTTACCAATACCACCTAGATCCCCCATACCTTTTTGCCCGGAATGTCGCATCTCATTCATCATTTGTTCTAAGGATTTTCGGAGACCTTGTTGTTTCTGGAGCATTTGTTGCATCATTTGTTGTTGGGCTGCCGCAGCCATTTGTCCCATACTTAATTGCATTCCTTGTTGATTCAATCCCTGTTGTTGACCGGCCATTTGCTGCATCATTTTCAAAAATTGTGAATATCCACTTGCAGATCCAGATTGCTGCATACTTTGCATGCTGTTAAACAGTCCCAACGCAGCTTCATTCAACCCTTCCATAGCCATATTTTGATTTTCTCCGGCTTGACTCACGTTCCGATCTGTCAATTTATTTTTTGCTTCTTGCATTCCCGCATTTGCCTTTCCAACACTTCGTCCTATCTCGGGCGTGATGGCAAATGTTTCCTTAGAGAGATCCATCATTTGATTCATTATGGATTGTAGTTGGTCTTGCAGGACTTGTTGTCTTGCCGCCATTTCACGAAGACGCGGTGAATTCCTTGATGCGGATTTGACCTCCGATCGCAATTGCTCTTCCTGCGAAGATAGATAGAGCATATCCTGCATTAATGCTTGGAATTTTTCTGTCATTTCTGCCACTGTTTCTTGTTGGAACTGCTGTTGCATCTGCATCAATTCCTGCATCATCATTTGCATATTATCCAGAGATTGCTCACTGCTATTTTGAGACTGTTGCAAATTTTGTTGTGATAAACTATTCATCGTTTCCATAAGCGAAGATTTAGTTTGCTCCGTCAAAGGAGATTCCGCCAGTTCGGATAAATCATCGGATGTTTTTTGACTATAATCTTCCACCAGTTCAGATGCCTCTTCCATAAGAGATTTAAGGTTTTCGAATTCTTCCAAATTCCTTTTTTCTTCCTGCTCTAGTCTTTTTAATGTGGATTTGTCTGTCTGTTCGTTGGTTTGGTTGATTTCCTGGTCTAGTGATTGTTGTTGGTCAAAAAGTTGTTCCATGCGAGTTTGGAGTTCATCCATTTTTTGCTCAGCTTGCAGTCGTTTGAAAATTTCCAAATACCTATCCAGGTCTTGCTCAATTTGATTTATATTTTCCGCAAGATCGTTCAGCGTATTCTGGAGTTGTTTCATATCCATATTTTCAAGTGATTCCTGAAGATTATCCATATTGGTAAGCATATCTTCCGGGATTACATCGCGGACCAAGTCCGACAACTCCTTGAATTTATCTAAGAGGTCAGGTGAAAAGAGGTCATGTTTATCTGCCTGTTCGGTGATGGATTCAATGGTTTCAGCCATTTTTTCCATATTAGCAAATTGTTCTTTTGTCTTTTCAATGGCATTTTTTACAGATTGCTGTTGATTCCAATCTAGGTCTTTAGTTTTTAGGGCTTCTAGTTCCAATGTTTCAAACAATTCTTTCAACTCCTGAAAATTTTCTGTCCCGGTTGTTATTTCTTCCATGAAATCCGATTCCGTGTTTTCAGCTGTTTCATAAAGATCGGCTAGTGATGGTACACGAGCAATGAAAGTGGAAGACACTGTTTTTTTCGGACCGGAGATAATATCATTATCCGTGAGTTCAAAATGGAAATGTACCTCATCTTCTGGCATAAGGAGCATATCAACTAAGTCCCATAAGTTATGGATCGTTTGGACAACTGTATCAGGGTTCAAATCATTTAGAGTGAGCATAGCTACATAAGGATCAGCTTTGAGATACATTGGTCGTCGCACCTCGTAAGCAACTTGGAGATTGGTAAAACCATAATCATCTTCTATTTCAAGATGAATGGGAATGGTCTGGTCGCTCCCTAATTCAATCATGGGTGGTGGCTTAATCACAAAAAGACTTGGGTCGTGATCTGGAATTATTTCTATAGTATAGGGTACCGGATCCCGATTTGTAATCCCACGTTGATCTACAAGATTCACTGTGAATTCACCTTCATCTATCATGGTAAAATAACCGGAGGCAGATCGATGGGTGGAAGCAAGATTTATTCGTTCTCCATTGATAATAAGCCAGGCTGATTCCAATATCCGATTGGATGAAAGATAGATTTGCGCTATAGATCCTTTTAGGCCCTGAACTACCGCAACGTTTCCTTCCTGTGACTCCGCACTTAAGCCACTGTATTTGGGTGGAACAACTGTAATGAGGAATGATTCAAAAAAAGGTCTATCGGTAACAAATATGGTGTCTGGCACAGATGCAACCTGCCTCCACGCTTCCCAAAAAAATTCAGCATTAACTACCGCTCTGTAGGAATAATCTTGAAATAGTTCCGGCAATTCAAAGCGATAATTTCCCATGGTATCCAGCACTGTTAAAAAGGTTAACGTCAATGAATCTCTTTTCTGGGTCGATGTTTGGCTAGGTGTCAATTGTAGTGAAACTGTATCTGGTTTCCCCCCATTTGCCAGGATTTTAATTTCAGCTTTTTCTCCGCCTAAAATGTGAATATCTCCGGAAATACTTGAGAGAGAAAATGGTTTTGGTGCTTGGAATTTAATCGTGGGAGTCGACCATCGGTAAAATGCATCACCGGTTTCTTGATAATTCATACTAAATATAAGAATCAATAAGATCCAAGTACCCAGTAAGCCCTTTTTCAATGAATCTAATTTCTCATCTTTTAAAAGTGAGTTGTAATTAAGGTTTTTTAGCTTTTTTGATATTTTATTTATATAAGATTTTGCTAAATCTTCCGATTCATTTTTTACGGAACTCGATTCCAATTGCAATGCATTCAGGATCGTATCCTGTTTTTCAGGGAAGGCGGCTCGGCCCAGTTGAAGGGCTAATGTTTCAATTTTATATGAATCAATTTGATCGGATTCTGCTCTAAAATACTGGATTAACCAAAAGAATAAATACCCACTGAGTAATGCACAAATGAGAATAAGAATTTTGACCTTAATTACAGGAAGAAAGTAAAAAACTGTTTCCAGTTCAATCCCGATCAAAAATAATAATGAACCAATAATTCCTATCCATAATAAGCTTAAGATCACATCCTGCCAAAATCGAATTGACCTTGCATTTTGAATATGTTTTTTGATTTGCATTATTGAGTTAGGGCAAAATAGATAATATTCACTCCCATTTTCAATGCAGCTTCACGGATAGGGAATGGATCTTGGTGAACGCTTGCATCTTCCCACCCATCGCCTAGATCTGATTCAAAAGTATACACTAAGATCATTCGTTTATCTTCGAATAATGCCAATGCCTGCGGCGGGTGATTATCATGCTCATGTACTTTGGGGAGCCCATTCGACATTTTGAAATATGAAGAGAAAAGGGGATGGTCATGTGGCAGAGTAACAAGGTCTTTATTTGGAAAAACACGTTTCATTTCCCGTCGAAATGAATCGTCCATACCATAATTATCATCTGCATGAAGGAATCCTCCATTCATTAATATAGATCGCAATGCAATTATTTCATCATCTGTAAAACGGATATTGCCATGTCCTGTCATGTAAAGATAAGGATATTGATTTGCATCATCATCAGTGAGTTTAATACGAAATTCTTCATCATATGCAGACATGGGTGTATTCAAATTCAGGTAATTTAATAAATTGGGTAAACTGCTGGGATCGCTATACCAATCGCCACCGCCGCTGTAATGGATACGGGCAATGGAAAAAGATTGGGCCGATATCATGCCCAGCATAACGAAGTATAAAGTGGTTTTTTTAACCATATAAAAACAATGCGATAATTGATTCATTTGTTCCCAAAATTAGGATGGGAAAGTTAACTTGATTTTTAATAGTCTCTTCTTGTAAAAATCATCGGAATCATGGAATTTTAACATCACATGTTAATCATGAAAAAAACACGCCACGCCCTTTTTATACTCATCTTATCAGGATTGTGCGGTCAAATAGAGGAAGAAAAGAAACCAAAAACCTTTCTATTTGGGCTAATCAAATTTGATACTGAATCCGCTTATGAGGAAGGGGCCTGGTTCGATAAATGGTTTCATGCAAGAGAATTTGCTGCACCGGTTAATATGATCCCGGTCGAAATACATTATGGGATTGGATTTAATGGTAAAACATCCGGTAGTGCGTCAAATTTGGGTGAAAATTCCGCCAAAGATGATCCAGATAAGATCAAATATGATAAAACCATGGATCCTGAACAATACATCGTTCAGGAGTTTTCCAATTTGTGGGCGTCATCCATGGAAGTGGATGTGGGCTTGATCAATATTCCCCATTACCTCGTAGGCTCAAGTTGGATGAATGTTATGACAGGGCTCACCTACCGTACCAGCAAAACTTTATATGGTGCGGAAGTGCCGTACAAAGAATGGAGCCAAACAAATGTTAATTGGGGCGATACAGTTCATTTTTCTCCCAAGATAGATGAATACATGCTCACGACCCATTTCCAATATCAGCCTTTCAATAACTGGTTTATTAACTTTCGGTATTCCTATGGATTGGCATCTGCTCTTTTTTATACTGCAGACCATGAACAGTGGGACGAAACACTAACGGGTTCCGGAACATCAGCAGCGTATGGGGCCGGCATTCGATTTATTTTGGATCCTGGTAAAGAGAACAGATTTACGGTTGGGTTGGATTTCCGATATTCTTATACCAAGATTGGATCCACTAAGAAAAACTCCGGCCTCCACACTATTTGGGATCCCGATGATAAAACCCCTATCAACCGATTTGATCTTTCAAATTATGGATTGTACTTAACACTATCGGCATTTTACGGTGGTAATAAAACGATTGGAGATAAAGCAAAAAAACTCTACTACCGAAAGGATTATGTCCATGCAAGAAAAAACTTTATGCAATTTTTATCGGACTACCCAACCCATGCGAACCGTCACCGCGCAGAAGAATATATAGCTGACTGTGAATATAAAATACCCTATACCATTATGGATGAAGGAGTCATGCTGGATAAAAAGAATAAAACACAAAAAGCATTAGATAAATATATGTATGCAAAATCTCTTGTAAAAAATGATACATTAATAATGAATACCCTAGATCGAAGGATCGATCAAATTGCTTTATTATGGATGTTAGCAGCGGAAAATATGCTAAAAGAATTCAAATATGATGAAGCCTATAATCTTGTTAAACATGTAGCAGAATTTTCAATTCACGGTAAAAAAGAACTTCGGCGATTTAAATCTTGGGTTGTATTGGGCGAAGGGAAAAAATATCAAAATGCAGGATTTATTGGAAAGGCTATGGGAAAATATGCAAATGCTTTAGAGATGAATCCCGACCTTATTTATGAAGTGAAATCGCTGCAATATCGCGCGGGGATCCAAATGGCAAAATTGGCTACAGAAGCAGATGAATTTGAAGAGATCCAATTGGCAATCTATTCCCTGGAATTTGCACGAGAGCTTTCCGGGGGTATTGGAAAAAGAAATGAACAGTTATTATTGGATCTTAATCAGAAGTTAAAAACGTTATCAGACTATAATACACGTATCTTGATCGAACAGAAAATGAATTTAGCTCGAACGAAGCAAGCCATTGCCAGGTCAGAGAAACTCAAAATTGGACAAACGATCCCACAGGTACAGGCATTATTGGGGGAACCTCATGAAAAAATCATCGGTAGTAATGGCTCAAATCCTGAAGAACAATTATGGATATATTTTGTTAATCAGAAATCTCTTCAGCTTTCTTTCCATTATTATCAACTTTTTAAAATTGAAGAATTATAACTTGTAAAACAAAATTCTGTTCTATTGAAAGAAATAAAATCCCGGTATTTTTCAGGCTGTGAAATTTATAATTAAAATACTTTTTCATCTGTTTCTCATATCGTTTGTTTTTGCTCAAACAGACCAACGAGATTATGATAATGAGTTGCGGTACCAGAATAAAGCGATCAACGGTTTAAAGGAAGAGATCGAGCAATTACGTTCTAAAATCAAAAAGGCTGAGTCAAAGGAAAAATCCGCTTCTTACCGAATCACATCCTTGGATGAGGAGTTAGCCCTCACATCCAGATTAATTCAATCCTTGAAAAAAGAAGAGCAAAAAACACGCAGTCGCATTATGCAATTAAAGGAAGATCTTCTGAGAAATGAGAATGAGTTGGAAATACTCCGTGTTCGGTATGAACAGCGAGTGGTGAATTCCTATTTAAAAGGCAGACTCACTCATCTTGAAAAAGTGTTTTCATCTACCACGTGGCGACAAGCTATGTATCGAACACATTATTTGAAAATTATCTCTGATATTGAAAAGAAGTTGACAAAACAAATTGAAAAACTTCTCATTGAAATAAGTCAACAAAAATTAGAATTAGAAGCTTCTTTGCGGGAAAACCTGATCTTGAAAAAAGATAAAGAAAAACAGATGAGTTCTTATCGCAATATGCGGATTAACCGAGAAAAAGAATTGAATAGAATTCGCACAGATAAGAAAGCACTTTCTAATTATCTGGGAGAAAAAGAAACCGGAATTAATCAGTTAGAAAATATTATTAAACAAGTATTAGAAGATAAAGCCCGGTTTGATAGGGAAGAGCGAATCCGTCAACAGCAAGCTGCACTTAAAACAAAATCATTTAGTGCCTTAAAAGGTGGATTACCTTGGCCAGCAAATGGAAGAATCATTGCCAAGTTTGGGCGCCAATGGAATCCCAAACTCAAAACAACAACAGAAAATCCCGGGATCGATATTAAAGGCCAGCCCGGGTCTGCAATCCGATCTATTATGGGAGGTGTTGTAACCACTATCACCTATATTCGCGGTTACGGCACAACCATTATTATTGATCACGGTGGTGGGTTTTATACCGTTTATAGCCATGTTACCAATATTCAAACCAATGTGGACGGTGAGGTCCGCAATGGGGATGTGATTGCTTATATGGGAGATTCCGGCTCTATTAATGGATCAAAACTTCATTTTGAGATTTGGGGTAAAGGGCAAAAGCTGGATCCGGAAAAATGGCTTACCAAGAAATAATGAACCTTGATATTTTTTCTGCTCAACCTCGGGTTTGGGAGCGGTTATCTCAAATTAGGATATCAAAGCAAGTTGGAGGTGCCTATTTATTTTCAGGACCGGTGGGGTGTGGAAAAGAAAGTCTGGCAATCCGATTTGCTCAATTACTGAACTGTGAAACTTCTTCAAAAAAGCCCTGCGATACCTGTCCTTCCTGTCAACGATTTCGTCAATTACAGCATGAAAAACTGAAACTCATTTTCCCACTTCCCGCCGTGAGAAAGAAAAAAGACGACGGGCCTGGTACATCCTCTACAATAGGTAAAGGGGATATGGAATTGGTCACGGAAGCCATTGCAAAAAAAGCAGAAGATCATTTTCATAAAATTAAAATTCCTAAATCTAGCCGAATTTTAATTCAATCTATTCGAGAATTAAGGAAAACCCTGTATTTGAAAAGTGAACCAAGCGGACGAAAAATTGTTCTCATCTTTGATGCTCATTTATTATCTGTGGGAATGGGTGAAGCTGCTAATGCACTTTTAAAGATCCTGGAAGAGCCGCCGGAGAATACAACATTAATTCTGGTAACTGACCATGTTGAATTATTGCTTCCTACAATCTTATCAAGATGCCAGCGTGTTGGAATCCCTAGGTTGAATGACATATTTATTCAGGATTGGCTCCAAATGAAAATGGTGAAAGATTCGGAAATCCAATTACTGGCTGGACTAAGTCAAGGTAATATTCATCAAGCTCGGTTCCTTATTGCTCAACCTATTGGTGATCTTTTGAAATTGGTGAATGGACTAGTAAAAATGATCACAAATGATAACCCGGATCATTGGCGAAAATTCACCCAAACTTATTCAAGATTAGCTCGCCAGGATTATGCCACACTTTCATTCCATTTTATGATGCTGAAAATCTGGTTTCGATCGGCAAATCGTTTGGCAAGACGTGTTGATGATATTTTGCATGAAACATCATTTAAACCGGGGATGAAACGATTGATCTCAACAAATCCGAATGCAGATTTTTCAGCTATTACTTTTGAGTTGGAAGATGCCATCTTATCCATTCCAATGAATCTATACATGCCACTAATTTTGACAAACCTTTTATTGCGAATTCAGAGACATTTGAACCCATGAGCAACACATTTTATATAACAACTCCCATTTATTATGTGAATGATAAGCCTCATATCGGTCATGCCTACACGACCATTTTAGCCGATGTTTTAGCTAGATACCACCGAAATACAGAAAAGAAGACTTTCTTTCTAACGGGTTTAGATGAACATGGACAAAAAGTCCAACAGGCGGCTGAAGAACGTGGTGTTGAAGCGCAGCAACATTGCGATGAAATGGCTCCACGATTTACAGAGTTATGGGAGCAACTCCACATTTCCCACGATGATTTTATTCGCACCACTGAAGAGAGACATAAAAAAGTGGTTCGAGATATTCTTCAGCAGGTTATGGATAAGGGAGATATTTATGAAGCGGAATATGAAGGATTATATTCTGTTTCGGAAGAACGATTCATTACAGAAAAAGAAGCAGAGAGTGGAGAATTCCGGGATATCAAACAATTAAAAGAGAAAAATTATTTTTTCAAAATGAGCAAATACCAGCAAGCGCTTATTGATCACATAAAATCCAATCCAAAATTCATTCAACCAGATCACCGGAAAAATGAAATACTTGGATTTTTACGTCAACCTCTAAATGACCTTTGTATTTCCCGCCCTAAGTCTCGCTTGAACTGGGGAATAGAACTTCCATTTGATTCAGATTATGTAACCTATGTCTGGTTCGATGCGCTTATTAATTATATCACAGCACCCGGGTTTGGTAGAGATGAAGAATCTTTCAATAAGTGGTGGCCTGCATCTTATCATTTGATTGGTAAGGACATTTTAACTACCCACGCAGTTTATTGGCCCACAATGCTCATGTCTGCAGGAATTGAATTACCGAAAACCATTTTTGCACACGGCTGGTGGCTCATGGGTGAATCTAAAATGAGTAAGTCTCTCGGAAATGTGATCAATCCCATGGATCTGATTGATGATTATGGTGTAGATCCGGTTCGTTATTATCTCATGCGAGAAATGGTCTTGGGGCAGGATTCCAGTTTTACCATGGAATCATTTATCCAGCGTTACAACAGCGATTTAGCCAATGATTTTGGGAATCTCTTAAGCCGTGTATCCACTCTTATGAAAAAGAATTTTGGCGGAAAAATCCCAGAGCCAGGCGATTTCACTGAGGCAGAAGCAGTAATCAAATCGAATGGTGAATTATTAGGTGAAGTTGTAAAAGAAAAAATAGAAGCTATGCGACTGAATGAAGCCATTGAAGAGATTATGCAATATATCCGTAGTGTGAATAAATACATGGAAAACAATGCGCCTTGGAAATTGGTAAAGGATGATAAAGATGCAGCGGGACGCGTCCTGTATACTGCAGGAGAAGCACTTCGAATAGGAGCTGTATTATTATCTCCGGTCATGCCAAATAGAACTGCTATTTTGTTAGATGTCCTAAATGCGAAAGGTACCAATTTGAATTGGGGCGGTTTGACACCTGGGAATGAATTGCAAAACCACGAACCACTATTTCCCCGAATGAATTAATCCAAATGAATTCCCGTTCTAGTATCCAGCTCACCTTTTTTTCTGTATTTATTTTATTCAGTTTTCCTCTTTCGGGCGCTTCGAATACTTTCGAAGATGATATAAAAAAGCTTTCAATTTTTCAGACAGCCTTTGATCAAATGTACCTTGAAATGGGTGAAATCAAGACAAGTGCAACCCGTCATGAAACAGGCCATTTTTCCAATGTTGAAAGCGACAAGATTGAAAATTTACTCTTTCGGTATTTAGTGCTGCGGCGGTCTGTCTGGGACATCATTAACAAATACCAGGATTATAATACCTACTCGGATTATCCCCATGAAAATATGAAAGCCCTCCTGGTGGGTTATACATCCGCCCTCACACTTTATAAATACAGCGGAATTCTCATTACAAAAAATATGGGTGATGACCAAGTTATAGATAAATTGAATGAAGCCTATTTTCGGAGCGATATTCCACGAGGGTCGTTTCGGGAAGTGTATCACAGTTTAACTAATCTTGAAAACTTGGACAAACTGGATATCGCCCGGGAATTAATTACCACTGAAATGGATGAACCGGGAACCCCTCTGAATCTTTTAATAATGGACCCGACTTATGGACCATTAATTACAAATCTCGAATCACTACATTACACCCATGTCAAGCTACGTGAAGAAATCCTGAACCATTTTGTATTAATTACGCCAGAGCTTACCAATCGCCTGCGACACAGCACCGTCAAAAAGAAAGTGGAAAATTTGATCCGCAAAGCTGGTGGAAGATTCAAAGCTTTAAAAGCTATTGTATTTACGCATGTTGGACATATTAAAGCCCCAGGAAAAGAACCATTGATTTTTAGTGAAGATGATAAAAACCAGCTCTTGGCTTTATTGCAGCCAGGCGATATCATTCTCACGTATTCAGAAGGATTCATGAGCAATATTTTCCTGCCTGGAATCTTCAAACATGGTATTGTTTACACTGGTAAAAGAGAAAATTGGGAAAAATCTGATTGGGACAAAATTCAAATTACAGACCACCAAAAATCCTTGATTCAGTTAAACCACTTGAATTCAACTCTTAAGTGCAACTCAAAGACTGGTTGTAGAAAAAGCGGAGCCGCTGTAGGCTTCGCACTTTTC
>ENA-OREN01001071-OREN01001071.1-marine-metagenome-genome-assembly--contig:-NODE-1071-length-33959-cov-6.503276_pt1 | contig 33959 bp, 31 predicted proteins | sample MGYA00248624_ERZ508555 | MGnify/ENA primary metagenome ERZ508555 (study PRJEB26222, sample SAMN06267773) | marine metagenome | isolation source: Saanich Inlet, British Columbia, Canada | place...
GCTTATTTTTACTTAACTTACAATGCTTTATGTACATTTGCTAACTCTAACATATTAAATGTTAGGTGTCAGCCCCTTAAACTTTAATATTAAAGAATTTTTTCTTTAAAACTTCATCTAACGAAAACGACTTCAATATTTCAACAATTTTCTCACTTGCACCTCCATTTCCATAAGGATTTTCAACCTGCTCTAATTGCAGTTGAAATCCATGACTATACAACTCTTTAAATGATTCATGTATACCCAAGACTGAAGGATCGCAATCTATTACACTTTCTGCCTTAATTCTACCTGCCTGTCTATCTCCTATATTGATTGTTCCAATCTTAAAACTAGGAGCCTCCAATAAACCACTAGATGAGTTACCTACAACTGCATCAATATATTGCATAGCAGAGAGATAACGCAACTGTCCTAATGATGTAAAAGAAACTGCTTTATCGGTATGAGTAGCAACATAATCATCAATCATCTGATTGATGATTCTACCGTTGGTATCAGCATTCGCTTTGGTAAAAATTAGATGTGTATCCACCTGTTCATCTAAAACCCGTAATAAATTCTCAAACTGTTCTTTAGATGTATTATGCTCTAAAGTTACCGGATGGAATGTAATTAGTAAATTCCGCTTACCCAGCTTAAAATTTATTGATTGTTCAAATTTTTCTCGTGAAAATAAGTGCAGTCTTTTTATATTATCAACCCCTACCGCGCCAACGTTAAAAACTCGATCAGGTTGCTCGCCAAGCTGAATGACACGATTGCGATATTCTTCAGTGGCAGTAAAGTGCAAGTGTGACATTTTAGTTATTGAATGTCGGATAGGTTCATCAATAAGTCCTTCTGTTATTTCACCACCGTGTATATGTGCAACAGGTATCTTTGCAATCATTGCCGCAATTACAGCAGAAAATATCTCAAAACGGTCACCTAATACTACGATAAGATCTGGTTTTAAGTCATTTAGTGTATCGGCAAAGCCTGTCACACCTAATCCTATTGATTTTGTAATTCCTATCTCACTATCTGATGAAAGAAGCATTTCTACTTTTCTATCGATAATAAAACCATCTTGTTCAATCTGTTGGTATGTTGATCCAAACTCGGCCGATAGATGCATACCTGTAGCAATAATCTGCAACTCTAAAAACTTATTTACATCCACTGCCTGCATTAGCCAATAAAGCAGGCCATATTCAGCACGTGTTCCAGTGATAATACAAATTTTTCTCATATTTAATGCTTATTTAATCAATGTAACTATACGATCTCTTTGGATACAAATTTTTAAAAATTATTTTTTTTCAAGCACCACAATCCACTCTATTGCACTATTTGGTTTAGCTTCATAGTTTGATACATATTCAGAAAACATCTCCAAAAATATTTCACACCACTCTTTTTTTACTGAAGATCTTGTATCTGAATCAACAGTATTCGCTAATTTTGCCAATGGATTGAAGAGAGGTCTCATTCCAATATCCCAAATATAAGCCAACATATCTCCATAAATTGGAGATATGTTCTTAATTTCCACCAAATCATTTTTTTCAATTAATTTTATATATTCTTCATATTCTTTTAACCCTTTCCAGGTTTCAAGTCGACCTGCATCTACAATCTTTCCAAATTTTTCTCCAAAATAAGGAGTGGCATAATTTATAGAGTTATAGTTATTGATATTTTTCGTCTTTAATTCAAGAACAATAGTACCTCCTGGTTTGGTAATTCTAATTAAATCATTAATATGATTCTCAAATTGCCTTACCCAGTATGCACTATTTGAATACACATATCCAAAACTACTCTCCTCTATTGGCATCATCTTATTGTTGTCATGCTCTATTAAATTATCATAAAAAGAAAGTACTTCCGCTTTTTTTAGGAGGTTTTTTTTCCAATCAGTCCCATATTTGTAATTATTTTTCGGTTGTTTTATTACTTCTATTTGATAGTTTTTATCATAAAAATCGTATGTATCAAAATCACCTTTTCGCTTTTGTGAAATATCTATTGCTTGGAACATATCATAATTATTAGAGATTTCCCCCCCAAGAGTGATAAAAGAAAAAATACCATCACCACAAGAAACATCTATTGAGTCCTTATCAAAATACTTTAATGTTTCGGCATATTTCTCTGCTCTAATGGAAAGTAGAATAGCATTTTCAGGCCTCAACCAAAAAAAATCCATAAATTTTGTAAAATAATCGATTCTTGATTGCATTATTTTTTCTCCTTTATTTAAAGTAAAAATCTCTCTTGACGTCAATTATAAGTAAACATAATTTACGACTTAAATATTTTACTTTTTCTTAAACTAAACCTTAATTAATTCATCTTTTTTAAAATCATAACGTGATCTAGTTCCAATCAAGTTATCCCACTCCATTGGACTTATACCTGTGCCAGGACGCTTAACAATAATATTCTTATCAGATAAAAATTCTCCTTTTTTAATTTTTTGCTTAGCGACAATTGATTTCCTAATAACAGCCATATTTACCACTTCGCTTGAACTTGGTTTTTTCTCACTACTGCCCAAAGATTTTTCTATATTTCTAATTGCTAAAATCATGGATTTAAGCTCCTCAGGCTCAAGTGAAGCCTTATGGTCTGGACCATCCATATTCTTATCCAGAGTAAAATGCTTTTCAATAATACTAGCACCTAGTGCTACTGCTGCTATATCCACCTCAATACCTAAAGTATGATCACTATAACCCACATCAACACTAAATTCTTTTTGAATAGTTAGCATAGCATTAAGGTTGACATCTTCTATCGGAGTTGGATACATTGTGTTGGCGTGTAAGATGGTTATATTTTCATTTTTTGTTCCAGCTTCAATCAAAATAGTCAAGGCATCGCCCACTTCTTGTAGATTTGACATACCGGTTGATAGAATCACCCGTTTATTTAATGAACCAATATAGCGCAAATATGGTAGGTTAGTGATTTCACCGCTAGGGATTTTAAATATTTGCAAACCTAAATCATTTAATAGTTTAATACTATCATGATCAAATGGCGTAGAAAGAAACATAATATCTCGTTCTTGACAATAAGCCATTAGTTCTTTGTGTGCTGATACATCGAGTTCTAATTTTTTAATCATATCAAATTGAGACTCCGATCCTTCGGTTGTTTGCTTTTGATACCCAGCTTTTTTTACATTTTTTGCTACCAAATTCTGCGCTTTAAAGGTTTGAAATTTAACCGCATCAGCGCCAGCTTCAACCGCTACATCAATCAGTTTCTTTGCTAATTCTGTATAACCATTGTGATTAACACCGGCCTCTGCAATAATAAACACACTCATGTCACCAAACTTCCTGCTTTAATAAAACTATTATTCTTTACTGTAATTAATTCTTTAGTTATTGCCCCACTACCAATAAAACACCCAGACTCCACTACAACTCCACCATTAATAATTGAGCCTGTACTAATATGGCAATGGTCTTTAATGATAGTATCATGCTCGATTAGCACTTTAGAATTAATAATACAGTTGCTTCCAATCTGTACATTGGTATTAATTAAAGCATCATGCATCACTATACTACCTTGATTAATTTTGGCGTATTTAGAAATATAGGCTCTTGGAGATATAATATTAGGCAATACAAACCCTGCTTTAGTTGCTAACTCAAATAATTTTATTCTCAAAACTGGTGATTTAATTTGTCCAACTGTTACCAAGGCATATTGATATTGTTTTGCTAAAGTGGATAAATTAGTATCATTGCCGATAATGGGATAACCTAGCACATTAGTGTTAAGTAATTCTGGTATATCGACTATTCCTGCGATTTTAAATCGCCCTTCTTGCTCAATAACGTCAATAACTGATTTACAATGCCCTCCACCACCAATTAATACAATCTCTTTCATGATGAAATTATACTACTTGGAATGTTCGCCATGCGTTGCGCTAACCACTCTGCATTACCAAGTTCAGATTTTTGCGCATTTTTAAACATTGGTAATTTATGCATTAAAATCCAAACTGGACGAGTCATTATTTTTTTTTTGTTAGTCTCATACAAAAACAGATCCCTCTGTTGTTGATCTTTAAGGATGATTGTATTTAACCAATAGTTAGATCTTGAGTCTGCAGGCTCTTTAACAAAAGTATAAGCACTATTATCAAAAAAATTAGCATAAGCTATTGCCAGCTCTCTCTTCTTTAACAGAAAATCATCCAAGTTTTCAAGTTGAGCTACCAATAAAGCAGCATTGATATTTGGTAAGCGATAATTATAACCAATACTATCATGCGCATACTCCCACTCGTGTGGAATTTTAGCAGTAGTAGTTAGGTGCTTAGCTTTTTTTGCTAAAGTTTCATTATTAGTAATAATGCAGCCACCACCGCCAGCTGTTATAATTTTATTGCCATTAAAGCTCATTACACCAAGCTCTCCAAACGTGCCGGTATGCTGGTTTTTGTACCAACTGCCAAAACTCTCGGCAGCATCTTCAATGACTCTTATGTGATACTGATTACAAATATCTTTAATTTTATCAATCTTGCAAGGGTGTCCAAAAGTATGCATTGGTATGCAGGCTTTTATGACTTTTCCGTTGGAATTGTTGATACATTGTTGATTTTTAATTATGGTATGACGTTGCAAGAAATCTAATAATGCTATTGGTGATAACCCCATGCTATCCTTATCAACATCAACAAAAACTGGCTCTGCGTTGCAGTATTTAATTGCATTGCAAGTGGCAACAAAGGTGAGAGGCTGAGTAATTACTTCATCATTTTTTGTCACGTCAGCAAGCAGTAAAGCTATATGCAAGGCAGAGGTACCACTACTGGTAGCTATTGCATAATTAACACCTGTGTATTGTGCAATATTTTTTTCAAGCTCATCTACAAACTTACCAACTGAAGATACAAAGGTTGAATCTATACATTCATTCAAATATTTCTTTTCATTACCGATAAAACGAGGCTCATGTAGAGGTATAAACCCCTTAGTTTTATATTGGTCTTGTATGAATTGAACAACATCATCAAACATTATATATTTCTGATTTATAATGTTTAAAGTTGTTAGGCTGTGTAATCCAATCAATGGTTTTTTGCAAACCTTCATTGATGCTTACTTTAGGTTTATATCCTGTGAGATTCTTTATTTTTGTATTATCACACCAAAGTCGAAATACCTCTGATTTTTCAGGTCTTATACGTTGTTGGTCGGTAATAAATTTAACATCGCTATGCATAAGATCTTTGATAATATTTAAAGTGTCGGCAATACTAATCTCAAAATTAGAGCCTATATTAATAGTCTCTCCAATAGTTTTATCTTCCTGTGATAAAGCAATAAAACCCCTATTAGTGTCTTCAACATAATTAAAATCTCTAGTTGGAGTCAAGTCACCTAATTTTATCTCCTTGGCGCCATTAGCAATCTGGGTAATAATAGTTGGAATAACCGCTCTGGCAGACTGTCGAGGCCCGTAAGTGTTAAACGGCCTGGCAATGGTTACAGGTAAATCAAAACTATTAAAAAAACTCATCGCTATTGCGTCTGCAGCTATCTTACTAGCACTGTATGGTGACTGCGGTTGCAAAGGATGATTTTCATCAATAGGCACATATTGTGCTGTACCATAAACTTCACTAGTGGAAGTATGTATCACTCTTTGTACATTGTTGTCTAGTGCTGCTTGGCAGATATTCAGGGTGCCTGTTACATTAGTTTCAATATAACTTTGAGGTGCCACATAAGAATAAGGAATAGCAATCAAAGCTGATAGATGATAAATCACATCCACACCCTTTGTAATATGACGACAAAAATGAGGATCACGAACATCACCACTAATCACCTCAATATCATCTAAGCAAGATAAGCCTTCAAGCCAACCCCAATTATTAAATGAATTGTATTGTGATAATGCTTTAACTTTATAATTTTTAGTTGTTAGTAATTCTGTTAAGTGGGAGCCAATAAAGCCATCAGCGCCGGTAATTAATATTGTTTTCATAATCTATTAATTAAAAAAATAATGCATACATAAGATACAATATTTATCATTAGTTTTTATTATTTATTATTTGTTCATAACTAACCATATTAACTTTATGGTTTTTACCAAGCTCTACTATTTGATCACAACCTTTTAATGTGGTTAACCTATGTGCAATAATCAGAATGGTTATTTCTTTTCCCAAGTCTTCTATGTTTTTCATTACTGCTTGTTCGGTTTTATTATCTAAAGCACTAGTGGCTTCATCAAATACTAACACATTGGCTTGCTTATATAGCGCTCTAGCAATACCTATCCTCTGACGTTGACCGCCAGATAAACGTATACCTCTCTCACCTACAAAGGTTTGATAACCCTTTTCCCAGCTTTCAATGAGTTCTGTAATCTGTGCTTGTTTTGCAGCTTTTTTTACTTGGCTATGATTAATCTTTTCTTTAGACACTCCAAAAGCAATGTTTTCCTCAATAGTACTATCTGACAAGTAGATGTTTTGTGGCACATGGGCGATATGGGCTTGCCACGCTCTGAGATTTTTATCATTAATAGCTTGATTATCTATACTAATTTTGCCTTGGGATGGTGATAACAAACCCATTATAATATCTATTAGAGTACTTTTACCACTACCAGTAACACCAATGAAACCAATACGTGTACCTTTATTTATCTTTAAATTGACATCTTTTAACACCCAGGGTGTTTTCTGGTTGTAACGAAAGCTTAAATTTTTTAATATTATGGCTTGTTCAAAAGCTATAGGGCTTAACAGCGGCTGGTTAACATATGTAGGCATTGGTTGCTGAAGTAATTTAATTACATCCTCAACAGAAGATCTTGCACCTTTAAATTTACTGTATGCACCGTACATTTGCTGTAGTGCAGGAAGTATACGTTGTGCGCCAAGTGCAAGAGTTCCAAGCACTGGAATAGCGGCACTTATGTCTCCCTGTTGTGTAATTATGTAGGCAAATATAGCAATAAGAACCATACCAAGTGCTTCCATTACATTTCTAGGGCTATTCATAACAAATGAATTGTTAGCTGCTGCTCTACGTTGTAATAAATCAGAAGTGCGAAAAAGTTTACAGTAAAATTTTTGAGACCCGTCTATTAATACATCGCGTATACCGCCTAACCCCTCTTGCAAAGATTTTATCTTTAATGTGGATTGTTCAGAAATACACTTACTATTATCTTTAAGATGTTGTTTAGTATAGCGAATTACACCCAAATAAAGCAACCCAAAGCCTGTAAATGATAAAAGTGCGATAGTGGCATTCACTAAAAGTAGAGTTCCCATTAGACTAACCATTATCATAAATGAACTAATTATAGTTAAAGCTGGTTGAAAAACTCCACCAGTTGCTGCACTAGTTTTGAAGATAATTCCATTTATTACTTCACTACTGTTACGCGCCACATGAACTGAATAATCTTGATACAAAGTACGCTGATAAATGTTGATACTTATATCTGCGCCAGCAGCATATGAAACTCTTGTCATGGTATAAAGTAGAATTAGACGAATAGCACCAGCTGCCAATGCAGCGGCAATAAAAACAATAGTAAGAGGCAAAATAAGCTGGCTAGAGTTTGTTAACCCTAGGAATAGTATAAATGGCTGCATCAACTGATGTTGATAGATTTGATCTGGCGCAGTTAATACACCAAGAAATGGTAGCACTGCCCCTACACTAATAATTTCAAATAAGGATGATAAAACCATTAAAACCACCAATAGATAAAATTGTTTCTGACGGACTTTAGGTAGGTGATTCCAGAGAATTTTAAACATTAAATAAATTTTTTAAAAAAATAAAGGGCTGACACCTAATAATCCTCTTTAACCAGACTTTTTAAGTCTACTAGTAGTTTGCTTGGTGTGCCTATATTGAATCTCCATCCACACTCTTTTAAAAATAGATTAAAGTGTTGTCTAGGTTTTCCGTTAAATTTTCTCATGTGTCTTTTTTCTTGATTCCAAAAGTTTTCAACACCATCACCATTCAACCTAGAAAAACATTATCATGCTTGCCCAAACTACCCTTAATAATTATTTATAAGGCAGGTATTTTATATAGTATGAATCTTATATTTTCGTTAGGATAATAAAAAAACCTTAATTTTACTGCTCAAGCCACAGTTACATTTGCCTTTAACACTTATTATACAAAAAAGTTTACATTTTGTAACTTTCAAATCGCTGCACTTTAACAAATAGATCTAATTCGCATCAATGTTTCTTGTGAACAAAAATCATCAACTGTATCTACTTCAACCCATCCACCATTTATCAGTACTGCTTCTACTGCTTTTCCTGATTCAATTAATGCTTGCAATAAATCTGTCATATAAGCATTCTCAACTGGTTTTCCTAATACACTCTCATCTCTTGATGCCTTATGAAAGATTTCTTTTATCTGTTTTAATCCATTAGAAGAATACTTCATCAATCCCATGTACTGCCCTTCTATCTCCGACAACGATTTTGGTTTTTGACCTATCTCGCTAATTGTTCCATCTTTGCGTAATTTTAGCGTTTCTGCATCATTCAATGGATTGCTATTTCTTGCTCGCCAGTATCTTTCCCAATCTTTATCAATTGTAACTGCGATATCTGCAGTTGATTTTAACAATGCTTGCAGAATTTCTTTAGAGTAAACAATATCTCCATAACTAACAATAACCTCGCCTTCTAATTCGTCCTCTGCACAAAATAGCGTCCAGAGCATATTTGTTTCAAAATATCGTGGATTATTTCTTAATTTAAAACCATATCTATTTAACATTTCTGATTTATAACCTCCAATCAGTACAATATCATCAACTCCATTCGATATTAATATTTCTAATTGCCTATCTATCAGGCTAACACTATCAATTTCTACCATGCATTTTGGACGATCTAATGTATATGGACGAAGTCTTTTTCCTTCACCGGCAACTAACAAAATTACTTTTGGTTTATCTTTTTTCATTAAATATCAGTTTTCTAAATCTGTCTAATTCATTTTCATAAAATACATCTTCTCTCTCTGGGTGCCACATCCATGCCTCCCATGGTAAACTTTTGTGTGCCATTGCCTCTATACAACCATCCTCTGATTTTGCCAAAACCTTAAACTCACTTGGACACTTATACAATGCTTGATTGTGATAACTGTTTACTGATTTAGAAAATAGTTGTTTGTTACTGCCTATTGTTTGCAAGTTATGTCGTGTTTTAACGTGTTTGTCGACTTTAATTAACCTGCCGCCAGAATAAGTACCCATCATTTGCATCCCACGGCAGATTCCTAAAACTGGTTTTATATTTTTTTCTGCCCATGAAAGTAGATAATTTTCGGTCATATCTCTTTGTGGAATTTCACCGATATCATTACCACCAGATAAAATTATTGCATCTATTTTTAATGAGTGCACCCAATAATCAAGAGTTGGTTGATTATTGATAGATAAATCTAAATCAATAATGACGTTTGGAATAGGTACCGGAATAAATCCAGCCTCAATAACCCAATTAATTAATTGCTGATCAAGTGCATCTCTCCATTCATTGCAATAATCTACCTTAGCTACACGCTGAGTTATTCCAATAGTTGCCTTTTTACACATATTATTATCTATAGGATTATCGTTTTAACGTACTATCTCCAAGAATAGCTAAATGTTTTAATACTGGATGAATTATATAAAATATCTCTCCCCCTTTATTGTCCTCTAATTCAAAACCCCAGCACCCTGTATTTGCATACTTTTTTAAAGTCTTAACCAATACCTCTGAACGAACTTTTGAATCATAAATATGGTCAATTTCTGTACGGTCCTTTGGTGCTGGAAATTTTTTTCTTAATAATATTGGACCACAGTCAATCTCTTTAGTCAAAAAAATAGAAGATGCTCCTAACATATTGTCGTCAATTAAGCTGTAATAATTAGTAGTACTACCCTTATAGTCAGGCAGATATCCACCATGCACATGAAGAAATTTTTTACCTATTTCTAAAATATCATTACGCAATAAAGCTCCACCAAATCCTGAAAATATGAAAACAGATTCAATTCTATCTGATATTATTTTTACTACCTCATTGCTATTTATGTCACTATTTGGTGCAAAATCATACTGAACACCATGAGCTTCTAATAATTCAGCAATCCCATTTTTGGTTTTATTATATTTTTGTCCGGGCAGCATTTGCTCGTTACTATTTAAAAGAAGTAATACGTATTTAGGTAGTAATTCATATTTAATTAACTCATCTAAATAATATTTAGATCGAGTTGTATCTGCTGCAACCATTGCAACATCATTCAAATACAAAACCGCCCTCCTTAATATTACTTAATAGTGAATTAATACTTAATATTTCATATGATAATACTAACAATAATCCTTGCATTGGCATATCTTTCACCAATAACTTATTATTCAAAGAAAGTAATAGGTCTGTTACTTTTAACAATGTGCTCAAATATTTTGTGTTCTTCGTTTTTGCATAAAAAAGAATTAATAATAGTGAAAACAACCAATATATGTGTAGAATATCGGTCTTACCCTGGCCAATACGAAAACCTGATTGATAACTTGTATAAAGTTTTTTTGTCACTTCAAATCTCTGCACTAAACGATCTAACCATAACTTAACTAAAACTATACTCTTATTATGGATTTGATTAAAAATCAATGATGACAATAGTTTATCTGTATTAATTGTATTTTCTAAATTAAATAATTCAAGTTTTTTTATATCATTTTTTATAGAAGGTGTTATCTTTTCTCTTAAATTTAATGAATTTGTAAAATCATTTAATAGGTTTTTTAAAATATTTTCTTTATTTAGTAATTCCTTTAACTGGAGTGTTGATTTAGTACAAAAGTACAAATCGATTTGATTTATATAGACTTGATTACTTTGCAATCTAAACCTTTTCAAACCATCTAGCCTGCTTCTAAAATATATATTTACAAACTCCATACCATGATAGGTTGTATACATATATTTATGTGGAAAATCTAAACGATTAACTTGAGTATATTCGTAATCTAGCATTTATACTTGCAAAATCTTTTCAATTATTGAGTCTGAATAAGCTAGCAAGTCATCTTTAGATTTGCTATTATCTATCACCAAGTCCGCCCGTTCTGGCACTGGAAAATGAATATCCATACCAGCAACATCTGATATTTCTGCTTTAATATATTTAGCATATATGCCCTTTGAATCTCTATCAACAAGAATATCAATTGGTACATCTATAAATACTTCATAATAATCTTTTATATTGTCTCTATTCCAATCTCTTGTCTCTGGAAATAAAGATAAGATAGCACAAACCACATTAAAGCCTTGCTCATCTAAAAACTTACCTATCTGACAAATTCGTTGTGCATTTAAGAGCCGATCATCCATTGAGTATCCAAGGTCATTACCAAATACTTCACGAATTATATCGCCATCAACTAGAACTGTATTCTTTAGTTTTTTATTTGCACCTGCAACAATTTTCTTTGCTAAAGTTGTTTTCCCAGAGCCAGATAAACCAATTAACCATACAACCATAATTATTCAACCTTTCAATGTAGAGAATTAATCAGGCCAGATGCACAATCAAGATGCACCTTACTTTTTGTTATCAGTTTTTCAAATCTTTGCTCGCCACAACCAATAGCTGCCGGTATTCCAAATTCAGCACATCGGATTGCCATATGTGAATTCACTCCGCCATATTTAGTTATAAGGCCTGCTATTTTCTGGGAAAAAATCCAGTCATAGCCAGGATCTGCACCTTTTATAAGCACTATTTTTCCATTCAAAGAAATTTTATTAATCTCTTCATTAAGTATCACACACGAAGCCGTCACCTTTTTGTGAGTAATAAAATTAGGATGACTTACTTGAAATGGGATAACATAGACACCGTCCACATCAACCAAAAGCTGTGGCAAGCGGATTGCTGTACTAATTTCATGATTTTTTGATTCTTTAATAGAAATATCCCTTAGCCAATCTTCAGTTGTACCTGAAACACTATTCTTTTCCATGCTCAATAAAGAATCAATAGGAATATGAGAAATCTCTTCACGACTCAAGCCATGTTTTTTAGCAAAGGTTGCAATCAGTTCAATAATATCACTTACCGAACTGGTAAAGATAAACTTGGCATATTCCCTACCAACAATGGCCTCTTGAATATAGTTAAGGAGATCATCTGCATTAAAATTAACAAAACCATCTCGTATCAATAACCTACTAATTTTCTGATGCTGCTCTTTTGAGAATTTAAATAACTTTACACTCTGTTCTGAGTAAGAAAAACTCGATTCGCCGATTAAATTCTCCATTTGATCATACCTTTGCGACATAATATCGTATGTTCCAGGACGTAAATGGCCATATTTTTCCATAAAATCAGAGTTATGCATTTTCCCCACTCTCAAAGAATGCATATCATCTACCAAACTGCTAGCTATTGTATATACACTTTCTTGTATTTGTTCAGCATCACTGGAATCAATAATGCCTATTCTAACAAGTGACGATAAGATAGTTTTTGCGATAAAACCATGTCTAGCCAGAATAGAAAACGGTATTGTTCCTAATTCAATACAATCCTCAACCATACTATAGATGCATGGAAAATTTAGATATGATTGTTTTTGTTTATTTCTTTCATTTAATAAGTTAATTTTATCTAATGCACAATCTATAGATCCAGCCGTTTCACCTGTAACAAGTCGTATGGTCTGTTTAAGATGCAAACTTTTAAACTCTTTTTTCTCGTCTTCAGTCAATATATTTCCAACCAATTGTTTGATTTTCTCATCAAAATCAAAACTGTAAGTAGTAATAGCTACTTCAAACTCAACTTTATCATGAAACTCTGGTGAGTTTTTTAAACGATCAACCCACAGATTAACTAATTTTTCTGCAATCTCTGGCGACAAATCTTTAGGCATATATGAATGAAAGCTAAGTCGTACATTAATAAATGGTTGGCCTGCAAGCATCACCATTAATGGTTGTCCATTTGGTATGGAGTATCCCATTACAGCTCTTGCTTTACTCCATGACTTGTCAGTAATCAATATTTGATACAATGAGGCTGATAATGCACGAGGAGCTCTACCAATCATTTCCACTGGATTCCAATCCGGCATTTGTCCTAAAACTGTAGTCTCTCCATAAACACCATCTATTTTTTTAAATTTTTCTTTTACAAATAAATGCACCCCATTTAATGTAGTATTAATTTTCTTAGAAATTGATCGATTCCAATTAGTATGTGTGGTTATAGCTCTAACCTGTAACAAATATGGAGTTAAATCATGTCCAAGAGCGAATTCTATATCTAAAAACTGGTTATTCATCACTTTCTCTAGTTCTTGAACAGCTAATAGAATTTTTTTAAACCTGTCTGAACATAACTTATTAATTGAATTACGATGAACATACAAGGTGCGATTAGCATATTTGCTGTTGCCTGAGGTAACTGTGTCTGTTGATCCTGACTGATCATCATAGTTAATAACATAATATGGAGCCCCAGTATTTAAATCATGAGTAAAAATTACACCACTCATGCTAATATTCTTAACCATCTCTTGAATAATTACTTCATCTGTTGGCAGTAATGGGCGTTTTTTTTCATAACTAGCAATTACCGTATTAATTGCTACGATTATTTTATCTGTATTATTTGATGGAATATTTAGTACGGAGTCGTATTCTCCTGCTGAAGTACTTAATGTACCATCTTCATCTGCAGCTGATGAACGAATTGCTATTAGAGTACTTTGAAATTTCTTACTTAATTCCTCAAGAATAAATACTCTATCTGATTCAAAATTTATGGCATTAAAAGAATAAACATATGGCACTTTAAAAAGAGTAACAACATTTTTAACTAATTTCAGTGTTTTGGCCTTGGATAATGTTTCAATCATGGAGTTTGTTTTACCGAATATTGAGGTGGCTTAGCTTGAATGGCTAAGTATAAAGTTGTACACAGCTTTAATGTAAAAAATACTGATAAAGATTTCTGGCGGCTTTAAAACTACTTAAGTTGTCACACATAGTTCTTTTGCATCATAATATTCCCACTTATAATTTTCAGATTTTTGTGAAAAAAACATTTGACGCTCTTTGTGTATAATTTCAGTCAATCCACTTATAACATTGTGCATATTTTTATTATTTGCAAGATCATCTAATTCCTCTGGATCTTCAATGCAGTTATACAAATGCTTAACAAATAAAGTATTATCTCCACCCATCTTAATACCTATTAATTTATATTTTTTTGTTATTAATGTAAGAAATAGATTAGTTTGAGAATTATTAAATAATTTTGAACCCGCACTTTCAACTATAGCAAAATCTCTGCCATTTTTTTTAACAATACTTGAGCCCAAGAAGCTAATATCAGGATTAATATCCATAAAATCTAGCAGAGTAGCCGTTATAGACATAGAGTCTCTGATTCTATCAGTATAAGCACAAATTTCCTTACCGCAGTTATACGCTATAATTGGAATATTAATATCTTCATAATGCGTTCTAAACCCAACATATTGGTATTCTCTGGGACTTTTAGCAAAATGACTTGCATGGTCTCCACTAACTACAAGTGATGTTTTATTAGTCAAGTTAAGCTCTTCTAATGTAGTTATCATATGTCCAATTTGTTCATCTACACTCATCAAAGCAAGATCATATAAATAGTGTCGATCAGTAAGGCCTTTGACTCTAGCGTAAATCCACTTTGGAAATTTTTTAAATTGAATTATTTTTTTTATTGGCCTATTAATCGCTCTACAATCGTGAAGATCCATTACATGCAAATGAAAATGTTGTTTATATTTTTTTGATTTTCTTAATTCTAATGTTAACTCATCAAAAACTTCTTCGGCCACACCAACCCAATGAGAAAGTATAACAAATGGGAAAAACAATAGCCTTCCATTAGCCTTGATATATTTAACCCAACGCCATGCAATAGCACCTCTAATACGCGCCAAATTATAAGACATCCAAGGTATTTTATTTCTCCCTAAAACGTACCAATAAATACCTGGAGGAATATTTTGCAAACGGTCAATAACCATATCTTCACTTGTATTTAATAACTTTAACTCTTCTCTTGCTTGTTTTGCTATTTGAGAGTTGCATTGCTTTATTTTTCTATTCCATACAGACGTATCTGTATTTTCTGTTGCCTCAATAAATCCATCTAAAAGTCTTCTATAATCATCTAATAAATTTTTCTTTATTTCATTATTTAAGCCTTTGTTTTCTCTTAATTCGGATAAATAGAACTTCAAGTGTCTATTAATACGCTCTTCAAGCATGACGCGAAAATCTGCAGTCACTTTAACTTTGTCAAATCCTCGATTGTAACCAAGTGCTAAACCTAATTGGTTACAAGAAGATATCAATTGAGTTTCGTATCCAGATTTACTAATTAATTCAACATAACTACTAGGCCTAGATAAAATTCCATTGGCATAACCTTTATAGTCTAGTGGATAATTTTGACAAAATATTGACGGCAAAACAAATTGAGTAGTTTGGGAATTAGAAAAAGCACGACATATAGTCCCTTTATTTATAATTTTATTTAAGTTGGGGAATAAAAACTCACTAGCCTTTTTGTTCTCAAAACAGTCAAATCTTAATGCATCTATAATCATGCAAATTGTTCTTTCTATCATTTTAATTAATGCCCATTTTATTTAACTCTTAAATACAAAACTTAGCAGTTAAGCTTAACTGCAGTTCTTACTTTTTCTAAATCCTGAGGAGTGTCAACGGCGAGCGTACCTGATGAGACCTCAAGCATTTTAACTTTATACCCACTTTCTAAAAACCTAAGTATCTCTATATCCTCAAGAGCCTCTATTGGCTTTTTCAAAGAACAATTAACAAAAAAATTCAAATGCTCACTTGAAAAAGCATATATACATACTTGTTTATACCCAAACTCAAAGTTCCCAGATTTGGAATGGGGAATGGGAGCACGGCTAGCATAAAGAAGATATTGTTTATCATCCATAACAATCTTCGGAACAGATTTTGAATAATATTCACCCTCAGAATCTATTCTAGCAAAACAATTAATAATGGTTCCAGGATTCTTTATATATGACTCAATCACTTTTTTAATATCTAATGGATTAATCATCGGCTCATCCCCTTGGACATTAATTACAAAATCATATTCAAGTTGTATATTTGCCTCAGCCACTCTGTCTGTTCCTGTTTCACACTTACTTGTTGTCATTAAGAATTTACCACCAAAACGACTTACCTCATTAGCAATTCTATTATCATCAGTTACAACATATACATCATTGACATTTACAACTTTACAACATTTTTCCCAAACATGTTGAATCATAGTCTTTCCACAAATATCAACGAGCGGCTTTCCAGGCAGACGTGAAGATGCATACCTTGCTGGTATCATTATTGAATATTTTATTTTTTTAAATGCCATTTAATAATTCAGCATAAGAGTTAATTACCGTAAATTTTTTACTTTTAGATAACCTAATCATTTTATCTTTAATGTTTGAATAAGGTGAATAAAAAATAAAATCAATATTATTTTTAGTAGCTGCCTCAAAGTCAGACATTGCATCCCCTATCAAAACAATATTTTTTTTATTATTATTTTCAGAAAGTATACGACTAACATTTTGAGACTTTGAAGCAGGACTTCCCAGTATATTATGGAATTTACTATCTATCCTCTTGTCTTTAAAAACCTTTCGAAGTTCTTCCTGCTCAGAACCGCTAGCAACATATAATTTAGCATTTAAACTATCTACAAATTCAACAAACCCCTCTGTGAAATTTGATGTTTTATATAAACTCACACAGGCTAAAGAATAATTTTCTAAAATTTTTTCTTTTAAATGTTCTTTTGACAATAAGTTTTCTTCTATACTTTTTACAAAATAATCTACATGATAAAAACGTGACATTCCAAAATTATCATTAAAAAATTTTATTGATTTTTTAATTTTATTTTTTGGAAAATTAGACTTTAAAAGAGCAGCCTCCATGGCTTTAATCTTCAGATTATTAGAATCTAGAATTACTCCATCACAATCGAAGATAATAACATCATAATCATAAAATGATTGCATAAAACACCCTACTTATTTAAAGCACCGAACCAACAAAACACTGAGGGTGATTTCTAAAAATTTTACTATCAACATATTGGTTAAAATTTAATTCATTAAAAAATAAATATTTTTTTCATACTCTAATTATTTGTTGCTAAACTTTAAATTTTACAAGCGTAAATAGATCCTTGTTGAATTTGGTATGTAGTCGGTGTTAAAACGGAAATAGGCAAAGCTAATGCATACCCAATAGTTAGCTCATATGGCAATGTACATTCTGTATTATCAACCATAAAAGTATTATTTCGAATATTCAATCCATAATCCCACAATTCTTTTATATTTGCCTTTTTCCCTATAACACTCTCAAGTAATTTTTTAGAAATAATAATTGGCTTATCAAGTTGTACGTATGAATCATACTCTGATAACATATTTGATTCATTAGATGACAAATAGACATCAATTAATTCTTTGGGGAAGTTGTGTTTAGTGTTTATATCAACAACAATTGGATTGTATGTCTTAATATACTGCTCAACTCCTCGTCTATATTTTTCCAAACTCTTGCCTGATCCTAAAACCAACACCTCTTTATGCATACACCAACCTTTAGCATTCCAACTGCCTTTATTATTTGCATTACCGTGTGCGTGTAGCAATAAATCTTTGTCATAATTACTTGAATCTAGTGATGACATAAAATTGATGGCTTGAAGAATTTCCCTAACACTATAACGGCTATCAATCAACATTTCTTGCACGTAAGTTGGGTGAATACTATTCATTGCCGCCAAACTATACAATAAACTCTCACCCCAGCAATAATGTTTTTGTAAAGGTCTAAAATCTGATAAAACTATATCAAATAAAGCACTAGCTTTATAATTTAGAGAATATTTTCGCTCTAATTCTAATAATAAATTCTCTGTTTGAGCATTACCTGCGCCTCTACCCATGCCTAATACCGTGCAATCAACCCAAGTAGCACCATTATCAATCGCAACAATGCTGTTTGCTACTGCTAGACCTCTATTATTGTGCGCATGAAATCCAATTTCTCCAAACCAATTTAACTTTAATGTCGATAAAACTCTAACTACATCATCATTATTCATACTACCCAAAGAATCTGCAAAATACAAAACGTCAACTGTATTCCACTCTTGTATTGTCTTAACAACTGTAGTTAGCTGAACGTCTGACTGTTCATTGGCTTGCATTAAATTTAAACATACTCGGTAACCTAACTGCTTAAGCATTTTTATTATTTCATGACACTTATCTATATCACTAAAATGTATTGCCACACGAACTAAATCAACTCTAGATTTTTTTTATCTTGAAATAATATATTAATAGCCTGATCAACATCATAATGACTATTAAGAATGCTACTAGCATCAATCATGACAGCAACAATAATTTTATTGTCTATCTTTAATGTTTCAATATAATTATCAGTCGTATATGCAAAAGCACCAAAAAATTCATCTTTTGGAAAATTACGAAAACCCAATTCTATAATATCTATATTTGCACTACTAATTGCATATAAATATTTTTGTACTAGTGCATCATCAAAATCCCATTTATTATAATATCCGCCGTCTCTAAAAGAGCAATCAAGAATTTTCATTATATTTTAAAAGGGTTATTAAGCTTACTTGAATCAACAGCCATATTAAAGATTCTAATTTTTTCTACCATAAGTTAGTTTGTCATGCATGAAGTCTATTGTCCAAATCTGATTAATTGTCTATCTAAATTTCGCTTATAAAATGCAAAAAAAATGAATAATATATTTAGTCTTGTATATGTCCATAAATTGAATATTGATAAAATTTATTCATACAAGAGTCATAAGACTCATTTCCATAGACAAAATGCTTTATAAACTGCTCTACTTTTTCGTTATTCACCATATTGTTAATTTCTTCTATTGAACTACTCAAAATATTCATTAAATATTCAAGGTTATCAGCCACAATACACACATCATTTTCTTCGAATATTGTAGAGTTAGAATGTACATATCTTGGCATTATTATAGGGACACGATCTTGTAATAATTGAAACCCTATACTAGTGCCGTATAAAATACCAACATCCGCCCAAGATGATAACTCTAATGAGCTGATTGCAGTGGCATCATATGCTTTTAAATTATTATTAAGGCCAACATTATCTATTCCAGTTCTTGTATGCGGCTTGTATACGAAGTTGATATTATTACTTAATGATAATTCTTCAAAAGTTCTTATTAGTTCTTTAACATCAACATTGTACCGTGAATTGCTAATAAATAACACAACATTCAGTTTGTGCTTATCTCCATAAATAAATTCTTTTGGGTTAATTACATTTTTACGATATTTTAAAATCCATTCCGATGTAAATCTTGGTATGCCAATTTCATGAACTCTATTTAAATATTGTTTTTTATAATTTAGCATCATTGAGGTACTAAAATATGATTTTCGTTGTCCAATACCCACAACATACCTGTCACAATAAACTCTATTTTTAGTTGGTTTTGCTAATTTTATTATTATTTTTTTGAGTGGACTCAGCACAACCCTGTCTTTTTTTGATGAACCAATATTAGTGTATATACAAAAACCATGCAGATATCCTACTACCGCAATTTTTGCATTTTGAAAATGGCTTGTAATTTCTCTACCCATAAGCCCTAACTCTTTTCCAAAATCAATCATTGCTATATCTGAATTTAAAGCAATTTGTTTTCTATTTAATTCCCTTTCCAATAAATAACCAGTAACTATCTTTAATATTGATGAGAGAAATAAAATTGGAATCAAAAAAGAATTGGATTTCGCCCTATAAGCAAACCTTTCAATTTTTTCATGGGCACTAAGAATTCCCTTGCAAAACATACTAAAGTTCATCTCATAGTCAATCGGAATTAAATCATAAGTATTTTTTAGATAATCCAAATGATCTTTACAGCTGCTTAAGGAACTTAGTTTTGCTTTATATAGTACAATCTTTGCTATATTATTTAGCAAAATATAATCAATAAATGGAAGTATATTGTCTACATCATTATAAGAATTTATAAAAATTACAATTTTTTTCATTAATATTTACTACTTAAGTATAAAAAATTATTCTGTGCGCCAATACTAAAAAACCATCTATATCCTTTTTCAAGAATAAATCAAATTGACCTAATGTTCTTACTGTTGTACTGCAATAAAGTATTTCATTAACTAGAATTACTTAACTTTGAATATTCACTAATACCGACATATTTAATATTAGATAGTAATTACTAATTACTTTTTACTAAAGAAAGCAATTTTGCTTTTTTTAATTTATCAATTACACATTGAAGATCCCATAAAGGTAAATTTATCTTTTCTGCAATTTCAAGATTAGTACTAATACCATCACAATAAGCTAAAAAGTTCATCATATTCTCTACCTGTGATCCACTATTTTTAGTACTAATTGTTGGATACAGACCTTTTTTTCCTAGTTGTGGCTCACAAAGCACTTCGGTGCAAAGGGTTTCATTAGACTCAAGACACTCAATAGATGTTTTCAAAACATTGTATCCTCCAAGCAATCCATCGGGTGTAACAAGCTCCAAATCATCTAAAGATGTATGATATTCTGGATAACAACCATATTTTGTTCTCATTATGGAACAAACAGGTAAGTCCACTCCTGGGCTACAATACTGCCTCTCATCACTCCCTCTATCTAAAAATGAATAACTTATAAAATCTGGATGCAAATGTTTTAAAACATGCTTTGCTACCACATCGGACAAAGTATTGCCATAGCGCGAAGGAAGGTAGGAATATGCTCGCTCATCTCCAATACATGAGACATTAAAACCAGCAATGACATTACACTTCATCTTTTTATAATTTCGACTTAAATAAGTTATAGAGCCAATAGTTTCTGGAATAATTATAATTCGATATGTATATTTACGATTTTTTAAGGCTGAAATCCATTTTGCAAGAAATGTTGTAACAACTGGTCCAGAAAGCTCATTGTTTGCCATTGAAGGATGACAAAGGTAGCTTGATACGAATATTTCTTTCTCTGAATTACCAGGAATAATCAACTCCCCATAAGTCAACGAACCATGTTTTAGTTCACTATCAATAAAAACCTTGTATTTTCCTGGTTTTAATTGTTTTCTTTGATTCTCAGCAATACAAAACCCCCATCTTTCTTTGTAATATGAGGTAATATACGGTATTGCATCAGGCTGATCAGGAAGTGAATGTAAATTCTTTTGTAATTCTTCAAGGGAGATTGTTTTTCTTATCGGGATCGAATAGCCAACAACATGCAAATTAGACACACTAAAATCACAAATTTTTTCACCATTTGGATCAATAATATATGCCGCTTTAATATTCCACTCTTTTGGCACTTCCCAATCAAAACACTTTGTTCCAGTTGGAACTTCTATAGTTTTTAAATTTGGCAAATCTCTACTTAAAATAGCTAAAGATTTACGAAACCCATCCCCAGTAATACTTCTACATATAGGAAAAAGCTCACGACATAATCCATGCATTTGCGCACCTAAATTATCCATTTTTTACTAAACCCAATCCTTTAAAGTTCGGTCATTTTTTACTCAAAGCTAAAGAAATATTTTCTTGAATAATATTATAATTCATCATCTCAACAATCTCTTCATCTGCAAACTCAAATCCAAATTCTTCTTCAAGTGCAACCACTAAATTCATGTGTTTCAATGAATCCCATGATTCAATTGTATCTGGAGAAGAATCTTTGTTAATCTGATTTTCCGCTATATCAAATATTGCTGACATAACATTTTTTATTCTTTTGTCTAGTGCATCACTCATAAACTACCTCTATATAATCCTTATTACTTACCTTATAATCATCTATATTCAAAAAATAGTTTGTAACAGAACTATTTTTACCAATAGATACGAAACTACATTTATCGTAAAATTTTTCAACCTGATTATTTTTTTTGGTTTTAATATATTTTGCTTTTAATTTGAGTACCTTTTTCTTTTTCAGTTTATCTATTATAAAATCCATAAAAGCAAACTCAATATTACGCCCTATAATTCTACAACTCATTAAAAAAGTGTCAATTTCAGCAGATTTTTTACTATTATCAAACAAGATAATACATAAGCCCGTAATACCGCTATCGCCATATTTATCAGTTACAGAAAGAGTATATACGTCTGAATTTGAATCATTAATAAAATTTTGAATGTCTCCATCTGTATACCTTTTGGTAACAAGATTAAATTGATTGGTTTTTTGACTCATTTGCGACATACGAGAAATAATAGATTTGTCATCTTTAAAAATACTTATTTTTAAACCCAATGAAGAAAGATAACTCTCAATATCATTAAACTTATTTTTACTCGATTCTCTCGTCACTTGATGTTTATACATTTTGATCTTCTTGCTATCTTCCTCAGTTATAGCGAGATTATAAAACAATCCTAAATTCTCCCGTAGAATCTCAGGGTATTTGTATAACTTTTCTGGAACTTGCAATACAGTCACTTCTGGCAATTGTTCCTTAATTAAATTTATTTCAAATGATGAATCATCAACAAAAACTAAGCTATCTAAACCGATATTCAACTCTTTAGATATTTTTTTGATGTTTGTCATTTTATCTGACCAATTTACTTTTTTTATTGCAATAAATTCTTCTTTCAGCTGCATATCAGGGTGTGCATTAATCACACTATTTACATCGTCAATATTATTCTTACTGCATAAGCATATCAAAACCCCTTGCTTACTTAAGGATAATGCCATGGCCTGAATTTCAGCAAAAATGCTCCCAGTTTTTGTTTCCACAGACATTTCAATATTGTCAAAACCATCTTCACCTAATATGCCACCCCATAAAGTATTATCACAATCAAAAATTAATGCCTTTTTTGATTGTCCATTAGCAGACATGAAGAATGGCTTTACAAACTCTGCATAAGATTTAAAGAAGTCGATAGTGTATAAAGATTTAGATGAATAGTAATATCTCATATCAAAACTATTCGACACACCAACCAAAGCGATCACTTTATCAATGTCAACTAGTTGAGTATTAACTGTAATATTTTCTTCTAAATATTGATTTAATTGATCTGCAATTTTATCGAGATAATTTTTCCTTATATTTAAATTCGAAAAAGAAAGAGATGTAAATTTATTTATAAGAACAAGTGGTGTTTGTTCTAAATTATTCAATACAAAATCAATTTCAGACTTGATTTTTTCAATAATTGCATCTAACTGACTGGTGTCTAATAGTTCAATTTTATACTGAAAGCCATCAATAATATTACATAGCTCCCAAAAGATAATAATAGCATTTGAGTGCTGATTTTTCTGACTATCTTGTACAATATTGTCATAATCACTAGCAGAAAGCATTGCTGGGACGCCGTCAACTCTTAAACTATATTCAAGAATATAATTTAATTGCTCAACAACTATATTAGACAGAGTGGTTATAGCATATACATCTTCAGGAAGATTTTTTGCATATTCGTTATTTTTTTTTAATAAATCAGTATATTTTACAGCTGACAATCTCATTTTTCCAAAATTTCAATCAAACCAACATTATTCACATAATAAAATGAAACAAGTCTATTATTAAAAATAATTGCCGGCTTTGGTTTGCTTGTACAAATAAATCTATTTCGTGAAAAAAAATCATTAATAGATATTTTTGTTGTATCTACTTCATAACATGTATGATAAATCATTTCATTATTTTTTTTCAAATAATTGTTAATTGGACTTTTCTCATCAACTGGACTAACCAATTCAACTGTTGGGTAACTATCAGAAGTACACAATACAAGGTTTACATTTTGCACCTCATCAAATATTTTTTTACTACATGTGTAGCCTAAATTAGAATGAAAGCGTATTGCGTCTCCAAATGTTTTTAAGGCCAAACCATAATGGTGAAATTTTACATTAGTATTCATTTACTTTTGACGACTAATAATTGCACTATAATTAATCGCTATCTTTTTTTCAACTATGTCTTCCATTTCAAGATTCTCTACCGGCAAAATTCTTTCATCATTAATTAGAAAACCTGAATTTTTAATCATTCTTTGAATTTCACCAATTGACTTATAATGGTATACATGGTCTATTGTTGGGCAATTGACACAAGTTGAAATAAAGGCTTTACCATTATCGGCAAGAATGCTGTTTAATTTATCCAACAAAATATTTGGATTTTCAACATGCTCAAGCACTTCTCCCATTACTATAAAATCATATAATTCCTTTGTGTCAATACTTAGCATATCTTCGTTGAAAAAATTTATATTATTATTGCTTAATTGAAAAAATGAGACAATGGATTCTGTTAAATTTAAGGAAGTACTACTTATATCAACTGCCGTATATTTGCAATTATTACCAATCGTTTCAATGGCTTTTTTAAAAAACAAACCATGTCCTGGCCCAATTTCTAAATAACTTTTAATTCTTTTTTTATTATTTTGAAGACCTTCTGTAAAATGCCTAAACATCTCATAATGAGTACCCCATAAATATTGAGAAAGAGCCAAACCAACCATAAAAGATTGCATCTCATCTTTAGAGTTATACACTTCATCAAATGCCTGATCTTGATCTTCTAATGGATATTTATCCATCTTCATAAAATATATTTGGCTTTTAACCATATCTTTACACATTTTTAAATATGCATCAATTGCATATTCAAAAGAAAGGCCTTGGGATTCTAAATAACTAGAATAATCACTAGTAAACTTATCCGCCTCATTAAAAAAATTTACAGACCGAGTTGACAAATAACTTTTAAGTTTCTTTTTTTGCAAAGGAGATTTTAAGCAAATCTGATCTACTATTTGTTCAAAATTTATCATTGTATTATTGCCATAAATATTTTGGATATATTGATATTTTATTTTTTATAAAATCAAAGAGATCTTGTATTTTTACAACCTCTATAACTATATCAAATTTTTCGATATTCCATGTTTTTACCAGACCTTCATTTCTTATATCTTTTTTTAACTGAACAAAAGAAACTGAATAATCAGAATGTAAATCTCTACAAAAATAAGTTATTTTATTGTCAATTTTATTATTATTTTTATCCACACTAGTCCCAGGAAAAACTTTATCAAAGCGGTATTCTACCTCAAGCTTTCGTTCTAAGAAATGTATCTCAGTCATGTATTCCAATGCGCCACCAACAGCTCCCAAATATCCATCTTGATTGAACACATCTTCAACTAATGACTTTTCTCCAAATGATGACAGATCGGAAACTTTAAAATGCCTTTTTGAGAAATTATTTCCAAATAATAAATATGAAAAATTTGCATCAACTGTCCTTTTTTCCTTATTGTTAACTCTTAAATACTCACTTAAAGTGCACAATTCTGAAGGTGTGTATAGTACATCATAAATCTCATTTTTTGTATAGGTATATGAATATGTTGGTATCGCTATATTTCCACCAAAATCTTGTATTTCATTTAACAAAACATTAAACTTTAAAAACCTCTCTCTATTGTTAGGTGCCATTCTAAATAGCCCTAATAAATTTATATGTATAATTAATGGGTTATGTTTTATCGTTTGAGAGAAATCCCTTGCAGTAATATTATTTTTCAAAGCACTTGTTTTTGGCATTATTTATTTTTGATCTTAATTACAATGCTACTGTCTTTTATCATACCTTTCCAAAGTGAATAAAAAATACGTATATTTGCAAGAAATCTATTTCCAAAACGGGACTTGTCATTCCTTTTATTGACTTTAATATGTAATTGTGCAATTTTCATCTTGCTTTTAACGGCAAAAATAGACAGCTCCGTTCCTATCGAATTGTATGAATCAAAATGTCCTAAATTTTTAAATACATCAATATGATAGCCTTTCATTCCACACAAAGGGTCATGAATCCCCCACCTTGCCATAGACACCCAAGAAAAAACATATTCTGCTATCCTTTGAAAATTACTTCGAATACCAATTACAACATCGTAATTTTCATTTATCAACCTGATATATTCTTTTAAATAACTAGTGTTATGTTGACCATCAGCATCAAAAGTAATTACTGCATCATAATTGCGCTTATCTGCCTCAATAAAACCACTATTTAATGCTTGATCATAGCCTCTGTTACTTGTATGATTAATAACAATAGCACCAGAACACAATGCTATTTCACCTGTGTTATCTATAGACGCATCATTTACAACAATAACATCAGCATGATTTAACGCCTGTTCAACTACCGATTTTATTGTAGTTTCTTCATTATATGCCGGAATAATAATTACTATTTTAAATCTTTCCAACTTATGCATTCTCCAGAAACAATATCGTTTATCAGTATTTTACCAGTAATATTTTGTATTTCATAAGGTGGTAGAGCATCTTGTGGGCATGGCCTAAGAACCTCAATATCTTTCCTGTTAATAACCGCCCCAGCACATAAATTATATTTTGCTCGAATTGCACGTCTCTGCAGAACTACAGTATCCTTTTCATTTTCTTCTACCTTTTTAATCTTTGATCCCAAAGATAATTCTAGCTCCCTTGTCCTATCTACCATCTCTGTCCACGTATCTAAATTCATTGAAAAACCATGGTCTGGACCATTTCGCCCTATATCATCTGTAAAGTGTTTCTCGATCACTTTTGCTCCTAATGCTACTGCACCTAAAATAGTAGCATGCCCTATAGTGTGATCTGACAATCCCAAAATGGTGTCTGGATAAACTTCCCGATATTTTTTTAGTACATTAAGGTTGATATATCTAAAATTTTCTAAAGAGGCAGTATAGTTGGTATTACATTGCATTAACACAACTTCCTTGGTCTTACTTAAAGCAACCTCCATTGCTTTATAAACCTCGTCTAAACTGGACGCTCCTGAAGCCAATAGCAGTGGCTTACCCTTTCCTCCCATTTTTTCTATAATTTCCAACCAAGTAATATCTCCAGAGCCTATTTTATAAGCTGGAACATATTTATCTACTGCATCAACAAGGTCAAATGAATATGGGGAGGTAAAAAATGCAATACCAGCTTTATCACAAGTCTCTTTTAGTATTGGTGTCCAATCGTGATTGAGTGATGCATCTTGATAAACATCAAACACACTTTTTTTCCATTTTGATTGATGTGACTGCTGAACACCTAGTGACTTAAAGCCAAAATCACTTACAATTGTATTGGCAGTAAAATGTTGGAATTTTGCCGCATCTGCACCAGCCTCTGCGCATAGATAAATAAGATCTTTAGCACGCTCTAAATCTCCATCATGATTAGCAGCAATGTCTGCAATAAAATATACAGGATAATCTTCACCAATTTTTTTACCTGATATATCTATTACTCTCTCAAATTCCTTCACTATACCTCCTTGCAACATATTTTATTTCCTCATCTAAAGATGGCAGTTCTACATTCAGAGTATTTTCAAATTTTGAACAATTCATTCTCATGTCTTTTGGCCTGTACGCTTCAAAAGCATCAAATTGTTCAACAGAGATAGTTGTTATTAAATTTGATGGTAAATTCAACTCCTTTGCAAATTTAAATGCAAAATCTGATTTACTCATTCCCTGTTTGGATCCCAAATTAAATACACCAGTTGGCCTACTTTGAATAACCTTGTTAATCATTTTTGAAAGTGTAAATACAGAAAGTGGACTAAATAGTACATCACGAAATACCCTTATATTTACCCCTTGTATTAATGAGTTATATAACCAATCTGTCAAACTAACTTTTTCATTGTGGCTATGACCAATAAAATTAGTTCTAAGAACTGTACTTCTAACATTCTTTGCAACCACTTCTCCAGTATATTTTGAAAATGCATAAAAATTCATTAAAGAAATGTGATCCTCCACATGTGGTCCGGTCCCATCATATAAATGATCAGTTGAAATATGAATTAAGTGGCATTTAGAATTATTCCTATGAATCCAATCGACAATATTTTCCAAAACTCTCACATTAAGTAAATAAGATTTTTGAGGTAGTTTTTCACACAAATCTACATCGGTCATGCCAATCAAATTAATTACAACATCTGGTTGAACATTATCAAACAATAAGTTTGTCTGTTTAGAACTACTTAGATCAGCTTGATATTGACCATCATTACTAAAAGTATGTAGCTTAATATCATGGTCAAAGGTACTAAGTACAGGCACTATAGAGCTTCCTAATAAACCAGAACTTCCTAATATTAATATTTTCATATACTATACAACATACTTAATTCAACATTAAAGTATGCTTAAAAATAATTTTCATTAATTAAGTCGCGTAAATCCACTATGACAAACTGGACCCTCTAAAAGAGAATCTATATCTGCACCATTCTCACAATCTTTAATCATTGCAAAAATTGGTTTGAGTGTAGAAATATATCCACTTAAAACCTCTTGCGTGTGATCAATACAAACGTACACGCTATTAGCCGCAAGATAACCTTTTTTTAACATCTCTTGCGTAATTAAGGTCTTATAGGAAAGTGCATTGGGTAAGTTAAATGTAAATCCACTTAGCGCGGGGAGGCCCCAAGTGCTAATACTCAAATCATGATTATCTGCTAAATCTTGCCATTGATTAGAAATATTGCTACCAATTTGAGTAATTGTTTCCCATGATTTTTCTCTCTCCATGACTTCGAGCACCTTTAATGCTGCAGTTGGTCCAATACGTTCTGTCCAAAAAGTAGAACTAATAAAAGTTTGTTGTGCTGCTTGCATAAATTCTTGCCTACCAATACAAGCAGAAATTGCATAGCCATTACCTAATGCTTTAGCAAAAATAGCAATATCAGGTTCAACATCATACTTTTTATGCAATCCACCGAATGTTGCTCTAAAACCTGAAGTACACTCATCAAAAATTAAAATAATATTATTTTCAGTAGCAAGATCTCTTACCTTTTGCAAAAAATTATCTTTTGGTTCTTCATTTCTAGAAACTTCCATTTTAATAGCCGCAATCTCACCATTATTATCTTTAATTAACTGCTCTAACTGTTTAATATCGTTGTAATTAAATGGTAAAGTTGTGCCGGTTAAACATCTGGGAACGCCATTAGGCTGTATGCCTGGCAATAAATGCCCATCCAGATTTTTATCATTATTAAGATTGGCAGATACATACCAATCATGCCAACCATGATAACCACAAATGGCGATTTTATCTTTTCCAGTAGAAGCTCTAGCAATACGAATTGCTACAGAATTAATCTCACCACCTGACCTAGCAAATCGCACCATATCTGCCCATGGATGCAAATCAACCAATTTTTCGGCTAAATAAACTTCCTCTGGGCAATTCAAGGTTGACATATTACCATCTTTAATGGTTTTCATTACTGCCTCATCAACTTCAGGATGCCCATATCCTAATATATTAGTACCAATACCCATAATAGACATATCAATATATTCCTTACCATCTAAATCCCAAACTTTACAGCCTTTAGATTTTCTAAAATAAGCTGGCCACTTTTCAGGCAAAAACATCTCTGGTCTTTTGGATAACAGCATATTACCACCTGGAATAACTTTTTTTGCTCTTTTGTATAACTTCTGACCTGTATTCATAGTTGCGCCTTCATTATTTTTTATTTGTTGATTAGCGTGAAATAATCCTGGATTTGTATGGCTTAGCTCTAATACTTGCTGCCAATTAAAAAAAATATCAGGTGAAAAATATTCAAATATATTGGTTACCACTATTAGGTCTTCAGGCTCATCAACAGTCCATCTTAGGCTTGATAGGTCTTGAGTATGGCTTATTGATGATTTGGATAAGATGTTATTATTACGAATAAATGGAGTAACATGCTCTCTGTCAAACTCTGAATTAGTTTCATTGTTTGCTTTCTCAAGTGATGCAAATGACATCACTTCTACATCCAAACCATCAGGATAGGTTGCGGGATTGGTATTTGATAAATAATCAACTTCTATTTTTTTAAATTCTCGAATACATTTATCAACCAATACTGGATCAACCAAAGGGCAGTCACCAGTAATACGCACAATAACATCTGCTGATACTGACTTTGCAATTGTGTAATATCGACTCAATACATCATTCTCACTACCTTTAATACATCTGAAGCCCAAAGATTCAACAACCATTTGCAACTGATCATTTTTTGGATCCATAGAGGTGGCAACTACTATCTGGTCTAATTCTTTTGATTGTGACAATCGAGTCAATAAAAGCTCAATCATAGGTTTATTTACAATTGGCTTAAGCACCTTACCTGGCAGTCTAGTTGACCCCATTCTTGCTTGCACTATAGCGATGATCTTCATATTTTAAGAATCAAAAAAACTATTTTGTATTATTCTAGCAGACATTTTTCCAGAACTTTTATCGGTTGAAGAGGTAAAAAATTGATTGATCATATTTTTTCTATCATTTTTCTTTTGTTTCCATAATCTCTCAATTTCCCCAATAGGTAAAGAAAGAAAGTTGTATAATTTTTTATGAAAATTGTGATCAGAGTCATCAAATAAAAATAAACCTCTTGAAAAGCTAGCATGCGCATCTTTAGATAGAGGATGATCACCATGCCAATTTATAAAAACTACAGGTTTTCCAGACATAATAAGCCAACTAACAGTACTAGTGGCTCCTGATGTGATCAAGACACGATGTCGTCCCAACAAGTATCTCATGTCAACCTTATGGTTAAATAATACCATATTTTTTTGTGCTCGAACTTTTCCATTTACTGGGTCTTCATCGGCATAGCGTCGGTTATCTTCTGGATAGGTTTTATAAAGCACCTTATGTGACAAACGACCAAAAACATTTGTAATTAAAAGCTTTTCATTTATAGACCTGCCATAATCCGTTTGACAACCATAAAAACCGCCCAAATTACCTCTATATAAATTAGTTGAGACATATACAATCGAAAATTTATTTTTGCTTTTAAAAAAACTTACATCTCTCATCCTTAAGTGACGCGCAGGAATACCAACAACAGTAGCCTTTCCTGTAGAAAAATGAGATGATTCAGTTATTTTTTTACTCTGTTCATTAAATACAAAAAAAAAGTCTGAAACATTTATTTCATAACCTGATGATCCTTCGCCATGAGTTGCACAAATTTCTGCAGTAACACCGTGTTGAGTCGATACAACAGGAATTCCAGCTTCTCTACATATAGATGAAATAGCTAGTCCATTTGCATTATTACCTGCCGCATTAATTAATAGCACTTTTTTGGGTTTTTTAGATTCACTAGAAAGATACTGCCATTGTGTCCTAAATTTTAAAAAAGAATTCAATTTATCTTCAATATAATTAAAAAACATTTCTTCACATTGTGATACTAAAGTTGTCATAACCCAGTCACTTATTCTTTGTCTAATAAAAGGCCTAATATTTCTTCTAATACTTAACAATTTGGTCATATCAGTAGATATGGTTTTTATTTTATTTGGTCTTATTCTTCTAATTTGAGTTCTATTTAAAGCTAGTGCAGTTGAAGTTTCAATAATTAGTTCGTTCTCATTAGGCATAATAATTTGCTTATTGAATAAATTAATTGGAAACTTGTCCATTAATTTTATTAATAAACGATAAATTAAAGTCTCTATACCCCCAATATATATTCTATTCCATAGTGAAACCCCGGCAGTTGTCAGGGTATCCCATTTATCATTCTTTAATGTGTAATTAATAGTTTTAAATTTTGAATTATTAATTAGTAACTTATCCCAAGGGGTATTCATATTGTTACCACCAGGCCCACCTTTACCATCTAAACGAATAAATAATCGTGGCTCTATTAAATCTGCCTCTGTTAAACAAGCAGCTTTAAATAATAATTTATGAAAAGATACTGCTGTCTGAGCTATGCAAAGTGACTCTTCATGAGTAGTTCCATTAATCGACATAACCTGATCGTATACATTCTCGGAGAATCCTTGGATTGTAGTCTGAAATATTTTCATTTCATGTGTACTCCATCTTTCCTCAACATGCTGAATATTCATATTTTTATGCCACAACATGGCAGGTGAACTAGTACGAATCAATGTATTACGAGATAATCCTTGTTTGTATGCCCACTCCAGCGCTTCCAAACTATCGCAAAATACATTATTGTATTGAGAAAAATTAATCTCTTGATCTATATTTTCCATAATATATATGTGGATTTACTTTACAACCACATTCATAATCGACATATACTAATACATCTATATTTAAAACTTTCTAACACTCAATAACCAAATCTAATAACGATTTAAAATATTCATCTGAAATCATAAAATGTGTCGGAAGGATATATGATTTTTCATACAAGTCTTTATTTAGTAACGAAGAATAGTTAAATCTGCGCACCATAATATTTTTATTTTTATTTTTATCTATAAGTGAAAATTGCGATAATGGCAAAACTACAACTGGTCCAAGTCTGGCTTTATCTAATGATAAATTTCTAAACTTTTCTAAGACTATTTCCCTTCTATTAGATATTAGCAACATATTTTTAAAAAAGTTATTCAAATTGTTTTCAATATCTTTCAAAGCATTAATATCTAATGATGTGTTAATATGCTCGAAACAATGCCAAGCTTCTAATTTATAGTCTATCTTTTCAAAACTCTTACTTCTTCTCTCTGATTGGATACACCCTAGTTTAATATTATTCTGCTGTTGACTCTTGATATAAGAAGCCAAATTCTTATCTTTAGTTAAAATCAGTCCTCCTGAATAACTTCCAATTATCTTTGGCAAAGAAATAATTTCAGCTACACCATTGTTATGAAAAAGAGATGAAACTTCTGAATGGATTGTATCGACAGAGTCTTCAATAATTATCTTTGATGAATATTCTTCAGGAAGATTTACTTTATAACCCCATTTATGATTTGCTAAAATTAAATCAGGATCAACTAAATCTGTAGAAATATTACTATAAGGACCTATACATGAATACAAGCAATTAGATGACCATTTTGTAATAAAAACTGTTTTATTTCGATCAAACTCTAAATAACGCATCAAAAGTGAAATTGACGATCTTCCAGATGGCATTAAGTAAGCACCGCAACCATAATATTCACTGAAAAATTCTTCAATTCTATCAATAATTATGTCAGCAGATTTATTAGTTAGATTTTTATCATATGAAAATATTGTAGGAAATGACGAAGGCCACTGGTAATCAAGTTGTATCATAGGGGCTAAATTAAAAAAAAATTACCTATCTATTTAGCAGAATCTGGATGAACAACTAAAATATCTTCCCTGCTATAACAGAAAGGCAAACCTGACTTCTGTTGTAATATATAAGCATGAAAACCACTTAATCTTACTTTTTTAATTATAGACATAACAGCATTATCGTCAAATACTACATTTTGATTATCTTGCTTAAGATTATTTATCTTAAGACTATTTGGTGGGGATATCTTGTTCCATTTACTAATAAAATCTTTTCCAAACTGCCCTTTGGAAAATCTTTCCTTTTTTGATATATTTGGAATATCTCCAAACAAGGCCAGCCCACCAACTTCCAACATTGATATTGCTTTTAAAATAAAATCTATCACCTCATTATTATTTTTTAAATAATGCAGCACACTGTAAACAATAATCTTGTCGAACTTTTTATCAATATGCATATCAATAAAATTTCCATCCAAAAATGATAAATTATTTATGCCATTACATCGATCTTTTAATTTTAACAAAACATCCTGATGGTCTACAACAGTCATCTCCTCGC
>ENA-OREN01001073-OREN01001073.1-marine-metagenome-genome-assembly--contig:-NODE-1073-length-33946-cov-6.078804_pt1 | contig 33946 bp, 29 predicted proteins | sample MGYA00248624_ERZ508555 | MGnify/ENA primary metagenome ERZ508555 (study PRJEB26222, sample SAMN06267773) | marine metagenome | isolation source: Saanich Inlet, British Columbia, Canada | place...
TCATACCAAAGTGACTGATCCCAGGAGCCAGAAGATGCTTTGGCTGCTGTTCCAGTTGAACCGTATGTTGTTGCCATGTTGATTTCTCCTATTCAAATAAATATAAAAACCATTTGCCTCTTTTTAATATGGGCAAGTGTAGCTCTTGATGATTTAGTTAACGGAGGCTTTGACTCTTAATTGAGGCTTTTACTCTTCTCGATGACTATCCCCATGCTAGCTTAAAAAGATGATATAAGTCAATAGCCCTATTAGGTAAACTGGGTATATGGCCCTATCTAAAGACAGTCTTCTGGATGATTTTATTGGGAGTTTATTTATTTTATATTAGGAAAATAATAAATCCTATAATTTCATGGATAATGTACTTAAATTCATATAAATCAATTTGTCTTGATAATTAAACTTTAGTATGCCAATCATTCGTGTTGCTCTTGATGTTCCAGTGAACACCCTGTTTGATTATATTGCACCAGATGCAACGGCTCAGCATATTGGTGTTCGGGTGCAGGTTCCATTTGGAAGAAAGATGGTAATCGGAGTAATTATTGAGGTAGCTTCTGATTCATCCTTTTCAAAGGGGAAGCTTAGATCTGCTAAGTATATTTTTGAGGATATCCCGCCATTACCAAAAGCATTATTGGATCTTTCTAAATTTTGTAGTGAATATTATCACTATCCCCTTGGGGAGGTAGTGATGAGTGGGTTGCCCACTAGACTACGAGATTCTAAGCCATTTGTAGAAAAGCCTCAGGTTCCATTTCAGTATCACATCACAAATAAAGGGCAGCTAGTTGATACAGCTCTAATTTCTAAGAGAAGCCTTCTTAAGCGCCGCCTTTTAACTTTATTTAGGGAATCCAGGGTCATTAATTTAATTGAAATAAAACAACTTTCAGCTGGGGCAGTTAAAGTATTAAAAGAATTTTTGGAATTAGGGTGGGTGGAAGAATCTGTTTCGGAGCTTAGAATAAAAAATGATGTAGAGCCCGTTCTTAGGAAAGAGCAAGCGATTGTTGTCAATGACATTGCTGCTGAAATGAATCAATTCAACACGTGGCTATTGCATGGTATTACCGGTAGCGGGAAGACGGAAATATATATGCGATTAGTTGCACTGCAGTTGCTTCAAGGGAGGCAAACATTGGTATTAATACCTGAAATTAGCCTGACTCCACAGCTAGAGAAAGTTTTTCGTGCGCGCTTTCCAGCAACTCCAATTATTAGTCTTCATAGCGGTTTAAATGCTTCAGAACGGGCGAAGGGTTGGCTACAGGCTCTTCATGGCACAGCCAAGATAATATTGGGAACGCGGCTTTCTGTATTTACACCAATTTCTGATCTTGGCTTAGTAATCGTAGATGAAGAACAGGATGGCTCATTCAAGCAGCAAAGTGGGTTGTGTTATTCCGCGCGAGACCTAGCTATCTTTCGTGCTAAATATACGGGTATTCCAGTAATACTTGGTTCTGCAACACCATCGCTGGAAAGCTATCATAATGCAATTAGTCATCGGTACCGTATGCTGCGTTTATCTTCCCGGGCGGCAGATAATGCTTCTCTTCCTAGCATTCAATATATTGATACTAGAGTAATCAGAGTTAGAGAGGGGCTATCTGATTCATTAATTACAGCTCTAGAAAAGAAAATTGCATTAAATCAACAAAGTTTAATATTTATAAACCGGCGTGGTTTTGCACCAGTACTAATGTGTAAATCATGCACATGGACGGCAACTTGTTCTCGTTGTGCTAGTCGTCTAGTGGTGCACTTGAAAGATAAAAATTTATGTTGCCATTACTGTGGATATAAATCACATATTCCTTCCTCTTGTCCGGAATGCGGTGATCAGGATATTGCACCATTTGGTCATGGTACACAGAGAATAGAAGCTGCTTTAAAAGAAAGATTGCCCAATGCGAGAATCTTACGAATAGATAGAGATAGTATGCGCCGTAAAGAAGCGTGGAAAAAAATATTAGATGAGATTCACGAGCATCGTGTAGATATTCTTGTGGGCACACAGATTCTTGCTAAAGGACATAATTTTCCAAATCTAGGGCTAGTTGGAGTTTTAAATCCAGATGCCTCGCTTTATAGTACCGACTTTCGTGCAGCAGAGAATCTATTCTCACAACTTATGCAAGTTGCAGGTCGAGCAGGACGTGCCAATAGCACTGGAGAGGTGTTAGTTCAAACTAAGTTTCCCAATCACCCGTTATACCAAGCACTACAACAGCATGATTACGAGCATCTTGCAAAGATGTTGTTGGCCGAAAGAAGGGTGGCAAATTTTCCACCATATGTTTACCAAGCATTATTACGGGCGGAGGCTCCCGATCTTTCTACCGCACTAGATTTTCTTGCTCATGTAATGACAATAATTTGCCCAGGTAAGAATATAGAAGTTTTTGATCCTGTTCCTGCGCAAATGGCAAAGCTTAAAGGGATGGAACGGGCACATTTATTAGTGCAATCGGACTCACGTAAGGAACTACAAAAATTTCTTACTGGATGGCGAGTGAAATTAGATAAGATATCTACTCGTAAGATACGTTGGGCGTTGGATGTGGATCCGGTCGAATTTTAGAAGGCCAAATTTTATAAATTAATTTATCTTAGGACAATTTGCATATAAATTTTTTAGAAGATTAATAAACTATAAAGTCGAAAATTGGCACTTGAAAATTTATAGTTTAACTAGTGTATTTCAGTAAGCAGCCTTTCCATCATATCTTCTGCCTGCGTGAGATAGCTCCCTCCAAATAGATTTAGGTGGTTAAGAATGTGGTAAAGATTGTAGAGTGTTTTGCGAATTTTGTAGCTAGGGTCAAGAGGGTAGGCTTCTTTATAGGCGGCATAGAAAGTCGTGGAGAAACCACCAAAAAGTTCAGTCATGGCGAGATCTGCCTCGCGGTCTCCATAATATACTGCCGGATCATATAATACAGGGCATCCCTCAAGGTCATAACTATAGTTCCCGTTCCATAAATCCCCATGCAATAAAGATGCAGCCTGTGGAGTCTCTGGAAAAAAAGATTCAAGTTCTGCCATTAAGTATTCACCCTGATCCAGTAGTCTTCCTGTATAGCCGTTAGCTTTAGCAAGTTGTAATTGATATCCAAGGCGATGCTTACGCCAGAACTGTATCCAGTCAAGAGAGAAATTATTAATCTGTGATGTAGAGCCGATAGTATTATTTTGTATCCAGCCAAATTTTTCAAATGATATTCGGTGCATTTCTGCGAGCCCTGCTCCTAGAGCTTCGCTTCCATTCTTAGTGATACGAGTCATTTCAATATACTCTAATACCAACCAAGAATTAGTTTCATTCCTGCCCCAGCAAATCGGAGTAGGGACCCGTAAGGAATGAGAATTTTTAATTTCTTGCAGCCCCATGGCTTCTGCTTCAAACATGTGCAAATTCTTTGTTTTATTTAGTTTTACAAAGAAGCTATGCTTGCTATCTTCAATACAATAAGCTTGATTAATACATCCCCCGCTAATTGAGGAAATTTTTTCTATATCAAAAATGGTATTGATTGAAGCTGAGATTTGTATGGTGATATCTGACCAAAATGACATATCTTATTTTTAAATTAATCTATGCTAGGACAGATTTTTTCTGGCTGATTTTATTGCTTTGCGAACTTGTGATGGTGCTGTGCCGCCAGTATGGTTTCGGCTTTTCATCGAGCCATCTAGGGTTAATATACTAAAGATATCCTTTTCAATTAACTGAGAAAATTTTTGCAACTCAGATAGAGTAAATTCACTCAAGTCGCAGCCTTTTTTTTCTGCAGTTCGTACAGCTTTTGCTACTGTTTCATGTGAGTCCCGGAACGGAACCCCCTTTTTTGTAAGATAATCAGCAAGGTCAGTAGCTGTTGAATATCCACGCATTGCAGCACTGCGCATAGCATTTACATCAACATGAACGCCTTTAAGCATATCAGCGTAAATACGTAAAGTTTCACTAAGTGTATCTACTGTGTCAAAAAGTGGTTCTTTGTCCTCTTGGTTATCTTTATTGTAGGCCAACGGCTGCCCTTTCATCAGTGTTAATAAAGCAATGAGGTTGCCGTTTACACGTCCTGTCTTTCCACGTACTAATTCTGGTACGTCTGGATTTTTCTTTTGCGGCATAATGGATGACCCGGTACAGAAACGGTCATCGAGTTGGATAAATCCAAATAACGGGCTCATCCATAAAATTAATTCTTCAGATAATCTTGATAGATGAGTCATGATCAATGTCGAACAAGCACAGAACTCGATAGTAAAGTCCCGGTCAGAAACTGCATCAAGTGAATTTTTGCAGATATCGTCAAAGCCTAATCTTTTTGCTACCATTTTTCGGTTAATTGGATAACTGGTTCCCGCTAGTGCTGCTGCCCCTAATGGGAGTATATTTACTCTTTTTCTGCAATCAGATAGCCGTTCTTTATCACGCTTTAGCATCTCAAAATACGCCATGAGATGGTGACCAAAAGAAATCGGTTGGGCTATTTGTAAATGAGTCAGGCCAGGCATTACCGTATTCACATTCTCTTCGGCAAGGTCCAATATTGAAAGTTGCATTGCAGTAATAAGCTTGATGATATCGTCGATAGAGGCACGCATATAAAGGCGGACATCAGTTGCTATCTGATCATTACGTGAACGAGCTGTATGGAGACGTTTGCCCGCATCACCAATTAATGTAGTTAGGCGTTTTTCAATATTGAGATGTACATCTTCTAGTTCAAGTCGCCAGTCAAATGTACCGTTATGGATTTCCTTTTGGATTTGGCGCAACCCCTTCTCAATTTTGGCTAGATCTTTTGCAGTGATAATTCCTGAGTCAGCGAGCATTTGAGCATGAGCTGATGAACCTTTAATATCATACTCAGCCAGTCTCTGATCAAATTCTACTGATGCAGTATAACGCTGCACCAATTTAGAGACTGGTTCTTCAAACCGCCCTGACCAGGTTTCTCTATTCTTTTTATTTGATGGAGTTTTCTTTTTTGGAGTTTTCATAATGTCTTACCAGGAATGAAAGTATGTGTAACTCTTTTTAGCTTCTATTTATTATTTAGACTGCTACAACTTCGATATCAGCTTCAATTGACCTAAGTAGGCCCTCAATGCCACGGAGTGTGCCAGAAATAGAGCTCGGGCAGGTGCCACATGCACCCTGATAATGCACGCTAAGTATATTTTCTTCAAGCCCGACTACATAGAGATCTCCGCCATCACCCTGTAAATAGGGACGTATTTCCTCATCTAATAGATTATTGATCCTATCCAGGCGTAGTTGATCTTTTGTGCTTAAATCCGAGATGGCAGTAGATGCTGCTGCTAAGGTATCTACGGATTGTGCACCTGCTGCAGGAGCCGCACGGATTGGATCTGCAACTTCACGTTTTAGATCTGCCCAGTTTGCTTTTCCATCTTGTGTGATAGTAATCCAGTGATCTACATAAAATACATTAGTTACATGATCAATTTCAAATAATTCAGTGGCAAGAGGATCATCTTTTGCCTGCTCAGCATTGTCATACGAGCGCGTAATTCCCCAAGTTAATGGCTCCTTTAGGACAAATTTAAGTGAGTTCGGATTAGGTGTTCCCTCAATTTCTGAAATTTTTGGCATTTTAATATCCTATGAAGCGTTACCAATAGAGATATGCATTGGGTCATCATCAGCCTCGGTTGAGGTCGTGGTAATAGAATTTAGTGCCGCGTGTAGCGTATGCCATGGGAGAATTGCACATTTCACCCTCGTAGGAAGGTCGCGTACCCCAACAAATACAGTTAAACGTCCAAGATGATGGTCATCATCAGGCTCAAGCTGGCCAACTGTCATGTCCCTGAATTCCTTGATCATCGTTTCTGCATCAGCTTGTGTTTTCCCCTTAACATTAGTAGTCATCATTGAGGCTGATGCCTTACAGATTGCACATGATTCACCTTGAAATGTGATGGAATCAATAATTAGATTTTCACTAAGGTTGATTTTAATATTTAGATGATCCCCACATAGTGGATTATGCCCTTCAGCTGACCTATTCGCATTATCAAGTGAGCCATAATTGCGTGGATTTCTGTTGTGATCAAGAATTACTTCCTGATAGAGAGATTTTGTAATCATTATAAGAAAACCTTCTGTACTTTCTGAATACCTGTAATTAGCACATCGATTTCAGCCATACTATTGTAGAAAGAAAAAGAGGCGCGTGTGGTTGCTGGAACTTTAAAGTGCTGCATTACTGGTTGCGCACAATGATGCCCGGTACGCACTGCAATGCCTTCCTGATTTAGTAGTGTTCCTATATCGTGCGGGTGCACTCCATCAACAGAAAAGGATAGGACTGCAACTTTCTCTGCAGCAGAACCAATAATACGTATGCCTGGTATATTATTAATTTGTTCGGTTGCGTAATTTATTAAGCTTTGTTCGTATGCTTCGATCGTAGATAAATCGATCGAAGAAAGATAATCAATAGCTGCACCAAATCCAATCGCAGCTGCGATTGGTGGCGTGCCCGCTTCGAATTTATGCGGAATCGTATTGTAGATGGTCTTTTCAAACGTAACGGACGTGATCATATCTCCGCCCCCCTTGAATGGTTTCATACGATTTAGCTGATTAGCCTTACCATAGAGAATACCGATTCCTGTCGGCCCGCATAATTTGTGTCCTGAAAATGTATAGAAATCGCAATTAAGTTCCTGTACATCAATTTTCATGTGTGGAGCAGCCTGCGCTCCGTCTACTAGTACCGGAACGCCATGAGCATGTGCAAACTCAATCATTTCTTTAATCGGATTTATAGTTCCAATTGCATTTGATACATGTGTTACACCGACAAACTTTGTATTTTTGTTAAAGAGCTTCTTATATTCGTCGATCAAGAGTTCTCCCGTATCGTTGATTGGGACAACACGGATCTTCGCGCCATTTTCTTTTGCTAACATTTGCCATGGCACGATGTTTGAGTGGTGCTCAAGGACAGTAAGGATGATCTCATCTCCTGAACTAATAAATTTACGACCATAGCTGTGAGCTACTAAATTTATTGCATCAGTTGTTCCACTAGTAAAAATTATTTCCCGGTCTTCATTTGCATTAATAAAATTCTTTAGCTTATGGCGTGATTTCTCATACTCCGCAGTAGCCGTTTCTGACAAATAATGAACCGCACGGTTAATGTTGGCGTGTTCCATAGTTTGATACCTGAGCATACGGTCCATCACTATTTTTGGCATCTGGCTGGAAGCAGCATTATCAAAATAGACTAACTGCTTGTCATCGATCTTAAGTTTAAGAATAGGAAAATCAGAACGAATCTGTTCGACATTAAGCATTGATGTTTCGGACGATCTCAATGAAGATTCAATGGGGGTCATAGTCTAGTCCCTTTGTGTTTGTTTATGTACTACTTGTTCCAACCGAAGTTTGAGAGACGCTACAGGTATACGTTCAATAACCTCAGCGCCAAATGCATATGTTAGCAAGTCACGGGCTGTAACTTCAGATAGCCCACGACTTTTAAGATAAAATATTTCTTCATTATCTAGTTGGCCAATAGTCGCTCCATGAGCGCATTTCACATCATCTGCAAAGATTTCGAGTTGTGGCTTAGTATCAATTCTAGCCTTGGAAGTTAGTAGAAGATTACGGTTAGACTGAGTAGAGTTTGTAAGTTGTGCATCCGGTCTTACAATAATTTTCCCATTAAATACGGCATGTGCAGCATCATCAATAATACATTTGTGTAATTGGTGACTTGTGCAATGTGGTTTTATATGGTCAATACAGGCATGCGTGTCAGCAAGTTGACGATTGGATATCAGTGCGAGTCCATCAGCTGTACATTCAGCGCCTTCTCCTTTTAGTAACACATTGAGGTTATAACGAGAAATACGGGCGCCAAATGCGATACTAACAGACTGATAGTTACTGTTCTGTGCAAGTGACACAGAACAATTCGCTATATGGAACGCCTCCTTGCTATCACGCTGTATCCGTACATGGTTGACATGCGCACTATCGGCAAGCACAAATTCTGTTACCGCATTAGTAATATAAGTTTCTTCCCGTAATGTGACGTAGTCTTCAATAACTGTCGCACTGCTATTTGGTTCAGCAATAAATAGGCAACGTGGGTGACTTGACACTTCTTTCTGGGTAGCAATGAATAAAAGATGTATTGGCGCCTCAACCGATATATTCTGCGGTACGATTATCAGCGCTCCTTCATGTAGAAAAGAAGTATTGAGTGCTGCAAAAATATTGTCTTGAAGTTCTGTGTTATAGCCCAGATGAGACTCTATAGTTGCCAAATTTTCAGGAGATGCTGCTGCCAGACTTGAAATCACTACACCAGATTTTTTAAATGGCTCTGCTATCTGCGTAGATAAATGTGGCGCATAGACCCCGTCAATAAATACGAGTCTAGTTACAGCTTCTGTAAGATAGAAGTGCTCCACATCTGAATCTTTGAGTGGTGAAGCTTCCCGTGCTGACTGGAAAGATATCTTGGTCAGCGGGGAAATGTCAGTAAAGCGCCATTCTTCATCATGTTTAGTCGGAAGATTTAGAGCATTTACTCGGTTAACTGCATTTGATCGTAACTGATTAATTCTTTCAAGCGGACTAATAGGTAATTGCGACTGTCCTTTGAGCATGCCCTTAAGAGACTTGCTATCTGTACCTACACTCATATTTATGCCCCTACTGCGGCAGTTTTTTCGATAGTAACCCAATCGTAGCCATGCTTCTCAAGGTCCAGCGCCAGCTGCTTGCCGCCAGTCTTAACTATACGTCCTGATTCCATTACATGTACGTAATCCGGTACGATATAGTTCAGCATGCGCTGGTAATGTGTAACCAGTATGGTTGCATTGTCCTTATTTGCGAGTTGATTAACACCGTTGGATACTATCCTTAGTGCGTCAATGTCGAGCCCGGAATCTGTTTCGTCGAGAATAGCTATCTTGGGATCAAGTAGTGACATCTGTAGTATTTCATTGCGTTTTTTTTCTCCACCAGAGAAATTTTCGTTAACACTACGGTCTAGAAAGTCTGGGTTCATTTCAAGTAACTTCATTTTTTCTCTGACGAGATCATCAAACTCAAGTGGGTCAAGCTCATCTTTATTTTGTTGTACTTGCGCCGTGTTAAATGCAAGACGTAGGAATTGATTATTTGCTACTCCTGGAATTTCTATAGGATATTGGAATCCAAGAAAAATCCCAGCTCGTGCACGCTCTTCTGGTTCCAAATCAAACAAATTCTTACCTTCAAAGTCAACTGTGCCGCCTGTTATTTCATAGTCAGTATGACCGGCAAGCACTTTGGCTAAGGTGCTTTTTCCTGAGCCATTTGTTCCCATAATTGCGTGTATCTCACCGCTCTTAATGGTAAGGTCAATTCCTTTTAGGATTTCGCTATTATTAACGGTCGCGCATAAGCCACGTACCTCAAGTAGGATCTTGCTATCTTGATAAATCATCCGACACTCCCTTCAAGTTTCAAGCCCAGAAGGTTGGTTGCTTCAACTGCAAATTCCATTGGTAACTGCTGGAAAACATCTTTGCAGAATCCATTGATAATCATAGACACTGCTTCTTCACTGCCTATTCCTCGTTGGGCAAAGTAGAATAATTGGTCCTCACCAATTTTTGATGTTGATGCTTCATGTTCGACTTTTGCGCTGTTATTGCGCGTTTGAATGTAGGGGAAGGTACTTGCACTACACAAATCACCTATCAGCATTGAATCACACTGTGAAAAATTACGGGCATTTGCAGCAGTTGGTGTAATTCTGACCAATCCACGGTAACTATTGTTGGAGTGCCCGGCCGATATGCCTTTGCTAACAATGGTGCTACGTGTATTTTTCCCAATGTGTATCATCTTTGTTCCGGTATCCGCTTCTTGATAATTATTGGTAACAGCTACTGAGTAAAATTCGCCGACTGAGTTATCTCCCTGCAGTACACATGAAGGATATTTCCAGGTTATTGCTGAGCCAGTTTCAACCTGCGTCCAGGAAATACGAGAATTTTTGCCCTTAGCTAGGCCGCGTTTAGTAACAAAATTATAGATCCCACCAACGCCATTCTCATCACCTGCATACCAATTTTGGACAGTAGAATACTTAATATCCGCATTATCTAGTGCAACTAATTCAACTACAGCTGCGTGTAGCTGGTTAGTATCAAATCTTGGTGCTGTGCAACCCTCAAGATAGGATACAGAGCTTCCTTCCTCAGCAATAATAAGTGTACGTTCAAACTGCCCAGACTCTTCAGTATTAATACGGAAATAGGTGGATAAATCCATAGGGCATTTGACTCCCTTCGGGATGTAACAAAATGAGCCATCGGTAAATACTGCTGAGTTCAGCGCGGCATAGTAGTTATCGCCAACTGGGACTACAGAACCAAGATATTTTTTTATAAGTTCAGGATGCGAATGAACGGCTTCAGTAAATGATCCGAAAATAATACCAACTTCAGCAAGTTTCTCTTTATAGGTGGTTGCTACAGAGACACTATCAAAAATTACGTCAACAGCTACACCAGCAAGTGCTGCACGCTCAGACATTGGCACACCAAGTTTCTCAAATGTACGCAGCAGCTCGGGATCAACTTCATCCATGCTGGCTAATTTTTTCTTGGGCTTTGGTGAAGAATAATAACTGATTGCCTGAAAATCTATTTTCGGGTATTTAACGTTTGACCATTCAGGCTCTTCCAGAGTAAGCCATTTCTGATAAGCCTTTAGGCGGAAATCAAGCAACCATTCAGGTTCATTTTTTTTGCTAGAAATTAAGCGTATCGTGTCTTCACTTAGACCTTTTGGCGCAACATCAGATTCAATGTCTGTGACAAAGCCATGCTCATAAGGTTTGTTGATCAGATCTTGTAGTACGGCACCCATTCTATTAGTCCTATATTATTTAGTCGTAAGAGATATTTTTGGATTATTTTTTGAAATTAAAAAATTTTTTTTTAGTTATATTTTAATTGGTTCTTTTATACTGAAACTTTCTCCGCAGCCACATGTATTATCAACATTAGGGTTGTCGAATTTGAAAGAATCATTGAGTCCTTCGCGAATGAAATCAACATTTGACCCATTTAGGAACTGCAGACTGCTAGCATCAACTACTATATTTGCATTATGCGATTCGAATAATTGGTCATCAGTGTGTATTTTGTCAGCGTAGTCAAATGTATAAGCAAAGCCGGAGCAACCCACTTTTTTTACGCCAACACGCAAACCTATTCCTTTTCCCCGCTTTGCAATTTTTTTTAGAATTTGTTTTGCCGCATTCTCAGATAATGAAATACCCATTACTACTCCTATTTGCTTTCTAGATCGCTAAGTTTTTTAAAAAATAGCTTGTTTATTGTAGGGATAATCAAGCCTAAGATGATGTGTATTCTTGATTAGAAGTAAGTTTATGTATGTCTACAATTTTTATAATATTTTCTTTGTTCAATTTCTGTTCATCAACTAATTGTTTCAAGTTTATTGAGCCTAAGTGATTAAATATAAGAGCATTAAGATTTTTCCATAAATCGTGTGTTATGCATTTGTTGTCGTTATGGCAGTTTTCTTTCCCACCACATTGTGTCGAATCAATTGGTTCGTCGACAGCAAGGATGATATCGGCTACCGATACATGCTCCATTTCTTTAGCAAGGCAATAACCTCCACCAGGCCCACGTACACTATCGACTAATTCTCGTTGACGAAGTTTAGTGAATAGTTGTTCAAGATAGGATAGTGAAATTTGTTGACGTTTACTGATTTCAGCAAGCTTAACTGGTCCCTTGCTGCGTTGCATCGCAAGATCTAAGAGTGCTGTAACTGCAAACCTTCCTCGGGTTGTTAGCCTCATAAGGATACCTCTTCATTTAGGTTAAGCTATTAGAAATCTGTGTAATCACTGTTGCTAATACATGATTAATTTAGTCAAGTATAAAATACCAGACTAATTTGGTCAACTATAGAATATTTTCTCTTAATTTATTGAAAATAAGAATACATCTTACGAATCTTAATTAAGGTTACGTTTATGTATTTTATTTAAAGTGGAAAGAAGGTGCTGAGCTAAAAGGAGAGTTAGGGTGTGAATATAAATTTCTATCGAATGATGAGGCTCATGTGGGCCTTAATTAGCTTAATTGCCCTATTTCGAAAATGACTACCATCTGAGTCCTTTACCCACATATGTAATAACCCGATAAAGAATAATTGCGTATCAATAGCTAATTGGGCTGGTTCATGTGAGGGGTGTAATAACCCTTGTTCTTTTGCTTTCTCATAAGTAAAACGTAATTTCTCCTCTATACCAGAGCATGTCAGCAGAATTTCCTGTAAAACCACTGAAAATTCAGTTACATATTCACATTTGATCATCATTATTTCATAGATCTGTCTGGTTTCGAGGCTATTATTGAGGAGCTGGATTGTTCCACATAAAAAATTTTCAATTTGTACTAGAGGATTTTGGCTATTATCAACTAGCAGCGTATCGTCCATTCGGTCTATTAAAGGCAAGAATACCTGTTCACGCATGGCCTGGAATATTTCAGTTTTATTTTTGAAATGCCAGTAGACTGCTCCGCGTGTGACGCCGGCCTGAGTTGCAATATGTTCCATAGTTGTGCGGCTAACACCACGGATTAAAAATACTTCACGCGCTGCAATAATGATGCTTTTTCTCGTTAATTCTGCATCTTCTTTAGTTTTGCGGGCCATAATTCTTCAGATAAGTGTTTACATTCGTATATGTATGTATAAACTTACATACATATACGAATGTAAGCAAGCTATTTTAGTAAAAGTATGGGACATAATTTATGTTGTCATCTAATTTTAACGGATATAAGCATCGCAATTTGTGGGTTGTAATTTACTTAAGGGTAGTCATTACCTTGGTTATTGGTGTTGCTCTGGCAGCATGTAGTAATAACGATCAGGAGATTTCTAATAATATCCCTCCACAAATGGCGATGCCTGTTGGTGTTATTTCAATTGAACCTAGAAACGTACCAATTAGCGCTGAGGCAGTTGCGCAGACGGAAGGTGCAAAGGAAATTGAGATACGCCCCCGTGTGGGAGGAATTCTGTTGAAGCGTTTATATCAGGAGGGTACTGCTGTTGAGGCAGGTCAACCCATGTTCTTAATTGATCCGGTTCCCTATCAGAATGCACTAGCACAAGCTCAAGCCCAGCTCATTGAACAACAAGCCAGAGTTGAGCAAACTATTCGTGAAGAGAGTCGTTTAAAAGAGTTACTCTCTACGAGGTCAATTAGTAAGCGCGAATACGACAATGCCGTATCTGAGAATGCGATTGTAGATGCTGCCTTGCAGCAAGCTAAAATTCGCGTACGGGATGCAAAATTGAATCTCTCATATACAACCGTAACCGCTCCTGTGAAAGGAATATCAGGCCGTCGCCAGCTTTCTGAAGGAGTCTTAATACAAGCTAATACAAGCCTGCTGACAACGATTATTCAGTTATCACCAATTTGGGTTGGTTTTAGTTTGTCTGATAATGAACTGAAAAGATTCGGAGGATACCTGAGTGAAAAAAACGTAATAAACGTAACGTTAATATTGCCGGATGGTACTGAATATGATCAAAGCGGAAAACTAAACTTTGCGGCTAGACGAATTGATCCTGCTTTGGGGACACAACAGTTACGTGCAACATTTGATAATTCAGATCAGCGTTTATTACCAGGGCAGTTTGTTCGTGTTCGGATTGCAACCGGGGAACAAAAAGGAGTTTTTCTTATTCCTCAGACAGCAGTGTTAACGTCTGATCTTGGTAGGGTAGTTTATTTAGTAAATGAAAAGAATGAAGCCATTATACAGCCAGTCGTAACCGGAAAATGGGTTGGGAAAAATTGGGTAGTTACTGAAGGACTTAAAGCGGGCGACAAAGTAATTGTTGATAACCTTATTAAACTTCGCCCAGGTATTCTGGTGTCACCACACTCTGTTGATATGAGCCAAGAGTCACCACTCAAACAGAATGACTCCGTCGGTAAGAAATAATTGCGATTATTATGACAAGATTCTTCATTACACGACCAATTTTTGCATCTGTATTATCTATTATTATTGTTTTGGCAGGGTTTGCGTCAGCAATCCAGCTTCCCATTGCTCAATATCCACAAATTGCACCGCCTACCGTATTGGTGACGGCTACTTTCCCTGGTGCAAGTGCGGAAACCATGGCAAAAACAGTTGCCGCACCGATTGAAGAAGAATTAAGTGGAATTGAGAATTTACTATATTTTAGTTCCAGCGCTGACTCTAGCGGAACATTAACAATTACTGCAACATTTGAAGTTGGAACTAATATTGATCAAGCAACTTTTAATGTTAGTAATCGAGTAAATATTGCGCTGCCACGTTTGCCAGATGAGGTGCGTCGAACTGGTCTTGTAGTGCAGAAACGGTCTAACGACATTTTAATAGTTGTTATGCTAATTTCAGACAAGGCTAAACATGACACGTTGTATTTAAGTAATTATGCAACGCTTAATGTTGTGGATGAATTAAAACGTATTAAAGGTGTTGGTGATGCAACTATTTTCGGCGGTCAGGATTATTCTATGCGTATTTGGTTACGCCCTGATCGCATGGCCCAACTTGGGGTAACTACATCAGATGTTGCTAGTGCAATTCGGGCACAGAATGCGCAGTATGCTTCTGGAAAGATAGGGCAAGAACCTGCTCCTGCAGATCAGCAGCTGGCATATACCGTCGTAGCTAAAGGTCGACTGTTAGAGCCGGAACAATTTGGCAATATAGTTATACGTGCAAATGGTTCACGAGGTGCTCTTTATCTTAAGGATGTTGCCCGTATTGAATTAGGTGCGCAAAGTTATAACGTTCGTACCACACTTAATGGTCAGCCTGGAACGGGTATTCCTATTTTCCTGCAGAATGGCGCTAATGCTCTTGATACAGCAAATGCTATCAAGGACAAGATGGATGAGCTTAAACAACGCTTTCCTGAGGGGATGGATTATGTGGTGCCATACGATACAAGCTTGTTTGTTAAGGCGTCAATTTGGGAAGTACTCAAGACACTCGGGGAAGCAATGGTACTTATTGTACTGGTTGTATACCTGTTCTTGCAAAGCTGGCGAGCTACGCTAATTCCAATTATTGCGGTACCTATATCTTTGATAGGAACTTTTGCAGGCTTGTGGGTATTCGGATTTTCAATTAATACACTGACACTTTTTGCGATGGTGCTATCCATAGGTACTGTGGTGGATGATGCAATTATAGTATTGGAGAATATTGAACGCTTGATGGAGGAAGAAAAATTATCACCAACTAAGGCGGCTATTAAAGCGATGGAACAGGTGTCGGGTGCAGTTGTTGCAATTGTACTGGTGCTATGCGCAGTATTTGTACCTGTAGCTTTTCTTGGAGGCATTGCCGGCGAATTATATCGCCAGTTTGCTGTTACTGTAGCTGTAGCTGTAGTTATTTCCGGTGTAGTGGCGCTAACCTTAACCCCAGCATTATGCGCCATTTTGTTAAAGAAAACGCATGGAGAGTCTGCATTTTTCAGATCGTTTAACCGTGGATTCAGTAATTTCACTGAATTTTATACCCGTACAGTTGATCTTACGATACGTCATAGCATTACTGGTATATTTGTATTTATAGGGTTCATTGCAGTCGCGATTTATTTGATTAAAGTAGTTCCAGGTAGTTTTGTTCCTCCTGAAGACCAGGGGTATGTGGTAGCTGCAACGATACTACCCGACGGAGCAACACTCGCTCGAACAACTAAAACCGCTGAGGCAGTGCGAGCTGCTATTGCAGAAGATCCGGCAGTATCGCATCAATTTGTTGTCAATGGATTCGATCTTATAGGTGGTGGTAATAAAACTAGTTCAGCAACCATGTTTGTTGCGTTTAAAGACTGGTCAGAGCGTTCAGCATCAGCTGAAGATATTGTTAAAAAATTGACTGGCATTGGCATGATGCAGCCAGATGGTCTTGCGGTTGCATTTAATCCGCCTGCAATCCGTGGTCTGGGAAACTCAGGAGGGTTTGAAGTCTATGTACAAAGCCGTGGAGATTCGAGTCCTTTGCGTTTATCTAGTGCGGTTAATAGTTTTATCGAAGAGCTGAAGAAGGAACCACGCCTGACCGGGATAAATACCTTCTTTCGCCCTGCCGTACCTCAATTTTTTGTTGAAGTGGATGAAGCCAAGGCAATTTCTCAGGGCGTTCTGGTTGCCGACATTTATGCGACTTTACAAAGTACTATGGGCTCACTTTATGTGAACGACTTCAATCGGTCTGGGCGTACTTACCGTGTACAAATGCAGGCAGAACCTCAATACCGTATGAAACCGGAAGATATTGGGAGAGTGTATGTTCGTTCACAATCTGGTGCGATGGTGCCGTTATCAGCCCTGAGCAAAATAAGTGATGTAGTTGGTGTAGAGCAGTTAGAGCGTTATAACGGGATACTTTCTGCAAAAATACTTGGAAGTGGAAAAAATGGCGTAAGTTCAGGTGATGCTATCAAGTTAGTGGAAGAGATTGCTGCTAGAAATTTACCAGATAACTACCAAATATCTTGGACTGGCCAGGCTTATCAGGAGAAACGAACTGGTTCAGCGGCAATCTTTGCGTTCAGTTTTGCAATTATTATGGTATTTCTGATTTTGGCCGCACAGTTTGAAACCTGGGTCTTGCCGCTAGCAGTGATTATGGCTGTACCCTTTGCACTAACCGGCGCACTACTTGCAGTATTTTTACGCGGGATGCCTAATGATATTTATTTCCAGGTAGGTCTAATTGCTTTAATCGGGCTAGCAGCAAAAAATGCAATTCTAATTGTGGAATTTGCTAGCCAGAAAATGAAGGAAGGAATGCCTGTTGCACAAGCTGCAATTGAAGCTGCACGTTTGCGTTTCCGTCCAATTGTAATGACCTCAATGACTTTTGTGCTGGGGATTTCTCCGCTTGTAATTGCTACTGGTGCAGGATCGGCTGCACGACGATCAATGGGGACCGGTGTGTTTGGGGGGATGATAGTTGCAACCTTTATTGCTACAGTATTTATTCCTTTATTCTTTGTTTGGCTTTCAAATAAACGCACAAAGAAAATTGCTGCTAATGTAGCAGGGGACTCAGAATGAAAAACCACTTTAGATTATCCTATCTACTGATAGGGGTTACCGTGGTAATTCAGGGTTGTATATCGGTTGGCCCAGATTATAAGCGCCTTGAAAGCAGTGATATCGTTCCAACTAGCTTCTCAGTTGGAAGTGATTCTACTGAGGAGAAAGAGAAGGTAGTGACTCCTATTTCAAGTACTTGGTGGGAGTTTTATCAGGACCCTGTTTTAAATGATTTAGTGGCTAAGGCGCTAGAAAATAATACAGATATTAAACTCGCTATAGCACGGGTAGAAGAGGCTGATGCATACTTACAGGAAGTAGGTGCTGCACTTTTTCCAACAATCGATTTTAAGTCAAATGCAACGCGTTCACGTATCTCAAGAGTAAGTGTAATTCCTGTTTTTCCAGGGCTAAATCCTGTGCGCCAAATTTATAGTATTTCTCTTGGCACGGCATTCGAGTTAGATTTCTGGGGAAAAATACGTCGTGCAAGGGAGGCTGCATCAGCCCAGGCGATAGGCACATATTATGCTAGGGATACTGTATATTTATCACTCTCCGGTCTGATTGTAACTAATTATTTATTGCTACGAAGCCTTGATGCACAGCTTTCTGTCTCTCGAGATAATTTGCGTAACCGTGAAGAGGGCTTAGAAATTACTAGGCGAAGTTTAGAGCAGGGCTCTACTTCGGCATTGGATGTTTACCAGGCTGAAACAGCTCATTCTAATCTTGTGGCACAAATTGTCGACCTGTCTCATCAACGAGCTATTAGCCAACACCAGTTAGCGGTACTTACCGGGATGCTTGATCTGGAGCTGGGGGAGGGTAATATTAAGACCTTGCCTATACCACCTTCTCCACCAGCCGGTTTACCTTCCAGTCTGTTGGTGGGGCGTCCTGACGTACGTCAAGCTGAGGAACAAGTTATAGCTGCAACCGCTAATATTGGTGTTGCTAAAGCGGCACTTTTTCCAAGCATCATGCTTACAACTAGTTTTGGCAGAGAAAGTATTTCATTAGGTAATCTGGTTAAATCGGCAGCAAATATATGGACAGCAGGCGTAAACCTAAATTTACCAATTTTTGATGCAGGTAGATTACTTGCTCGTTTAGAGCAGGCCAGTTCACAACAAAAACAGGCATTAATTTCATATGAGGGTTCTATAAGAACCGCATTCAGGGAAGTGAACGATGCATTGATCAGTGTACGTAAAAGTTCAGAGCAGGAAGCTGCCTTACAAGCTAGTGAGGTTTCAGCTAGAAAAGCCTTACAAGTTTCCGAGAATCGCTATAAATATGGATATTCAGCCTACCTTGAGGTTTTAGATTCGCAGAGAATCCACAATGAGGTAGCATTAGCAGTTATCCGGAGCCGTCAAAATCGGCTAGTTGCAACTGTTGATTTATTTAAGGCACTTGGTGGTGGCTGGGAACCCGAATCCTTAAGGCGCTCACCGTCAGGATTTCTGGAATTCTTCGGGGACTGATGTTCTTTTGCGAATTCATATGGAATATGATGAGAATCTTCATTTGTATTCTGTCCGCGCCAAGCTTGCATTTGTAACAATGAGAAGTTAACCCTAGTTTTGGAAATTAATTAATGCGTCCCACACGTTTAGAGAAGCCGTCATTGAATCGCAACGATTGGGGGACCATTCGCTCATTACTGCCTTATCTATGGGAGTTTAAAAAAAGGGTTTTGCTAGCGCTAGTTTTACTGGTCATGGCTAAACTTGCGAGTGTCGCAGTGCCACTATTATTGAAGGAAGTGGTTGATGCACTTGATCAGCCACAAGATATGCTGGTACTGCCAGTGTTGTTCGTAGTGGGCTATGGTGTGCTACGTCTGTGTAGTACGTTATTCGGTGAAATACGTGACGCTATCTTTGCAAAGGTAACGCAGCGGGCAATCCGAAGGGTTGCGATTCGAGTTTTTGGCCACCTACATGCGTTGTCGTTACGTTTTCACTTAGAGCGCCAAACTGGCGGTGTATCGCGTGATATTGAGCGGGGCTCACGCGGTATATCTTTTCTGTTGAATTTTATGTTGTTTAATATTTTGCCAACTCTTTTGGAAATTGGCTTAGTAGCAATAATTCTTCTTTCTAATTATGACATCTGGTTCTCTATAATTATATTTTCTACATTAGTAGCTTATATTGCGCTCACGTTAGTTGTTACTGAACGGCGTATGATCTTCCGTCGCACCATGAATGACATGGACTCAAAAGCGAATACACGCGCGATTGATAGCTTGTTAAATTATGAGACGGTGAAATATTTTGGTAATGAGTCATGGGAGGCGGAGCGTTACGATGAGCACTTAAAGAATTGGGAAACTGCAGCAGTACGTAACCAGACTTCTCTTGCGGCGCTTAATGCTGGACAGAGTGGCATTATCGCAATAGGCGTAACGTTATTAATGCTATTGGCATCTGATGGAGTGGTTAAAGGATCTATGTCCTTAGGTGATTTGGTGTTAGTCAATGCTTTTATGTTGCAGCTTTATATGCCACTACATTTTCTTGGGTTTGTTTATCGTGAAATTAAGCATTCACTGGCAGATATGGAAAAAATGTTTGCATTGTTGACGGAAAGAGAAGAAATAAAGGACAAATCGGATGCTCTTGATCTCGTTCAGGGAGATGCTTCAGTTCGGTTTGAGAACGTAAATTTTAGCTATGAATCCAATCGTCAAATTTTATTTAATATGAGCTTTGATATCCCTGCCGGGCATAATATTGCAGTAGTTGGGCACAGTGGCTCAGGCAAATCTACAATCTCACGTTTATTATTTCGTTTCTACGAAGTAACTAGTGGTCGTATTTTGGTAAATGATCAGGATATTAGTAATATTACTCAAAAGAGCTTGCGGGCAACTGTAGGAATTGTCCCGCAAGATACAGTTCTATTTAATGAAAGTATTTATTACAACATAGCTTATGGGCGCCCTGAAGCAAGTTGTGAAGAAGTCTTTCAGGCAGCAAAATCAGCTCACATTCATGACTTTATTGAAAGCCTGCCAGAAAAATATAAGACAAAAGTTGGAGAGAGGGGACTAAAACTTTCTGGTGGTGAAAAACAGCGAGTTGCAATTGCTAGAGCGATCTTGAAAGGGCCAAAAATTCTAATTTTTGATGAAGCAACCTCAGCATTAGATTCAAGATCTGAGAAAGCCATACAAGGAGAGCTAAAGAGAATAGCTGCAAACCGTACTACGCTTACAATCGCTCATCGGCTTTCTACTATTGCTGATGCTGACCAGATTCTAGTAATGGACAAAGGTAGAATCATAGAGCGTGGAAGCCACCAGGAGCTACTTGCGGCAAGAGGGTTCTATTTCCATATGTGGGAGCTGCAGCAACAAGAAGAGCAAAGCAGGGCACATCAAGCAGATGATATCTAGCTAACACAAAGTATTGCAATCTATTAGTGTGCAATAATTCATTGATTTTTAATGGTTGAGAAATATAGATTTTTACAAGTATTGGTATACAGTTTATAGTTAAGATTTTTATATATTTGTGGTTAAAAAAATAATTTTGTTGATCGAAAGTACCGAAATTCTTCGGTTGGAACAAGAAAAATGCAAAAGATACTCCTGATATTATCTATAGTAATTCTTTTTACCGGTGTTGCTGTTGCAAAGCAGGGCGAGTTACGCCTGAGGTCAGAATCCGTAATGGTTCTGGATGCTAAACAAGGGAATGTTATTTACCGGAAAAATGCAGATAAAATCAGGCCAATTGCTTCAATTACTAAGCTGATGACGGCGATGGTGGTGCTTGATGCAAAATTAGCGTTAAATCAGAAAATTTCTATTCGGTCGGCTGATATTGATCGTTTAAAAAATACTCGTTCACGGTTGTCACTTGGAGCTAAACTTACTCGTAAAGAGTTGTTATTGTTGGCACTGATGTCATCAGATAATCGTGCGGCTGCAGCATTAGGGCGTACTTATCCCGGTGGCAAGAGGGCGTTTGTTAAGGCAATGAATAACAAGGCTTTTGAACTGGGAATGGGAAACAGTTTTTTTGTCGAATCTACCGGACTAAGTAGCAGGAATGTTTCTACTGCCCGTGACTTAGCTAAACTGGTTGGAGCTGCTCATAATTACAAGCTTATCCGAAAATATACTACTACTGCAGCGTATGCAGTAAAACTTCCTCGTAGGAAACATGCCCTACTGTACAAGAATTCTAATATTCTTGTGCGTCGTGGGGTTTGGGATATTGATATTTCGAAAACTGGTTTTTTGAAGGCAGCTGGGCGTTGTTTAGTTATGCGTGCACAAATACTTGGCAAACCGGTCATAATAGTATTACTTGATTCTTGGGGAAAAAATACCCGTATTGGCGATGCCAATCGTATTAAAAAATGGATGGAGAAAAATAACCGGCTTAAGCTACGAAGTAGCTGATAGCTTTTTATTTTTTGGGTGCCCTCTAGTGCTAATTATGAAACCTTAGCACTAGTATTTAGATTTTTGATATCAGTTCTCTGATCAGAGAAATTGGAACGCAAGAATAGCAACAATTGTGGGTGGTAATGCGGCCACTAATAGCCCTAAAGGATGAATCGAGTCATCTTCAAATGATTCTTTGAGTATGGCAAAACCTGCAGGATTAGGAGCATTAGCAATGACTGTCAGGCCACCTCCTGTTACTGCTCCAGCGACAAGAGAATATTGGAATTCTGGACTTGTTCCTTCTAATAAAGAACCAAGATATGTTAGCGCAGCATTATCAGTAAATGCTGTAAGGAATGTAGCGCCATAGAATAGAACAGTAGTATCCATACCTACTAACATTGGTTGTAACCACCATTTTTGTTGCGCTCCTAGAACAACTAGTCCTGCAAGGAAAAAAGCAACCAACAGCCCTTCGCGTAGAATTAATCGATCCTGGTAACGCTCGTAGGCGTGAGCAAAGCCAATAAAAAAAAGAAGTAACCCCATGAAAACTTCTGGGTGGTGAGCAAAGACCACTACGCCTACTAAAAAAAATAAGTGTATAAAAAAAACGGGCAAGGGAACCCTTTTTTCTTGAGATTCTTTATCAAAATGAATCTCTGAGAGTTCTCGCCGAAAAATAAAGGTGGCCACCAAAGTATTTACTAGTACAACGATTATAGCTTTCCAGCCAAATGTACTGAACATGAATGCGAGGTCCCATCCCCACTTTGTTGCCACCATAAGTACTGGTGGAGCAGCAAATGTCGTCATCGTTCCGCCAATTGAAATGTTTACAAATAAAACACCAAGAGTTGCATATTTAAGTTTGGTCGTAATGCCCTTTGAGTAATAACGCTCAAGAAGTATAAGTCCGGCTAGCGTCATAGCAGCTGGCTCTGTAATGAAAGAACCTAGTAGCGGCACAAATGATAAAGTAACAAAATAAAATGCCCTTCCATCTGACCATGGAATAATTTTTGCAATCTTCTTCACGCAGAGCATTGCAAATTGGAGAATAGGGCGACTACCGGCGATCACCATAATGGCGAATACAAACATTGGCTCAGTAAAGCTTTGTTGTTCAAGGTAAGTGGTGGCAGCTTGTTTTCCATTAATGGACAATATTGCCAAGGTCAATACTAACGCCCAAAGTCCGAAAACAACTTCGACTTCACCTAAAAAATGCCATATACCAGAGTGAGCTGGGCGCGTATGGGCTAGATGCTGGAAGAATTTAGTTGAGAAGGTGTGAATTAATGCGACGCCAAATAATATTGTGCCAATTAATTCAATTGTAGTAGGGTTCATTTATCGCTGGCAGTTAGATTTGTTTTGAATATCCAGATATTTCATAAATTAGTATTTGCACTTAATAATAATTAGAAGTCTCTGTTTTGTAATTATATGCTTAAACACTCCAATAGTTTGGGTAGCTTTGTTTTTGATTTTAAACCACGTTCTTATATTTGTAATCTATCTACAGTAGATTTATTTAAAGGGTTGAATTCGTGTAAGTGTTTTATTAGGTTTACGGGCAATGATTACCTATATATGTCAGGTATAATACTTCGGTCTTGTGTAACCTATAAGGGGACTTATTTGGTTCCATTTAAAATTTCATATAGTACTCACATGCCGAATGAAAATGGATCTAGAACTCTATAATAGAATATAGTTCCAAATTATAATTAAATGTTTCAATTTTTCTCTTTGAGGTAATTATGACCAAAGCAAAAGTAATACTTAATCTAAGTGCAGTAATATTTAGCATGCTGTTACTACAACAAAATGCATTCTCTGATACTACAAAAGTAACTGAACTTATAAAAACTGATGTCAAAATTGGGACTGGTCCAGGAGCAACTGGAGGGCAAGAAGTTAAAGTTCATTACACAGGTTGGCTATATAAAGCAAATTTACCTCAGAAGAAAGGTCCTAAATTTGATAGCTCAGTTGACCGGGGTGAACCATTTGTTTTTCCACTAGGTATTGGGCGAGTAATTAAAGGCTGGGATCAAGGGGTTGAAGGAATGAAAGTCGGGGGCAAAAGAACGCTGATTATTCCGGCCCATCTTGGATATGGTGCGCGTGGGGCTGGTGACTCGATTCCACCTAATGCAGCTTTAGTTTTTGATGTTGAATTACTTGAATTACGATAAATATAGGCATACTTGTTAAACGTCGCTATTTACTGATTAAATATTATTATGGCAGGCTTAAGCTCGGAAACTCCTAGACCAAATGAAATAAAATTACATCAGAAATCTAGGCTAATGGAAATTTCTTTTTCAAGCGGTGAGGTTTTTAAATTATCCTACGAGTTTTTGCGGGTTTATTCGCCTTCAGCTGAAGTGCGGGGACATAGTCCTGGGCAAGAAATATTACAAACTGGGAAACAGAACGTAATGATAAATCATATTGAGCCAGTGGGTAGCTATGCAATTCAGCCAAATTTTTCAGACGGCCATAACTCAGGTCTATATTCTTGGGATCTACTTTATAACTATGGTATAAATCAAGATAAAATGTGGCTTCATTATCTGGATAGAATGGATGAGGCAGGTGAAAGTAGGAGATTGCCTGAAGAATTACCTGTACACAAATAGAATTAGTATTGTTAGACAGTTAATGGCGTGAATTCTCGGATTTATTGTAGAAATTATATTTATGTTATTTTTTAAAAATTACTTATGACTAAAACCACACATTTCGGTTTTAACTCAGTTCCTGAAACTGATAAAGCGCGTAAGGTAGCAGGGGTATTTGACTCTGTAGCAGGTCGTTACAACTTAATGAATGACCTCATGTCAGCGGGGATGCACAGGCTTTGGAAGCGTTTTGCTATTCAGACTAGTGGCGTCAAGGCTGGTGATCGAGTTCTTGATATAGCAGGTGGCACAGCAGATCTGAGCACATTGTTTGCTGATCATGTCGGAGAGAACGGAGAGGTCTGGCTTACTGATATAAATAATTCTATGCTTTCCATAGGCCGTGACCGAATTTTGGACTCTGGTTTGAATGCATCAGTAGCACAGTGTGATGCTGAAAAATTACCTTTTCCAGATAATTATTTTAATTGTGTAAGTGTTGCATTTGGGCTTAGGAATATGACCCATAAGGATGTGGCGCTGGCAGAAATGTTACGGGTGCTTTGTCCTGGCGGGCGTTTAATAGTTCTTGAGTTTTCCAAAATATGGAAACCATTACAACCGGCTTATGATAAATATTCATTTGATATTTTACCTGCTATTGGTAAGTTTATTGCTAATGATGAAAGTAGCTATCGTTACTTAGCGGAGTCTATTCGTGTACATCCCGATCAGGAAGAATTAAAGGACCTAATGCAGCAGACTGGTTTTGAAAGAGTTGAGTATTTCAATCTCACTGCAGGAGTCGTTGCGCTGCACCGTGGTAATAAATTTTAGGCTCTTGTAAAAACAGTATAATGCATATAGAACGCTTGGACCTCAAGTTAGTTTGGTTGCAGTTTAAAATTTAAAAATATTCTGAGATTCCAAAATTACCATGTTGTCTTCCGTAGCCTTAGCCCCACTTAACCATATTCTGCTTAGTGAAAGTTGGGCCAAGAGACGGCTTCAGCCACATACTGGAAAGACAATACAGATTTGTGTTTCACCGTTCTTGAATATTATGCTAACTGTACAGGAGAGCGGTGAATTATTAGCAGTGACTAATAATTCTAGTAATGATACTACTGCCACTTTCACACTCGGTTTACTGCCTCGCTTACTTGCTCATGATGAAGATGCTTATAGTGAAATTAGTATCTCTGGAGATGATGCGTTTGCCGAAGAACTTATTTATATAAGTAAGAATTTGCATTGGGATGTGGAGCAGGAATTGAGTAAGATTACGGGTGATATTTTTGCTCATCGTATCGTGCAGACTAGTCAAGACATAAAATGCTGGCACAGCAAAACTGCTGAGAATTTATCAGCAGCATTGGCGGAATACTGGTTAGAGGAACAGCCACTATTGGCGAAGTCTTCTCATACTAAAGAATTTATTACTGACGTGAATGCATTAAGTAATGAAATGGAGCAGCTAGAGGTACGGATAGAAAAAATTAGCAAGAGAAATCCTTAAGAAATTTTATAGGGATTATTAACAAACAATGAAAAATTATTTAGAAATAAATGCGTTTTCTTCGTCTTTTAAAAATTAATATTGTTGCATTCCGTTTTGGTCTTGAGGAGTTTTTTCCAAGCCACGGGTGGATGCGTGCACTGAAGATACCGATTTTTTTAATAACAATATGGCGTAGAAAAATAAAAAGACCGCGCGCGGAACGTTTGCGTATGGCCTTGGAAGCATTGGGGCCTATTTTTATAAAATTTGGTCAAATGTTATCTACTCGTCGTGATTTGTTACCACTAGATATCTCAAATGAACTAGCTAAGCTTCAAGATCAGGTTCCACCTTTTTCTTCCAGTGTTGTATTAACAACATTAGAGAAGATATATGGAAAATCAGCCAACGAAGTATTCTTAGAGTTTGATTCTGAGCCCATAGCCAGTGCTTCAGTTGCTCAGGTGCATTTTGCAGTATTACATGATGGTACAAAGGTTGCTGTAAAGGTCTTACGTCCTGGGATTGATAAAATCATTGCACATGATGTTGCTTTGATGGAAACCGGTGCATGGCTGGCTGAGGCCTTGTGGCCAGATGGGAAACGATTGAAAACAAGAGAGGTAGTATCGGAATTTGCACGGCATCTAGATGATGAACTTGATCTTCAGCGAGAAGCTGCTAATTGTAGCCAGTTGAGACGTAATTTTCTTGATTCTCCGTTATTATTTGTACCAGAAGTGTATTGGGACTATTGTCATCCAGGGGTCATGGTTATGGGACGCGTTCATGGGACACCTATTAGTCATGTATCTACTTTGCGCGAGCAGGGAATAGATATTCCGAAGCTCGCTCGTACGGGAGTGGAGATTTTCTTCACTCAGGTGTTCCGAGATGGATATTTTCATGCAGACATGCATCCTGGTAATATTTTTGTCGGTAGCGACGGGCAATATATCGCAGTTGATTTTGGCATCATGGGTACACTTACAGATGAAGATAGGAATTATCTGGCACAGAATTTCCTAGCTTTTTTTAGCCGTGACTATAGGCGTGTTGCAGAAGCTCACGTTGAAGCAGGATGGGCTCCAAAAGATACGAGAGTTGATGATTTTGAGAATGCAATACGTGCGGTATGTGAGCCAATTTTTGATAGACCACTAAAAGAGATTTCTTTTGGCCGTGTTCTATTACGCTTATTTCAAACGTCACGTAAATTTAATGTAGAGATTCAACCGCAACTGGTTATGCTGCAGAAAACATTACTAAATATTGAGGGACTTGGACGAGATCTTGACCCGGATCTAGATTTGTGGACAACAGCCAAGCCATATCTAGGGAGCTGGATGTCTGAGCAACTTGGTTGGCGTGGGATGCTTAGTGGCGTACAGAAAGAAGCACCGAACTGGGCTGTTATGGTGCCACAGTTTCCCCGCCTGTTGTACCAAGCCTTGAATAGAGATCCTACAGAGGGGCTTGAAAAAAGAATGACTGAGCTACTGCAAGAAGAAAAAAGACAGAGCCGATTATTAATTATTTTATCAACCTTGTTAACAGGATTGTTATTTTGGCAGATATGGGGATAGTAAATTTTAAAAAGATTCTTAGTGAATTTGGCAGTAATTTTTAATAGAAGAGCTGGGATCTATTGCTATATCTGGAGTTTGATTATCAAAGATAAATGAATCATTCCAGTATAATCCACACTTGATTATTTTATAAAAATTTAGATGAGCTATTATCGACAGCATGTATTTTTCTGTGTCAATCAGAGGGAAGCTGGAGCACAGTGCTGTAATGACCATAGTGCTCAAGAAATACGTGACTATGCTAAAAATCGCATTAAGATATTAAATTTAGATCGTAAAGGGAAAATTAGAATAAATATGGCTGGCTGCCTTGATCGTTGTAGTGAGGGTCCGGTTATTGTGGTTTATCCTGATGAGGTTTGGTATACCTATATTGATAAAGAAGATGTAGACGAAATTATCGAAGAGCATCTTATAAATGGTCGTATAGTGGATCGACTCAGAATTTAATATTTCATTTGTTATGTAATAAATAATATTATTACCAGCCAATCGCTTGGTTGTAATCGGCCTCAATAGAATGAGAAGATAGTTAGTTTAAAATATAAGCTAGCTTTGGCTCTTTAATTATTTTGCTAAATTCCAATATTACACAGAAATTTTTTGTTGATGGCCCAGCTGGTAAGCTTGAGACGGTTCTGGCGGAGCCAAATTCTGAACGCAGACATGGCTTAGCCATTATTGCTCATCCCCATCCACTATATGGTGGGACCATGGATAATAAGGTAGTGCATACTCTTTTTAAGGCTTTATTCGAGCTTGGGTTTGTCACGGTTAAGTTTAATTACAGAGGTGTAGGCAAGAGCGAGGGAAGCTATGGTGATGGCTTGGGAGAAACAGAGGATGCCATTGCAGTAGTCGAGGCAATTCGTGATCAGTTTGATGCGGCGTCTAATAATCTACCGCTATTACTGGCCGGATTTTCTTTTGGAGGTGCAATTCAAGCTCATGTAGCAAAGATTACTAGTCCGGAGAGCATTATTATGGTCGCTCCTTCGGTAGACCACCTTCAGGCGCCATCAGTTTCTAGCTATGCTAAAAGAGTATTAATTATTCAGGGTGATCAAGATGAGGTAGTCCCGCTTAAAAAAGTTTTAGAATGGGCTGCTCCTCAGGATTTGCCGATAGTAGTAGTTCCTGCCGCTGAACATTTTTTTCACGGCAAACTGCATATTATTAAACGGACAGTATTAGATTGGTGCAGATTTTAGTTATCGGAAAGTAAGGAAGGGTCCTGAGATAATTTTTAACAGGAAATTATATCGTTCTTTCTGAAGTAGTCACTAGGGCTGCTTGATACCTATTTAAGAAACTATGCGGAACTTATATATAATCCTAGGTTTGGTATGCGTATTTATTAGCGCCCCATCTCTTGGCCAAACATTATCTGTTTGTTATCAGGCTAATTGCTTAAAGAAAACAAGCTTCACAGTTTCTTCAGATGTTCATAGTCAGGTTAGGGTCTTTTTTTCATCAGTAACATCGGCGTTAGAAGAACGAGAGGCTATTCGACATGCAGTGCGTAGATTATATCTGGAAGCGGCCAAATACAGTCCTATTGCATCTGATCGCGGGGGTAATTTTAAAGATTCCTCTGTAAAAGGACGAATGGACTGTGTTGATCATAGTAGAAATGACACTACATTTCTTGTCTACATACAACAGCAAGGGTGGCTGAATTATCATCAGATAGGAGAAATTGTCTGGCGTAATCCACTACTTATAAATTTACATTATGCCAGTCATATTATTGAAACTAGCAGTATGAAATCATGGGTAGTGGATACATGGTTTCTTGATTTTGGAGAGCTAGCTACAGTAATATCATATGAAAAATGGAAGAATGGCTATTCTCCATAGCTCAGAACTAGAGAATCAATATAATGGGGCTTGATGGCCTATATGTATAATTTAAGTTTTAGTTTGTTTTTTTATAAGGATCAAATTAATTGGAATTTCATGAGTCTATGGTGTTTTGGTTCTTTAAAGAGCTTTTAAAAGTTGCTTTAGGTCTGGGTTTTATTCTGGGTTGTATCCTATTTTTGCGCTGGATCAAGGATGACGACTGAACACTTTAAAAGAGCTTGGTAAAAAATTTAGTAGCTAGGTTTTATAAGTAATTTTCGATTATAAGCCTATAGAAGTATTAATCTGTTTGATTGTTCGAGCTATATGTATAGACAAGTAAATTATTAGTTTCTATATTTCTGACTAAATTATAGTAATAAGTTACGGTTTAGATGTAGTGGTGCTGGTATGATTTCTGTTAGAATGGGACGTTTTAGAAATGTTCTACATGTAAGGGAAAGGAAGAACTACAATGACTTATGTTGTAACTGAAAGTTGTATTAAGTGTAAATATACCGATTGCGTAGATGTTTGCCCGGTAGATTGTTTTCGAGAAGGCCCAAATTTTCTGGTAATTGATCCAGAAGAATGTATTGACTGCACCTTGTGTGTAGCTGAGTGTCCCGTAGAAGCAATTTATGCTGAAGATGATGTACCTGATGAGCAGCAGCATTTTACAGCGCTCAATGCTGAGTTATCAAAATCTTGGGAATCCATAGTTGAGAAAAAAGATGCTCCGTCAGATGCCGACGACTGGGTGGATGTTTCCAGCAAACTAGACTTGTTAGAGCGTTAAACTTATAGCGGTAGTCAGTTTCACCGCATGTCTTCACTACAGAAATTTCCACAAGTAATCCTTGCTGATTTTTTTAATCAGTTTCCCACTGGTATAAACTCCAGCGTTGTCGTTACACCTAATCGAAGACTCGCAAAGGTGTTGCGGCGAGAATTTGATGGTTTGCAGGTTATTCAGGCACGCACAGCCTGGAGTACGCCTGATATTCTTCCGATAGCTGTATTCATTGAACGTTCATATGAAGAGATGCTCTATTCCGAGCAGGCAGATAAATTACCTGCTTTACTCTCAACTAATCAGGAACAGGTACTGTGGGAAAATGTTATCTCTGATTCAGACCAAGCCCCAATTTTATTTTCTATTCCTGAAGCAGCAAGATTAGCACGTAAAGCCTGGAAAATTACTCATGAATGGCAACTTACCTCTAAACTCAAAAATCTACCCCTAAATGAAGATTGTAAGGCATTCCGGAGCTGGTCAAAGAGTTATAGAGGGTTAACTCAACGCGAAAATCAAATCGATAAAGCACGAATTTATGATTTGATAATTGAATTATGGAGGCATACAAGAACTCAAAAACCAGATCGATTGATTTGCTATGGATTTGATACGTTTACACCACAGCAGAGAGCTTTTCTAAATAGTCTCTCAGAATATGGTTGCGAGGTGATGACAGCTCAGTCGCAGTCAAAGATTCGATCTCGAGTTGGAAGAGTGCAACGAGTTAGTTGCACAGACAGTCATGATGAGATTCAACGATCTGCAGTGTGGGCACGAGCACGGATTGAGGCCAACAATACAGTACGAATTGGTGTTGTTGTTCCAGAGCTCTTCAAGTATCGGAGTGAAATTATACGCACCTTCAGCTCTATGATGGAGCCAGATGTGCAACAGGGTCTACCCGGATCTACGCATCGTGCGTATCCCTTTAATGTTTCGCTTGGAATGGGTTTGGCTTCATACCCACTAGTCAGTACAGCTTTCTTATTACTTGAGCTAGCTGGAAAGGATATTGAGTTTAAGTTTGTGAGTAGCATCCTTCGTTCGCCTTTCCTGGCCGGCGGAGAGAGCGAAATGACAAACCGCGCACTGCTTGATGAGCAATTACGAAAGGGAGTTGAGCCAAGAATTACACTCAAAGAATTATTTGTACTTATTTATCGCAAACAGAACAGTACAAATTGTCCAATTCTTATGCAACAGATATCTTCACTTGTAGAATTTCGCAAAGAAAACTTGTTTGTTAGGCAGACGCCATCGGTTTTAGCTAGAGCTATCTCCGGCGTACTCCAAATTTTTAATTTTCCAGGTGAGCGTGCTCTTGACTCATCGGAATATCAGACTCTGAATAAATGGAACGAAATCGTTGCTGAATTTGCGGCACTTGATCGTGTTATTCCCAGGATCGGATATATTGAAGGGATACGGCGCCTCTATAGAATAGCAGTAGAGAAAATTTTTCAGCCAGAAACCCCTGATGTTCCCATTCAAATTTTAGATATACACGAGACTGTTGGTATGGAATTTGATCAGCTATGGGTGATGGGATTATCAGATACAAAGTGGCCGTTGCCCTCAAGTACAAATCCGTTTCTACCAATTGAGCTACAGCGTTCAGCAAAAATACCACGTGCCTCTGCCTCTGAATCACTGGATCTATCGCGTCGTTTTATTAACGAGTGGAGTCGCAGCTCGGATGAAGTAATTTTTAGTTTTCCTAGGCATGATGATGAGAAGAAAGGCGAGCGCATACTTACTCCTAGTCCATTAATTGTAGACTTCCCACAAAGTGAGCTGATTCTACCAACTTATAAGAGTCATCGTGATCTGATTCATCAAGCGGGTCAAATTGAGTCTATTGAAGATAATAAAGCGCCAGAGCTTGATCAGGCAGCACTGAATGGTGGTACTTCGGTGATAAAGAACCAAGCGGCTTGTCCGTTCCGAGCATTTGCTTTGCACCGTCTGGGGGCAAAAGGATTAGAGTCTCCACATACTGGACTAAATGCAATAGAACGTGGGGAATTGGTGCATGGGGTGTTAGAACAAGTATGGCGTGAGCTTAAGACCAAAAATGAGCTTGATGCGATCAGTGATGACAAGCTTAAAGAAAAATTGTCAAATTCAGCTAAAAAGGTAATCGAACGTATTCAAACAAAGCGTGCAACAAAACTCTCAAAGCGTTTTACAAATATCGAAAATCAGCGTTTGGTGCGATTGACGTATGAATGGTTAGATAGAGAGAAGAAACGCGGCGACTTCAGAGTTAAAGGAATTGAAGTTGAAGGGGAAATTAACATAGGTGGGCTTTCCTTAACTACGCGTCTAGACCGCGTTGATATGCTTAATGATGGGAGGTTTATCATCATCGATTACAAAACAGGAGAATCAAAAATTACGACCATGCGTGGTGAACGTCCAGATGAGCCACAATTGCCACTGTACCTTTTAGCTTCTCAATCTGATGCTGCTTCAGCAGTTGTATTTGCGCAGGTAAAAATGGGAAAAATGAAATTCAAAGCCTTGGCACGGGATAACGATCTTCTGCCTAGTGTGAAAGCTGACCCAGAATGGGAGCAGTTAATTGTCTCTTGGCGTACTGACCTTACTCGTATTGCAGAGAGCTTTTCTAAAGGTGATGCGAAAGTCAGCCCCAAAAAGTATCCTGAAACATGCCGTAATTGTGACTTAGAACCTTTTTGTCGTATTTCTGAACGAACTGAGGACGCGTATGCAGAGTCGGAGGATGGAGCATGAACGATACTACACATATTTCAGATCTTGCTGAGCGAAAGCGTGCACTTGATCCTACATGCTCGTTTATCGTTCAGGCGCCAGCAGGGTCAGGCAAGACCGGGCTCTTGATTCAGCGATATCTTAAACTGCTTGCGCGCGTTGAAGAGCCTGAAGAGATAGTAGTGATTACGTTCACAAAGAAAGCCGTGGCAGAAATACAAAAAGGAGTGCTTGCAGCACTTACTCAGTCTAGTGATATTTCTGAAAATGAGCATGTAAAATTAACCCGCAAGTTAGCTAGTGCAGTATTACAGCACGATGATCAGTCCGGTTGGCAGATTATTAAAAATCCGACGCGACTACGTATCCAAACTATTGATTCATTGTGTGCATCACTTGTACGTCAGATGCCGATACTGTCTAAATCCAGTTCCCAAATGGAAAGCACATCGGATGCATCTGATCTTTATCGTGAGGCAGCTCGTGCGACCATTGGTCTGGCTACAAGTAATAATTTTTCGGAACAAAAGGATAATGTAGCGGCACAGGATGCCGAGCAATTACTAGAGCATCTTGGCAATGATGTGAGTCGTGCCGAAAAACTACTCTCCAAAATACTGAAGAAACGTAATCACTGGTTACGTCATGTTATAGGTAAGGGCCGAGAGGAATTAGAAACGGGACTACAGAATATTAGGTATGGGGCACTTAAAAATGTATCAAATATCTATCCTGAATCGATGCAGGAAGAATTGGTTAAGCTTGCACGTTATGCCGCCACTAACCTTAAGGATGGCGACGGGAATTTACCGTTCGATATTTGCGAGCAATTAAATGTAATGCCTGGATGTGAAGAGCATGATGTCGATTCCTGGAAAGGTATAGTACAGCTTCTGCTGACAGAAGAAGGTGGTTGGCGAAAGCGATTAACAAAAAACGAGGGCTTCCCGTCAGGTAGCACTGTTGATGAGAAAGAAGAAGTAAAATTGTGGAAAGGCCGCGCTTTCACATTGATCGACAAGCTCAAGGAAGATGACACATTACGACAATGGTTACATGATTTACGCAGGCTTCCACCACCTACTTACACTGATGCTCAGTGGGAAGCGCTTGGTTCAATCACTCGTTTATTACCATACACCGTTGCGCAGCTAAAACTTGTGTTTCAAGCGCGGGGCAGGGTTGATTATACTGAGGTCATGCTGGGGGCCTTACAAGCTCTTGGAGAGTCTGATGCACCAACTGATCTGGC